>Ga0075014_100000094_pt1 | contig 28569 bp, 17 predicted proteins | sample AleBraG_ABR_2014_FD_71472 | JGI IMG/M metagenome (GOLD analysis project Ga0075014, IMG submission 71472) | Freshwater sediment microbial communities in response to fracking from Pennsylvania, USA - Alex Branch Run_MetaG_ABR_2014 | ecosystem: Environmental > Aquatic > Freshwater > Creek >... | reverse complement strand
GGAGCTGCGCAAGCGTCAACAAAAACTGGCCTCCCTGTCCCTGGACTTGGGCATCCATTACCGCACCGGCAACAGCAACCAGGTTGCCGACACCTCCTGGCAATTCGACATTGTCCCGCACATTCTCGATGAAAAAGAGTGGACTCAGATCGAGGCCGGACTGATCCAGCGCGCCCGGGCCTTCTCCAAGTTGCTCACCGATATTTATTCCGAACAGCGCATTTTCAAGGAACGGGTCATTCCCCATGATCTGATTTTTGAAGATCCCGCCTATCTTCCGGAATGCCGCAACATACCCAATCCCCGCCACGTCAACATCCTGCTCGGCGCCGTCGACCTGGTGCGCGATCAGAACGGCCAGTGGTTCGTCTCGCAAAACCATTTCTCCACCCCCTTCGGCATGTCCTTCATCCTGCAACACCGCCGCATGTTGTCACAGGCCTTTCCCGAAATCTTCCAGTTTTTCAATGTCAGCCATGTCTCCGCTTTCGGAACCGAATTGGTTGAGCGACTGGCCACCCTCTCCGAAAAAACCAATCCCCACATCGTTCTGCTGAGCCAGGGCAGCAATGAGGAAACTTTTTTCGAGGAAAGTTTTCTGGCCCGGCGCATGGGCATCGCCATCGTCAAACCCGCCGATCTGCTGGTGCGCGAAGGTCGGGTGTTTCTCAAAACCGTCCGCGGCCTCGAACAGGTTGATGTCATTTATCGCCGCAGCGAAAGCCGTTCGCTCGACCCCATTGCCTTCCGTGACTCGGTCGGCGGCGGCATTCCCGGTCTGGTCAATTGCGCACGCAAGGGCACCGTGGCCATTGCCAACGCTCTCGGATGCGGTGTGGCCGACAACAAGGCCCTGCTGCGCTATTCCGACAGCATCATCCGCTATTATCTTGAAGAACAACCCCTGCTCCCCACGCTGCCGACCTACACCTGCCGCGACTACGACCAGCTCGAATACGTGAGGGCCAACCGCAATAAAATGCTCCTGCGCCCGGTGCAGCGCCAGGCGGATCAACATCGCTGGCGACAGCACAAAGAACCGCAATCTTTCGAAACGGCCATGGAAAGCTGCTGACCGAGAATCCCTCACAACTCATTGCGCACGTTGTTCCGCCGCTGTCCGAAGTCCCCCGCTTTGAAAACGGACGCATCCTCGCCCGCCCTTTTTATCTGCGCGCATTTGTTCTGATGGGAGGCAATCCCATGGTGCTGCCCGGAGGTCTGACCCGGCAAAGCCTGGCCGGGGATCGCCGCAGCATCGTGGCCAATCTGGCTGCAGGCACCAAGGACACCTGGGTGCCTGACCGCAAGGCGGCCAAAGCCAGCTCCCTCCCGGCCTCCCTGCCCACCAAAACCCCGCGCGATTTCAAAATCGCCAGCCGTGTTGCGGAAAGCCTTTACTGGATCGGGCGTTATACGGAACGCGCCGAAAGCACCGCCCGCATGGTCCGGGTACTGGAGGAACTCGGCTGGCCCCGGCTCAGCCGCCGCGACCGCAACAACCTCTGGCCCCTCTGGCAGGCCGTGGCTTCCACCACCGGCCAGAACGACTACTTAAAAATCACCAGCGCCCCACGGGAGGTCGCCCGGCTCAGTCGCCGCCTGATTCTGGAACGCAACGATCCCGCCTCCGTCCACTACTGCACCGCCTCCTCTGCACTCAACGCCCAGAATATCCGCGAATTCATTACCCCCGAAGTCTGGGCTGTGCTCAGCCGCATTTCCCGCACCATTGAGGAATCCTCCAAAAATCACAAGACCGGCAGCACTCAGTTGCACGAAATCTGCCAGCATTACGTCGATGAAATCGCCTGCCTGAACGGCACCATACTCCGCACCATGCCGCACGACGACAGTTGGGAGTTCTACCGTCTGGGCATGCTACTGGAGCGGGCCATCGGCACAGTCACCATTCTGGACATCGTGATGACACGGGCCTTGAACCATCTGGACCCCGGCGCCGGTCAGGATCCCGATCTGACCTCCCTGCTGCGTCTGCTCAGTTCGCTCGATGCCTATCAGCGCGAATACCGCTCCCGCACGTATGTGGGTCAGGTGGCCGAGCTTCTTTGGTGCAGCACTGAAGCCCCCAGTTCGGTGGCTTACTGCTGCAAACACATGGTCTATTCCCTGCGCAGCGTCATCGGGGTGGTGGACGAGGACTGCGCCTCGCCGCTCAATCATGCCGAAGCGATCATGCAGCATATCACCCAGATCCGTTGCTCCGCGCTTTTCCCGCGCATGGCCTTCGACGGCGACGTGGCCCCGCCCGCACCCGCCGCCAACATCCGCCAGATCCAGGGGCGCGTTTCCCGTGAAAGCGATTATCTGCGCGAACATTTGCTAAATCTGCACGAACAGATCGAAGACCGTTTTTTCAGCCATCAAAGCGGTCCGCCAAAAAACTGAACCCCATGCGCTTTCGTATCATCCACCATACCGAATACCGCTACCGGAATGCCGCATCGGAATCCTACGCCGAACTCCGCATTTGCCCGCAGGACTGCGACACCCAGAAAGTGCTGGCGCGCAAACTCGAAATCGATCCCGCTCCACTGGTCGAACAGTATCAAGATCACCTGGGCAATATCGTGGAATATTTCTCCATCCCGCACCGGCATAACCTGCTGCGCGTCCGCGCTTCGGCTGAGGTGGAAACCCTCAAGGTCGATCCACCCAAAATCGCCCTCGACGTTTCAGTGGCCGAAGCCCGCCAGATTTACCGCAGCCAGCGGCTTTTTCTTTATCCCTATCTGCGCCCCACCAGTCATGTTCCACTGCATAAAATACTGGCTCCCCTGCGGCGCGATTTCATCAGACCCGGCGACAGCCTCGGCGAAGCTCTCATCTCACTCAACCAGTGGATCTATAAAAACTTCAAATACAAGCCCGGCACCACTGATGTCAGCACCCCCTTGCAGACAGTCGTGCGCCAGCGGCGCGGGGTCTGTCAGGATTTCGCCCATCTCATGCTCAGCATCCTGCGCACCTACAATATTCCCGCCCGCTATGTCAGCGGCTATATTGAAGCCTACGATCCGACGGTCACAAATTCCAAACTGGTGGGGGCCACCGCCAGCCATGCCTGGGTGGAGGCCTATCTCCCGGGAGGCTACTGGTGGGGCCTCGATCCCACCAACAACCAAGTCACCGGCGAACGGCATGTCAAGGTCGCCACCGGCACCGATTATCAGGATGCCGCTCCTTTGCGGGGCACGTACAAGGGTGCCGGCGACCAGAAACTCGCCGTCATTGTTTCGGTAAAACGAAAAAAATCATGAAGCTCCACATCCACCACTGCAGCACCTACACCTATGCCGACAAAGTGGGCTTCAGTGAGCACAAATTCTATCTGCGCCCGCGTGAAGACCATCACACCCGCATCCAGGATTTTCAACTCAGCATTTTCCCCAATGCCGAAATCAAATGGGTGCGGGATGCGGCGGAAAACTGCTTCGGCAAAGCCTACTTTACTGGAACCTCCAAACAGATGGTGGTGGATCTGCAAATGACCGTGGCGCAGTTGCAGGAAAACCCCTTCGACTTTGTCCTGGAAACCCACGCCTTGAATCACCCCCTGCAGTACACACCCGGTGAACGGGAATATCTTTTGCCCTATTTTCTCAGCCAAGGCACAGATTCTGCTCCTTTGCTGGACTGGATCAAAACCATGCTGCCCGTACCGCCGACTGAAACCCTGCCCTTGCTGACACAGTTGAACCAACTGATCTGCCAGAACATCACCTACAAACGCCGCGAGGAAATGGGCTGCCAAAACCCCGGGGAAACCCTGCAGCTCAAATCGGGGAGTTGCCGGGACATGGCCAGTCTTTACATGGCCCTCTGCCGCTGCCTCGGCTTCGCCGCCCGCTTCGTCAGCGGCTATCTCTACGAGCCCCCCACCTCCGGCCTCACCCAGACCAACCGCGCCGCCGGCGCCATGCATGCCTGGACGGAAATTTATCTGCCCGGAGCCGGCTGGAAGGGCTTCGATCCCACCAACGGCATTCTGGCCGGGAATACTTTTGTCCCCGTGGCCGTGGCCCTGCACCCCGAGGCCACCACTCCCATCCAGGGCGCCTACGTTCACCCGGGCAAAGTCGAAAGCACCCTGACCAGCGAAGTCGTGATCACAGAAATCCCATGAGCAAGCCACGCTCCAAATCCAGCCGATCAAATGCGTCACTCCGCAAACAGACGCTGCTCTGCGCGGGAAAAATCGAAAAAACGCTTCGGAAATCCGGTCTCCAACTCACCATGGGAGGAGAACCCACCTTCATCCCCCTGCAACCGGAAGGCGATGAATGGGGCACAGCCGCACTCGGCCCCACCAAACTGCTTTTCGCCCGCCGCTTCGCCGCCGAATTCATCCGCCTGTTTTACCCCGGTGCCCTGCTCACCCAGACTTATGGTAAATGGTATCCCGGCGAACCCCTGCCCCGCTGGAGCCTGGTGGTCCACATCCATCCCCGCCGCAAACTCTGGAATCACATCGGCCGGCTGCTCACGGACGAACCCGTCGGCCTTCATGACGCAGCCAGTGCACCTCATTTCGCCGGAAAACTTGCGGCAAAACTGGGTCTGACCGACTCCCTCATTGAGGGGGCCAACCCCGATGCCCCGTCCATTCCCGTCGGCTATATACTTCCACTCAAATACGATGAAGGAAAATGGATCAGTGACCGCTGGCCCGATTGCGCAGAACACCCCCTCCAGTTGATTCCCGGCGACAGCTCCATCGGCCTGCGACTGCCCTTGAAGGAACTTCCCGAGGGATGCCTGAAGTTCGCCCTCACTGTGGAAGTCAAAGACCAGGCCTTGGAAGTCTTCATCCCGCCCATGGATCTCGAGCCCTACCTCGAGTTGATGAAAATCCTCGAAACCCTGACTGTAGAACTGGACACCCGCGATTTGATTATTTCCGGCTATCCGCCGGCCAAGGCCGGCCTCATCGAGCGCTATGTGTTTGCGGCCGACCCCGGCGTCATTGAAATCAATCTGCCTCCCTCCAAATCCTGGTCCGTGTACAACCGGCAGTTGAAAATGCTCTACCAGGCCGCGCACCACACCGGTCTCTGCGCTTACAAATACCATTTTAACGGACGCTGTGCCGCCACCGGAGGCGGTTCCCATGTCTGTTTTGGCGGTCCACAACCCGAACTCAGCCCCGTTTTTCTCCGCCCCCATTTTCTGCCCGCCATTCTCAGCTACTGGCAGCAACACCCCTCCCTCAGTTATCTTTTTTCCGGTCAGTTCGTCGGCCCCGGCTCCCAGGCACCCCGCATTGATGAGACCAGCTACGACAATCTCAGCGAACTGGAGGTGGCTTTTCCGGGCGCCGACAAGCTTGTCCACAACCCCGAGCTTTTTGGAATGCTCTTCCGCGATCTCATAGCCGATCGCACCGGCAACACCCACCGCGCCGAAATCAGCATTGACAAACTCTGGAATCCGTTTCAGCCCAATGGCTGCATCGGCATTGTTGAGTTCCGCGCCTTTGAAAGCCAACCCGACGCCTATGCCCTATCCCAGGTCGGACTCCTCCTGCGCGGTCTCATGGCTTTGCTGCTGCTCAAACCCCGCCCGGCCGTCTTCCATCGCTGGGGCACGGAACTGCACGACCGCTTTTTCCTGCCCACCCTGCTGTGGGAGGATTTCAAATCCGTCATCGCCGACCTGCAAAAGGCCGGCTACCCCTTCGCCGTCGAATGGTTCCGGCCGCACTTTGAGTTCCGTTTTCCCGTCATCGGAACCATGCCTGCCGGAAAATCCGAACTCTGCCTGCGTTACGCCATCGAAGCCTGGCCCCTGCTCGGAGAACAGCCCTCCGGCAGCCTGACCGCGCGCTCGGTTGATTCCAGCACCGAACGTATTGAACTCCGTCTGGACAGCGTGAAGGCACTTGATAAGGGATTTTTGCTGGTGAACGGCCGCCATGTGCCGTTCAAAAACGACAGCGGCCGGATCCTCGCCGCGCTGCGCTACCGCGCCTACCATACCGTGCCTTCCCTGCATCCCCATGTTCCCGGTCAGACACCGCTTTGTTTCGAGTGGATCAGCATCAAAACCGGCGAGGTCCTGTCGTCTGTCAAGTGGCACAGTTGGCAACCCAACAACCAGCCCTACTCCTCGCGGCCTGCGCATGCCGCTGAAGCAAACAAACGCTACACCGAACGCTGGGTGCCGCAGCCGGACCGTATCGGAAAAAAAATCGCCGTGCCCGCAAAATTGAAAAATCTTTCGCCACATTTCACAACCGATCTGCGCCGCTCACCACAAAAAACCTGACTTTTTGGCAAGGATTGCGTCCACAGGGACACCGGAGACAGGCCGACCGGGAATGGATTTTTCCTTCACCTTCATCGTGGCAGGCCTACACTGCAACTGAATGAACGTTGACGGCAGGCATTATCGAACAATCTGGTTCCAATCCGAGGGCTTGATTCAAATCATTGACCAGCGACTGCTGCCTCATGAATTCCGCATCGAGAATTTATACACGGTGGAGGAGGTGGCCACCGCCATTCTCGACATGCATGTGCGCGGTGCGGGGCTCATCGGGGCCGCCGCAGGCTACGGCATGTATCTCGCCGCCCTGCAGGCTCCGGACGGAAATCCCGGAGAGTTTCTACGCCAGGCCGGAGCCAGACTGGCCGAAACCCGGCCCACCGCCGTCAATCTGCAATGGGCGGTGAACCGGCAACTGCAATCCCTGGCCGGAATCACTGCCAAAACCAGACTGGTGACCCAAGCCCTCGAAACCGCCACGGAAATTGCCGATGAGGATGCCGCATTCTGCCGCCGCATCGGCGATCACGGAATGCCTCTCATTGCCGAAATCTCCCGACGTAAGGACGGGCGACCCGTCAATATCCTCACCCACTGCAACGCCGGCTGGCTGGCTTTTGTCGATTACGGCTCGGCCACCGCACCCATTTATGCCGCGTACGACAGCGGCATCCCCCTGCATGTCTGGGTGGACGAAACACGGCCGCGCAACCAGGGCGCCAGCCTGACAGCCTGGGAACTGGGCCGACACGGCGTGCCCCACACCGTCATCCCCGACAACACCGGAGGTCACCTCATGCAGCATGGTCAGGTGGACCTCGTCATGGTCGGCTCCGACCGCACCACCCGCACCGGTTACGTGGCCAACAAGATCGGCACCTATCTGAAAGCCCTGGCCGCCCGCGACAACAACATCCCGTTTTATGCCGCCCTGCCGTCATCCACCTTCGACTGGGAAATGCGCGACGGCTTGCGCGAAATTCCGGTCGAGCAAAGAAATGCCGATGAAGTCCGCTACATGCATGGCCTGCTCAACGGCAAAATCGAAAAGGTGCTCCTGACTCCCGAAGCCAGTCCCGCCGCCAATTACGCATTTGACGTCACACCGCCGCGGCTGGTGACGGGATTGATCACGGAACGCGGAATCACACCCGCCACAGAGGAAGATATTCTCAATCTTTATCCTGAAAAACGCCATGCCGGATGAAGGATACGTCAAATACAAATGCCACTGGCGCAAAAGCGATCCGGTGCCGGCACATTTTCTCCCGCCGTTGAATTTCTGGCGCGACCGGTTATACAACCTGGGGCTGATCGGGGTTTATCCGGATGGAATCGGTTTCGGCAACCTCAGCACACGCATTCCAGGCTCTGCTGAATTCATCATCACCGGAACCGCCACCGGAAAATTTTTAACCCTGGCCCCGGAACATTACTCACGCGTACGCCGCTGCGACCTCGCGGCCAACACGGTGTACTGCGAAGGCCCGGTCCAGGCTTCCTCCGAGGCCCTGACCCACGCGGCGATTTACGAGGCCCGTCCGACTGCCAACGCCGTGCTCCATGTGCATCACCTCGATTTCTGGGAAAAAAATCTCAACCACCTGCCCACCACATCGCCGGATGTGACCTACGGCACACCGGAAATGGCGGCAGAAATCAAACGGCTTTTTGCGGAAACGGATCTGGCCGCACGACGCATCTGTGTCATGGCCGGCCACCGCGAGGGGATCATCGCCTTCGGCGACAGCATCGACCTGGCCGGAGCCGTGCTGCTGGAGCATTTCCCCGAGTCATAGTTGCTCCTGTCATTCTTATAATCTGAAAATGATCCAATTGCCACTTGAAGAGCCTAACCTATAAAGTCAGTATGGCAGCCTTCAGAACTCATCTGTCACTGACACAACCAAACCCATGAAAACACTGCTCTTGTCATCCCTGCTGGTTCTAACCTGCACCTTTTGCATCCACGCGGATCCCGCCACCGATGGCGCGGTCAAGGCTGCCGAATCCTGGCTGAAACTGGTGGACAGCGCCCGCTACGATGAAAGCTGGAGTGAAGCTGCCACCTACTTTAAGTCCCGCGTGAAACAGGAATCATGGGTGATCATGGTCCAGCCGGTAAGAGCCCCCCTGGGCGCGGTCAAACAGCGCCAACTCATGAGGGCCAGCTACACCAAAACCCTTCCCGGCGCCCCGGACGGAGAATATGTCGTGATCGAATTTGCCACGTCCTTCGAAAAGAAGGAAAGAGCCATCGAAACGATCACCCCCATGAAGGACAGCGATGGTCAGTGGCGGGTTTCCGGTTATTTTATCAAATAATCGTTCTGCCGGATTTGCAGAGCAAATCAGTCGTCAGTCCAGTGCCTCGCGCGACTGCGCGAGGCTGATTTTTCCGCGTCTGACCAGGCGTCCCGCCTTATAACTCGGCCTGACCTTCAGCAACGCCGTCGTCCTCGGCACTGATGACCGGGGCAATGGCCATCAACTTGTCACCCTTGTCGAGGTTGATCAGTTTGACCCCCTGGGTGTTGCGTCCGCATTCGCGGATGTCCTTGACCTGGGTGCGGACCATCTGACCTTTCATGGTGATGAGCATGATCTCATCCGAATCCACCACCGTCAGGGCTCCGACCACATCGCCGGTCTTTTCCCCGGTCTTCATGGTGATGATGCCCTTGCCACCGCGCGACTGCTGGCGGTATTCGTCAAAAGCGGTCCGCTTGCCGATACCGTGTGCTCCCGCCACCAGGAGCGTGGCTTTCGCATCCACAATGGCCAGGGCCACCACGGCATCGCCCTTGTCCAGACTGATGCCGCGTACGCCGGTGGCCGGACGGCCCATGCTGCGCACATCCTCCTCCTGGAAACGGATGCTCATGCCGTCCTTCGTGATCAGCACCGCTTCATTGGCACCGCTGGTCAGCTTGACCGAGATCAGGTTGTCGCCCTGATCAATGCTGATGGAAATGATGCCCCCGCGCCGGACATTGGAAAACTGGTCCAGCGGTGTCTTCTTCACCGTCCCCAGTCTGGTGGCAAAAAAGACATATTGATCCCCGGAAGTCCAGGTCACGTCCTCATTGTTGGGGCCCTTGCGGGATTCCACGCGCAGCATGGCCACAATGCTCTCCGCACTCTGCAATTCCAGAACATTGGCAATGCTCCGGCCCTTCGAGGCCCGTGATCCCTCGGGAATCTCATGCACCCGCTCGACGTAAGCGCGACCCGTATTGGTGAAAAACATGAGATAATCATGGGTGCTGGCCGTGAAAAGATGCTCAACAAAGTCGGATTCCTCGGCTTCCTCGGCCTGGCGCGTGGTCAGTCCGATCACCCCCTTGCCTCCGCGACGCTGGGCGCGGTAGCTGGAAATGGCGGTGCGTTTGATCAGGCCGGCATGAGTCAGGGTGATGATCATGCCCTCGTTGGCAATCAGATCCTCGATGGCCATCTCCCCTTCATCGGGAACGATCTGGGTGCGGCGCGGCGTGGCATGTTTCTCGCGGATGGCCTTGAGTTCGGCCTTGATGATGGTGAGAACACGCTTCTCGCTCTTGAGAATGTCCACCAGATCATTGATCTTTTCCAGCAATTCACCGTATTCCTTGCGCGTTTTCTCCTGCTCCAGTCCCACCAACTGGTACAGTCGCAGCTCGAGAATGGCATCTATCTGCGGCTCGCTGAAAAGATAACGGCCGTTGGAAAGACGATCCTCGTTGCGGATGCTGACCCCGAATTTTTCCACCATCTTGCGGGTGAACTCATAGCCCATGAGTTTGATGCGCGCCTCGTCGCGGGTCTTGGACTCCCGGATCAGCCGGATGAATTCATCCATGTTGGCCAGGGCAATGAGAAAGCCCTCCAGCACTTCAGCCCGGTTCTGGGCGTTGAGCAGTTCGAATTTGGTGCGGCGAATGATCACCTCGCGGCGGTGCTCAATGAAGCAGTTGATCAGCTCCTTGATGTTCAGCACCTTGGGCCGGCGCTGGTCGATGGCCAGCATGTTCGACGAAAAGCTTGTTTCCAGCGAAGTCAGTTTGAGAAGATTGTTGATAACCACCTTGACCGCGGCATCACGCTTCAGTTCGATCACCACCCGGGTGTTCTCATCTGATTCATCGCGGATCGCCGTGATGTCGGTCAGGGTCTTTTCGTTGACCAGTTCGGCAATGCGTTCCACCAAGGTGGCCCGGTTGACACCGAAGGGGATTTCGTCCACCACGATGCATTCCTTGCCGCCCTTCATTTCCTCGGTATGGAGTTTGCCGCGAATTTTGACGGAGCCCCTGCCGGTGCGGAAATAGTTCTTGATGCCTTCCATGCCGAGAATGGAGCAACCCGTTGGAAAATCCGGACCCTTGATGTATTTCAAGAGACCGTCGGGTTTCAAGTCCGGTTGATCGATGACGGCGCAGATGCCGTCAATCACCTCACCCAGATTATGCGGCGCAATGTTGGTGGCCATGCCGACCGCGATGCCGGTGCCGCCGTTCACCAGCAGGTTGGGCATGGCGGCGGGGAAAACCACCGGCTCGGTCAGACGCTCGTCGTAGTTGGGAACGAAATCGACGGTGTCCTTGTCCATGTCGTCCATCAACATCCCACCCAGGGAGGTCAGCCGCGCCTCCGTATAACGCATGGCGGCGGGGGGATCACCTTCCACGGAACCGAAGTTTCCCTGCGGATCCACCAGCGGATCGCGCATGGACCAGGTTTCTGCCATGTGTACGAGGGTGGGATAAATGACCGCTTCACCATGCGGGTGATAATTGCCCGAGGTGTCACCGCAAATCTTGGCGCATTTCATGTGCTTGCGTCCCGGATACAGGTTCAACTCATGCATCGCGTAAAGAATGCGGCGCTGGGACGGTTTCAGACCGTCCCGTGCATCCGGCAGGGCGCGGGAAATGATCACCGACATGGAATAATCCAGGAACGAATCCCGGATTTCATCCGCCACGTTGATCTTCTGGATTTTCTCGTTGGGCGCGAATAGCGACCCACTGCTCTTGATATCGTCAGCCATAATTAATTAATTCCTAAAATCAGATGTCCAGATTGCGCACGTTCAAGGCATTGTCCTCGATGAACTGGCGGCGCGGCTCCACCTCGTCGCCCATGAGGGTGGTGAACATTTCCTCCGCCTCCACGGCATCAGTCAGATCGACGCAGAGCAGGCGGCGTTTTTCCGGGTTCATGGTAGTTTCGAAGAGTTCCTTGGCATTCATTTCGCCCAAGCCCTTGAAACGCTTGATCTGAACGCCGCGGCGCCCGATCTCCAGGATGCCGGCGAGGATTTCCGGCAGGGCCTGCAGAGGTCTGACCTTGGCATCCTCCCCGCTGCCCTCCACCAGTTCGTAGAGCGGCTTGCCCTGCGGTGCATAGTGTTCCACCTTCAGGCCCTTCTTCTGCAGTTTGTCCAGCAAGACGATGATGGCCTTGCTTTCCGTCAGGCTGACATGATTGGCACGGCGGGTGGGACCTTCCTTCTTTTTATCGTCCTCCTCGTTTTCCTCCCCGCCAAAAATGCCCAGATCGGGATTCTTACGCGCAAAGGCGGCCAGTTCCTCATCGCTGTGGAAATAATGCACCGACTCCTCATTGCCCTCCCGGATGCGCACCAGATTGTTCGGCAGCTCCTGGCTCTTGGCGTCACGCGCCTCGAGGTAGGCCTCGAAATCGCCCCCGTGCCGCTTGATGCTGGTGGCGTATTTGTCCAGTTGCTGCAATAATTCCAGAACCTCTTCCAGTTGTTTCTGGGTGAATTCCTTTTTGTCGGCCAGACTCTTGAGCCGGACATCCTCGGTGCCGAGCTGGATGAGGATTTTGGTCATCTGCGCGTCGTCTTCCACATACTCCTCACGTTTCTTGCGCTTGATCTGATACAGCGGCGGCTGGGCAATGTACACAAAGCCCTGTTTCACCAGCTGCGGCATCTGCCGGTAAAAAAAGGTCAGCAGGAGAGTCCGGATGTGAGAGCCGTCCACGTCGGCATCGGTCATGATGATGATCTTGTGGTAGCGCAGCCGCTCCAGATTGAAAGCCCCCTCGCCCTCCCCATCGCCGATGCCGGTGCCGATGGCCGTGATCATGGTGCGGATTTCATTGTTCTGCAGCACCTTGTCCAGCCGGGCCTTCTCCACGTTGATCAGTTTGCCGCGGATGGGCAGAATGGCCTGGAACTTGCGGTCGCGACCCTGTTTGGCCGAGCCGCCGGCCGAGTCCCCCTCAACAATGTAAAGCTCGGTGTTGGCCGGGTCGCGATCAGAACAGTCCGCCAGCTTGCCGGGCAAGCCACCGGCCCCCAAAGCTGTTTTGCGCACCGCCTCACGGGCCTTGCGGGCCGCCTCACGGGCCCGCGCCGCAGTAAGAGCCTTGTCCACGATCTTCTTGGCCACGGGCGGATTGGCGTCAAAGAAAGCCATCAGACCTTCGTAAACAGCCGAGGCCACAATGCCGTCCACTTCCGGCGAAATCAGTTTGACCTTGGTCTGCGATTCAAATTTCGGATCGCTGTGCTTGATGGAAATGACCGCCGTCAGACCTTCCCTCACATCGTCGCCGGAAATCTGCGGGTCCTTGTCCTTGAGCAGATTGTTGGATTTGGCATACTGGTTGATGGAGCGGGTCAGGGCGGTGCGGAAACCCGAAAGATGAGCCCCGCCATCGGGATTGTGCACGGTATTGGTGTAGCAAAGAACCATGTCGCTGTAGCCGTCGTTGTACTGCAGGACCGATTCCATGTGCACCTCCACCCTTTTGTCGGGCGTGTCCTCAATGGTCTGCTTGCTCAGACGTACGGTTTTGGAATGCAAAACCACCTTGCTCTTGTTGAGCTGCTTGATGAAATCCTCGATGCCATCCTTGTAAAAGAAAACCTGCGGCTCCACGGCAGTGCCGCGCTCGTCGGTGAAATTGATTTTGAGCCCCGAGTTGAGGAAAGCCAGTTCGCGCAGGCGTTGCTCGATTTTATCGGCCTTGAACTCCATGGTCTCCTTGAAGATTTCCGAGTCCGGCTTGAAGGTGATGAGCGTACCGGTCTGTTTGGATTTGCCGATGACCTCCAGTTTCTTGGTGGTCTTGCCGCGTTCGAAGGCCATGTGGTAAACCTTGCCGTCGCGGGATACCTCGACCTCAAACCATTCCGATACGGCATTGACACACTTGGCGCCAACCCCGTGGGTGCCGCCGGAAAACTTATAGCCCCCCTGTCCGTACTTGCCGCCGCTATGCAAGGTGGTGAGCACCATTTCCACACCGGGAATTTTGTACTGGGGATGAATGTCAACGGGGATGCCGCGTCCGTTGTCGCGTATGGAGATGGAACCGTCCACATGAATGGTAACGTCGATTTTATCGCAGTGGCCTGCCAGGTGCTCGTCCACCGAGTTGTCCAGCACTTCCGAAACGCAATGGTGCAGCGCCCGTTCATCGGTGCCGCCGATGTACATTCCGGGTTTTTTCCGGACGGCTTCCAGCCCTTCCAGCTTGCCTAATTTCGATGCATCGTACGTGTCTGACATATCAGGAAATTCTCCCAAAACCGCGCCCGTCGGGCAATGCATTTTTGCAAAATAATCACACTTTAACCGCTTTATTTTTAATGGTTTACAAAAGAATCAAACCTGCGGAACACGGCCCGGAATGCGACCCTGTTTCTCCGCCCTGATGCCGCCGGCTCTGGATCGCAAATGCAGTTGCAAATAAAAAAGTCCCCGGCTTCCTGCGAAGCCGGGGACTTCCGAGCCCGACGGGCTCTTGGAGGAGGAACTGCAAACAAAAATCAGCTGCAACCCAGGGAGGAGCCGCAGTTCAAGCACGTGGCGCAACTGCCCGTATGCTTGATCTTGCTGCTGCCGCATTCCGGGCAGGTCAGGCCGTCACGATAACGCACCGTCAGACCATCTTGCACATCGCCGGATGCACGCACCGCCATCTTGTGCACGTTGGCCGTGGGCGAATCCGAATCCACGGCGAGTTCCGGCACCGGTTTATTCAGTTTTTTTTTCTCCGCGTCCTGGATTTCCTTCAGGGGCAACTCCTGTTGATTGAAGTTCGGCGAATTGGCCTCGCGGTACCCTTCGATGAACTGGCAACCCAGCCAGCGGAAAATGTAATCCGTGACCGATTTGGCAATCGGGATGTCCGGATTGCGGGTGAAACCACTCGGCTCGTAGCGGGTGTGGGCAAATTTCTTGACCATGGCTTCGAGCGGCACTCCGTATTGCAGGGAGAGTGAGACCAGCGTACCAATGGTGTCCATGAGGCCGCCGATGGTGCTGCCTTCCTTGGCCATGGTAATAAAGACCTCGCCGGGCTGCTTGTCATCAAACAAGCCGACCGTCAGATAACCTTCATGGCCGGTGATGTCGAATTTATGGGTGATGGAAATGCGCGTGTCGCTCATGCGCCGACGCACCGGACGCGGCATGAGATCGGCCACCGGGGCGGGTTCGTCCGCCAGTACTTCCTCCTTGCCCCCCATGTCCTTGGTCTTTTTGACATTGAGCGGCGCGGAACGCTTGGAGCCGTCACGATAAATCGCAATGGCCTTCAAGCCGAGTTTCCAGCCCTCGATGTAGGTGTTCATGATATCCTCAACCGTGGCCGTGTTGGGCAGATTGACCGTCTTGGATATGGCCCCGCTCAGGAAAGGCTGGGCGGCCGCCATCATGCGGATGTGCGCCTTGTAGTGCAGCGACCGCGTACCGTTGGCCGGTTTGAAGGCGCAGTCAAAAACCGAAACATGCTCGGGCTTCAAACTGGGCGCACCTTCGATCGTATCCTGCTTGTCGATGTAATCCACGATGGCCGCCACTTCCTTGGCGTTGTAACCCAGACCGCGCAGGGCCTCGGGGACGGTGTTGTTGACGATCTTCAACATGCCGCCGCCGGCCAGCAGTTTGTACTTCACCAAGGCGATGTCCGGTTCGATGCCGGTGGTGTCGCAGTCCATAAGGAACCCGATGGTACCGGTCGGAGCCAGCACCGTGACCTGGGCGTTGCGATAGCCGTGCTCGCGGCCCCTGACCAAAGCGGCGTCCCAGGCTTTCTGGGCTTCCTGGCGGAGATAAGCCGGGCAGGATTTGTCGATCTGATCCACACTCTGGCGGTGCAGTTCGATGACTTCCAGCATGGGCTGGACATTATCCTTGGCCAGCGGCTCGCTGATGTTGAAACAGGTTGCATCATGATAGCCCGGAAAGGCACCGATGAAGGAGGACATTTCCGCGCTGACCTCGTAGGCATGACCGGTCATGATGGAGGTGATGGCACCGGCCAGACCACGACCCTCGTCGGAATCATAACCGTGACCGTAGCTCATGATGAGCGAGCCGAGATTGGCATAGCCCAAACCGAGCGTGCGGTAAATGTGGGAGTTGACCGTGATGGACTCGGTCGGGTAGCTGGCGTTGTCCACCAGGATTTCCTGGGCCGTGATGTAGATGCGCACCGCGGTTTTGAAACGTGCCACATCGAAGGTTCCATCCTCCTTCTTGAATTTCACGAGATTGAGCGAGGCCAGATTGCAGGCCGTGTCGTTGAGGAAAAGATATTCCGAACACGGATTGGTCGAGTGCTGGCGGTCGGTGCCCTTGCAGGTGTGCCATTTGTGGATGGTGTCATCAAACTGCATGCCCGGATCACCGCAGATCCAGGTGCCCTCGGCGATTTTCTGCAGCAGGGTGCGGGCGTTTTTCTTTTCCACATTGCGGCCATCCGTGACCGTACGCGTCCACCAGTCACCGTCCTTGACCGCCGCCTCCATAAAGCCGTCACTGACGCGAACCGTCAGATTCTCGTTCTGGTACATCACAGAACCGTAGGCTTCACCGTTGAAACTGCCGTCGTAGCCCTCTTCCATGAGCGCCCAGGCTTTTTTCTCCTCCTTCATCTTGCACTCGATGAATTCCTCGATGTCCGGGTGCCAGTCCTTCAATGTATTCATCTTGGCCGCACGGCGGGTCTTGCCGCCCGACTTCACCACATTGGCAATCTGGTCATAAACCTTGAGGAAGGAAAGCGGACCGCTGGGACGACCCCCGCCGCTGAGTTTCTCGCGGGTGGAACGGATCGTCGAAAGATCGGTGCCGGTGCCGGAACCGAACTTGAAAAGCATGGCTTCGCTGCGGGCCAGCTCCATGATCGCTTCCATGTTGTCATCGACACTCTGGATGAAGCAGGCACTGCACTGCGGTTTTTCATACTGGGTGGAAGCCCGCTCCGCCCGGCCCGTTTCGGTGTTGTAATAAAAGTTGCCCTTGCCGCTGCCCTTGCCGATGCCGTACTCGTGATGCAATCCCACGTTGAACCAGACGGGGGAATTAAACGCGCCGTACTGATTAACGCAAAGCCAGGTCAATTCCTCATAGAAAATCTCCGCGTCTTTTTCACTGGCAAAATAACCGTCGGCAATACCCCAGTCGGTGATGGTGCGCGTCACCCGGTGCACCAGTTGTTTGATGGAGGTTTCACGACCGCCCTTGCACGGATCGGTGCCGTTGCTGATATCCCCATAAAAATACTTGGAAACGGCAATTTTCGTGGCGAGCAAACTCCAGGATTTTGGCACTTCGACATTTTCCTGCTTGAAAACCGCCTTGCCACTGTCATCGGCAATCTCCGCCGTGCGGTTTTCCCATTCGATCTGGTCAAAGGGATGCGTCCCTTCCTTGCTGAAAACCCGCTTAAAGGCCATGCCACCAGAAGCCAAGCCGCTGCGGCGCACCGTTTTGCTGGCACCCAAATTTTTCCCCCGTGACACGTTGCCTGTTGCCTGAATCATAGTTACATCTCCTGCTTTGCTTTAATTCGATTAAATATTACCAATTATGAAAAGAATGTGTGATTTACCCTACTATATAACGATTTGAATGGCTGAGCGTAACCCTACTAATTGTAGTGTCAAACGAATTTATCGCGAAAAATGCACTACCTGTCGATATTCCGGTAAACGGCTGTGAACTGCGTGTGAATAACCGTACAAGGGCTTAATTATGGGCAGGTTCCGCAGTTTGGGTCCATTCGCACCCCCTTGGGATAAGAAACAGATTCGTTACAAAAAAAGCCAACCCGACACCCATCAGCCCCTGATTTTACACCATTCCGCCACGCTATCGTAAACATTAGCGACCCGGATGGACTGTCTATTTCACCCTGATTTTCAATCTGCAATGGCTTGATATACCAGCACCCGGAAGCGGGTGTTGATCTTGGTGTCGCCCGGCGATTGCACCATGAAAACAGCTATCAGATCCTCCTTGGGATCGACCCAATAACGGGTATGAAAGGCTCCATCCCAACCATAAATGCCTAACGACTCCAGTTCGTCATAGGTGCCGCGATCAGTGCGGATTCCAAAACCGTAGCCGAATTTGTCGCCGCTCTCTGCGGGAAAGGCCGAGGTAAGATTGCCGATGGAATTACTGGTCATGAGCTCCACTGTTTTGCGGCTGAGCAGCCGACCGGCGCTGCTTTTGCCATTGTTAAGCAACATTTGCGCGAATTTATAATAGTCGGCCGCTGTGGAAACCAGGCCCGCACCTCCCGAAAAATAAGTCTGGTGACAAAGATAACTGAGATCGACAGGCTCCGCAGCCAGGTGGCCGTCCTTGCCATCGACATAGCGGGTCGCCATGCGTGGCCGTTTTTCCGGGGGAAGTATGAAATGCGTATCCTGCATTCCCAGCGGCTGCAAAATCCGTTTTCCAATGAATTCATCGAGCGACATTCCTGAAATCACTTCCACCAGATAACCGAGCACATCCGTGGACATCCCGTAATGGAATTCCTCGCCCGGCTGACTGACCAGCGGCAGCGAGGCCAGTTTCCGCACTTTCTCGCCGATGGTTCCATCCACCGGACCCAACCCCACCGTCATGCCGTTCTCCTTGTACTGATACCCGCCATAGCTGATACCGGAGGTGTGATTGAGCAATTGCCGGATGGTGATGGGCTTCTTGGCCGGTACCAGGGTGACCGCCTTGCTGTCCGGATCCGTGACCGCCACCTTCATATCCTTGAATTCAGGAATGAATTTGGACACCGGATCGTTCAAAAGAAAATGACCCTCCTCATACAGCATCATCACGGCCACACTCGTGATGCTCTTGGTCATGGAGGCGATCCGGAACATCGAGTCCGGCTGCATCGTTGTCCCCTTCTCCACATTGCTCATGCCAAAGGCCTTGAGATAAGCCACGCGGCCGTGCCGCGCCACCAGGGCCACCACTCCGGGGATTTTTTTGTCGTCCACATACTTTTGCACCATCTTGTCGATGCGCGAAAGCCGTTCGGTGGACAAGCCCACCGACTCCGGCTGGACCACGCTGACCGCATCATCAGCCGCCTGTAGCGGCATCTGTACCGCCAACAAAATGACCAGCAATACATATTGGATTTTCTTCATGTCCGTTGTCTCCGGGATTAGTTCCGTGCCGCCTGGTTTTGAAAATCAGGCGTGGTGGCAATCCGCCAGATTTTTCCCCCGTCATCCGAGATCAACACCGTGGCCTCGGAACCTTCCGGAATCGCTCCGGCTGTCTTTGCTTCCTTGACCCTCCAGGCCGGAAACTGCGCAAAGGGATAAATAAAACGCGCAAAGGAGTTGTGGTCCTGCGTATCGACCGGCCTCCAGCCTTCCAAAAACGAAAGGTAGTGCCGCCGGTTCACACTGTCGTAAGTCAGGGCATGCTCCCAGGCATGGTAGCCGTCGATTACGGGGACCAGTATGCTGCGCTCGTTGTCCCAGGTTTCGCTGCCGGCCTTTTTGGAAATGGCCGAGAGACGGTGGTCATAAACCCCGGTATCGGAACGGAACACATACAGAAGATTGTCCTTTTCATCGCAGGTCAGGGAGGGATAGGAGGCGTGACAGAAATCCGCCGAGTCCGGCCCTTTCATGACAAAGGCCGGTGCGCTCCACTGCGTGATGTCATCAGGTTTGAGCGTGTGCGCGTAAAGAGCCTGGTCGCAATGCCCGGAAAGAATCACGTGCAGGATGCCCCGACTGTCGATCGTCAAGGCCGGCCAGTTGTGTACGTCAAGAAACTTGCCGCCGTAACCAATGAAAACAGGATCGCTGAACACGGCGGTTTTCCGGTCATAGACCCGCACAAACGTGGGCAATCCATCGGAGGAATGAATTTCCCTGCCTTTGTACGGTTCCAGCATGAGCTTGTTGGCCGGATGATCGGCGGGAATGTGCAGCGAAGCCAGCCATTGCGGGTCGCGCGGCTTGGCCCACATGTTCTTCGGATCGCTGGCCTGCGGCGCGGAACCGTAGGCGACAAAAACTTTGTCCCCGTGGGAAATGACAAAATTGCCGCGTCCCTCATGCACAGGTCCCATCAGCAATTGCTCGGCACTGCCCACCCCGATGGGCAGCGGTTTGGGAAACTGCAGGGTTCCATCCGCCTTTTTTTCCGGCAACAACAGATAGCACTGCTGGTCGGCCTCCTTGTTGTACATGTAGTCGCCCAGAACAATGACCGGGGGATGACTCAAGGCATCGCGATTGTGTCCGTCCAATTTCTCGAAGTCGGCTGTGCGACCGGCAGGCAGGTGGTACCACTCCCAGGGCTGGTTCAGTCCCCTGGCATGAAGCAGCAGCGCCGTGCGGTCGTGCCAGTTTTTGTCCTTGCCCGCCCGGTCCAGAGGCCGCAGTTGCACCAGCACGTAAACGTCCCCATCGGAATCGAAACGGACCGTCATGTCGGCGTCGTTGCAACCGATCGTGAAAGCCTCCCAATGATTTTGGCGACAGTAGTCCCTGACGGGTGGCAGCAGATCCTTTTCCACCCACTTGCCCGCCGCATCCAGCCAGTCAATGGCCGTGAGGGAACGGAGACAGGCCCGCCCCTGCGGATCGATCGAGACATAACCGGGATTGTAGCGGGGATTGTAACCGTAGAGGGCCCGCACACCCCGGTAAAAAAATTGTTCCGTAATCGGCCGGCCCGGTGCGATGTTGGAAAGTATTTCCGGATCGCGGTGATTCAAAACCACCGGCGCATCATAAGTGCGCGCCGTGAGCGGGTTGAAGAAAACATCGCCTTGCGGGGCCGCCCCGGCCTCGCCGGTCTGAGCTGCAACAGAACCCGGCCGGACCGGGACAAGCTTGATCGTTTGAAAGCAGAGCACCGTCTGGGGACTGGGCGAGTTGCGCTTGGCTTTGCTGAAAAAATAGAGGCCCGCGACGTGCTTCCAGTCCGGCTCCCCCTGTTTTTCAAATCCAGCCAGCGGCAGGTCGATTTTTTTCAAGCCTTCCCAATCCACCTTGAAATCAACCGCCCAATAATCTTCATAAGGCGTGGCCGGATTGTCCGCCAGCACCCCGACCGTCACCGTTTCCCCGGTCGCTTGCTGCGAGTAACAGGTGATTGATAGACTCCCGCTGCCGCTCCAATCCGCAGGCACCGCCTGGGTGCCGATGCTGGGATAAAGAGGGTGATCCTGCCATTTCAGCATCCCTGTGCCGGAGGCGTCCCTGGAAAATTTCACACCTGCGGTCAGTTCCGCCATGGTGATGGGAGGCCGTTCCCAATCCATGCGACGGTCCCCTTTTTCGGCAGCAACCAGGTCCTGCTTTTTGCCCTGCAAAAAATCAAACGGGACGGAAGACCAGTGGCCCTCGCTTTGAGTGTCAATCACCTGCTCCTGTGCCCCTGACGGAGAATGGAATGCAGCCGCCAGGAAAAATGTCAGGAGCAACGGGGATGATTTCATGGCTGGGGCAACAAGTCGTGCATCCTACACCGGTCCGGAATCCCAGGCAACCGAAAGCTGGTCAGGCCCGGACCCATTTGAGAAACCCCTGCGAGTATCCCTCAAAAAACTCAGCGCTGCTTCCGTTCGTCCAGAAGGCGCAGGATCTGCGGCAGTACCACGGTGCTGGCGGCAAAACAGCAGACAATGCCGAGCGACATCACCTCGCCCAGGCTGACCAGTCCGGGATAGTTGCCGAGAGTCATGGCTCCGAACCCGATGACGGCAGTGCAGGCGGACAACAAAATGGCCTTGCCCGTGCTGGAGCCGAAGAGGCTGAACTGGGCGGCTTCACGGTGCCGGTCCACCACATAGACCCCATAGGCCACCCCAATGCCGATCACGAGCGGCAGGGTGATGATGTTGGCCGGATTGAATTTCCAGCCGAAGAGTTTCATCAACCCAACGGTCCAGACCATGCCGATGCCGAGCGGGAAAAGGGCCAGCATCACGCTCTGCCAATGCCGGAAGTGCAAGCCCACCATGATGACGATGGCGATCAGGGCATACCAGGCCGCCTGTTGATAGCTTTCCTTGAGCACGTCGATGTAGGTGTAGTTTTGTACGGGAGTGCCGGTGACTTTGGGGTTCACCTTGCGCACGTCCGCCACAAACCTTTCGTTCGCCTCCCGCTCGAAAATGTTTTCCTTGGGGATGATTTCAAGGAGGATTTTTCCACCGGGCGAAATGAAATGCTGCAGGGCCTGGGGGGGCAAATCCTCCAGCGTCACCGGCTTCTCCATGTCAAAGCCCTTGAGAAATTCAAACTGGCGCTGCATGCCTGCAATCAAGTCGTTCTGGTAATGGTTCAAGCGTCCCTCCGCCTCGGTGGCGCTGAGGCGGCTGATTTGATCCACCGACTTTTGCAGGGCGGGAATCAGCCGGTCGAAAATGCGCAGCGCCTGCCCGATGCGTTTGTCGCGCACCTGGCGCATCTTCTCGGCTTCCTTCTGACCTTGCCGGCAGTAGCCCAGAATCGTTTGCAGGCTGACGCGGGCCCGCGCCACATCCACCCCGTGACCCGGCTGGGCCGAGAGCTTTAAATTATTCAACTCTGTGCGGACCTGCGCCAGCACCAGCAGTTTCTCCGTTTGTTTTTCCGGCAGAATCTTGGTGGGCGAATTGACCCCCGCCACCGTGGGCAGTGCCTCCAACTGCGCGGTCATGCGCGCCGCATCGTTCATGTCATCGGCCACAATGACCCCCGAAATAAACGGCAGGTCCGGTGTCTCCACCATCTCGCGCGCCAGCCGGACCGACTCCAGATCCGGACTTTGCAGATTGAGCAGGTTATAGTCGAAACGGACGCGACTGCCCTGCCAGCCCAGGAAAAGCGTGATCACAGCCAGCAGGACCAACACCGGACCCGGTCGGGATTGCAGCAGTTCGTCGAACTTCCGTCCCCGCTCGCTGTACAGGGCGTGCTTGAGGCTGAAGGCTTTCTTGCTGCGGGTGTCGGCCCAGGCAATCAACGCCGGGTAAAGCACCAGACTGGCCAGCAGGCAGAAAATCATGCCCATGCCCGCGATCAACCCCAGCTCCGTCAGGCCCAAAAAGTCATTGAAACACATCGTGAAAAAAGCCGCCGCCGCCGTGGCGCCACCGGTCACAATCGCCACCCCGGTGTACTGCATGGCGTTTTCCAGTGCGGTCCGCACATCCGCACCCCGGGCCCGTTCCTCCTCGTAGCGACCCACAAACTGGATGCTGAAATCAATGCCCAGCCCCAGCAGCATCAGAACAAAGGCCTGCGAGATGATGTTCAGATGATGCACCGACAACACCGTAAATCCCAGCGACCAGAAAATCGCGTGCACCAGTGCATAGAGCGCCAGCGCCGGCCGGCCCAGTTCGTGGTAGGAAAAGAAAAACAGCACCGCAATCAGCAGGAACGCGATGCTGAAGGCCACAATGGAATCGTGCGTGCTTTGCTGCAGTTCATCATCCATCAGTACGGGCTCGCCCGTCAGTCCGATCCGCACCTCGGGATGGTTTTTGCGCACTTCCATCACAAGGGTGCGCAAGCGGGCAATGGTTTTTTCGTGCGGCGAGAAACTGTTCGAGTCGCCCTTGCCCGGCATGATCTGCATCAGGAGCAGTTTGCCGTCGAGAAAGGACAGGTACTGGTTGTGCGCAACCTCGCGCTCAAACATGGCAATCTCCGAATCCATGGCGGGGGCCCCACTCTGATCCGTGGCGCTGACCGGCTTGTCCAGGTCGCGGGCCAGAGTCTCCAGGTTGCTGACCATCTTGTCGGCATAGGACTCCAACTCGTCCAGGGAACCGTGCCCGCCCCGCTCCTTGTCCACTTTGTTGAACTGGGCAATGGCCCCGTCCAGCAGGGTGTTGAGATCGGTATGACCACCGGATTTGCCGAGCATTTCGCGCTGGGTACGGATTTGCATCAGGGTGGTCTGCAGTTCCTCCGGCGACTGAAAGAGCAGGAAATGCGGTTTGAGCCGGTGCAGGTCGTTGCGGTAATAAACATCCACAATTTCATTGCTGGAAAAGCCGCTGTCCTTGATTTTTTCCGCCAGTTCGTCCATGGCGTGGCGGTTGTTTTCGAAGGAATCTGACTTGATGACGACAACCATGGGATCGGAAGTTTTGAATTCCTTGAGATAATTGAGCCAGTAGCTCATGACCGGGGAATCCTGGCGGATCAGGGCATTGGTGTCATTGAGCACTCCGAGACGAGTGGCGGAGAGATAGACGCAAAGCACCAGAAAAACAAAACTGACCCCGATGACCAGCCTGCAACGGTCGTAGATAAAACCCGCCAGGCGCTTCATTGTCCGTGGTAACACACCCTCGTTCTGATTCATGGAGCCCAAGAAGGTAACAAAGCCGCCGCCATAATCAATAGAAACGACGATCCGTCACTGGACAAAAGGCGGTCGTCACGCTTGCATCAATTCCATGCCTGCCAACCTCATCCCGCCCCGCCTGCGCCGCATGCTGACGTGGGGCGCCCAAGCCACGGCCCTGCTGAGCCTGCTGCTGTTTTTGACGGTGCTCAGTTCCAACCTGATCGGGGTGAAAGGCGGTCACTGGAACGGCGGCGGACTCATGCTTACCGATCTCAGCCAGCATTACGCGGCTGGGATGCTCTGGAAGGAAGGGGAACAACGCAGTCTCTACCGTGACTACAAACTCGGTGAATGGCTCACGGTTTGGAAACAGCATCAAGCCCATGCAGAGGGCGACACCGTCGGGGTGAACCATTTCAATTATGTCTATTGTCCGCTGGTGGCCTGGATCTCCTCCGGTCTCACCCGCTTCAGCTTCGGGACCTGGGCCCGTGTCTGGCTTGTCTTTTGTTGCGCCGCTTACGGCCTGAGTGCCTGGCTCCTGGCGCACAACGATGCAGCGGACTTGTACCGCCGCCCCCTGCCTCTCCTGTGGCTGGCCGGCTTTCCTGGTTTTTTTCTGACACTCATTCCCGGCCAAAACACGGTGCTGACGCTGGCTCTGCTGCTCGCTGCCGCTGCCCTGCTGAATAAGCGGCGCGAGGTTCTGGCCGGTCTGGTGCTCAGTTGCGCTTTTTACAAACCGCAGATCATGCCCTGCATCGCCCTCTTCATGCTGCTCTGCGGATGCTGGCGTTTCAGCAGCGCCCTGGCCGCAGGCAGTCTGCTCTGGCTCCTGCCCGGTTTGGTTCTCTGCGGCTGGAAAAGCCACTTCTACTGGATGCAGAGCCTGCAGGACATGGCTGCAGGCCGGCAATTTGTAAAACCGGGCCTCAACCAGAGCTGGTGCGGTTTTCTGCAAGACCTGGCGCCCGGGTCCGGCACGCCTCTCCCCGGCGCCTTGGCCGCCGTACTCTCGCTTCTCACCCTGCTGGGTGCCGTGTTTCTGGTCCGCAAAAAATGCCGTCAACCGCATTGGCAACCGGCCTGGACGCTTTACGTGGCTTTCACGGTCTGGCTGCTCGCTTCCCCCTACGTGGGGCATTACGAACTGCTGCTCGGCCTGCCTTGGTGGATGGTGTTGCTGGTGCGTTTTGACTGGGATTTGCGCCACGGCCTGCTGCTGGCCGCCTTCTGGATCGCCGGATTGTTCAGCATTGCCGGACTTTGCCTGCACGTTTCCGGCACAGCCCCCATGTTGGCCCTTTGGCTGGGCGGCAGCCTGGCCTGGGTTGATGTGCAAAAGAGCCGGGAAAAAAGAAATTGACGATCCGTCCGCGTATCGGCAGTTTATTCAACTCATCTTATGGCAATTGTTAAAGAACCGACCATCAAAGGCAACCGCTTGCACGACAAGGACACTGGCTCTGCCGATGTTCAAATTGCGCTGTTGACCCAGCGCATCAACTACCTGACCGACCACCTCAAGGGTGCTCCCAAGGATCACAGCTCTCGCCGCGGCCTGATCAGCATGGTCAGCAAACGCAGACGTCTTCTGGATTATCTCAATCGCACCAGCAAAGGCCGGTACGATGCCTTGATCAAGAAACTGAGCATCCGTAAATAGCACGCGGAGACACCGCCCGCCGGAGGCACCAGAGAACAAAACAGACGTCCCGCCGGGAAGTTTGTTTTGTGCTCTGTCCTTCGGATGCAGGTCCCCGCTTGTTGTTCCGGATGGAACAACCAACCAACTAAGGAGCACATCATGCCCATCCATACCGTCTCCGCCCTCGTCGGCGGACAAACCATTACCTTCGAAACCGGCAAACTCGCCAAACTCGCCGACGGCGCCGTCACCGTACGCCTCGGCGAAACCATCATGCTGGCCACCGCCGTCTCGGCCACCAGCATCAAGGAAGGCCAGGACTTCTTCCCCCTCACTGTCGATTACCGTGAAAAAGCCGCCGCTGTCGGCCGCTTCCCCGGTGGTTACTTCAAACGCGAAGGCCGTCCCAGTGAAAAGGAAATCCTCACCGCGCGCATGACCGACCGTCCCCTGCGCCCGCTCTTCCCCAAGGGTTACCTTTACGACACCCAGATCATCGCCACCCTGCTCTGCGCAGACGGTGTCAATGAATCCGACATCCTGACCATCAACGCCGCCTCCGCTGCGCTCATGGTCTCCGACATCCCCTTCGCCGGACCCATCGGTGCAGTCCGCGTCGCCCGGGTCGAAGGCCAGTTCATTGTCAACCCCACCCACGCCCAGACTGAGGTTTCCGACCTCGACCTGGTTTACGTCGGCTCGGAAAGCGAACCGATCATGATCGAAGGCAGCGGCCTCGAAGTTCCGGAAGAGGCTTTCAACAACGCCCTCGCCTTTGCCCAGGACAACGTCAAGTTGCTCGTGGCCGCCCAGAAGGAACTGGCCGCACTGGTCAACAAGACCAAACGTCAGGTCCCGCTCATGCTGGTCAAGGAAGACCTCCTCGAAATCGCCTACGCCGTGGCCGGTGACCGCATCGAAGCCGCCATTTACAAACCCAGCAAAATCGAACGCCAGAAGGCCGTCTCCGCCCTCAAGGACGAAGTCAAAGCCAAGATCATGGAGAAATTCCCCGAAGCCACCGGTTTTGAAATCAGCCAGGCCTTCGATTACCTCCAGAAAAAAGCCTTCCGCCTCAGCATCCTCGACCGCAAACAGCGTTGCGACGGACGCGGCACCGATGAACTGCGCAAGCTCAGCGGCGAGGTCGGCCTCATTCCGCGCTCGCACGGCTCCGCACTGTTCTCACGCGGCGAAACCCAGGGCCTGTGCTATTGCACTCTCGCCCCGTCGGACGAAGCCCAGACCCTCGACGCCTACACCGGCGGCGAAGACACCAAGCGCTTCATCCTGCATTACAACTTCCCGCCCTTCAGCGTCGGCGAAACCGGCCGCACCGGCGGGCTCAACCGCCGCGAAATCGGCCACGGCGCCCTCGCAGAACGTTCCCTGCTGGCCGTCATTCCATCCGAAAAAACATTCCCCTACGCCATCCGCATCAGCTCGGAAATCATGGAATCGAACGGTTCGACCTCCATGGCCTCGGTCTGCGGCGGTTGTCTGGCCCTCATGGACGCCGGCGTACCGATCACCTCCCCGGTGGCCGGGATCTCCGTCGGTCTCGTCACAGAATTCGACGACCAGACCGGTGCCCTCAAGCGCCATCTGCTCCTGACCGATATTCTCGGCAGCGAAGATCATTTCGGCGACATGGACTTCAAATTGTGTGGCACCCGCGCCGGCGTCACCGGCTTCCAACTGGACCTCAAATTACCCGGCGTTCCCCTGGCCACCCTCCAGACCGCCGTCCACCAGGCCGCCAAGGCTCGCATGGACATCCTTGACTTCATGCAGACCGTCATCGGCCAGCACCGCGAAACTCTCTCCGAGTACGCCCCGCGCATTGAAGTCCTGAAGATCAACCCCGACAAGATCGGCCTCCTCATCGGACCCGGCGGCAAGACCATCAAGGGCATCACCGCCGAAACCGGCGCCGAGATCAACATCGAGGACGACGGCACGGTCAAGATCTACTGCAACAATGGCGAAGGCATGACCCGCGCCCTGGAGATCATCGATGGCATGACGGCCGAGATCGAGGTGGGCAAGACCTACCGCGGCAAGGTTGTCAGCATCAAGGAATTCGGCGCTTTTGTGCAGATTTTCCCGGGCCAGGACGGCTTGGTGCACATCTCGGAACTTTCCGAAGCCCGCGTCAACAAGGTTGAGGACGTCGTGCGCAACGGCGAAGAAGTCTGGGTCAAGTGCGTCGGCGTGGACGACAAGGGTCGCGTCAAACTGTCCCGCAAAGCCGCCCTGCGTGATCAGGCTGCCAAGGAAGGCCAGCCCGCCTGAGGTTGACTTTGGTACATTTCACAGAACCCTCTAAATCCAACCAGGAGAAAAACAACATGTTGATTGCAACCGGATCCAAGGCCCCCGACTTCAGTCTCAAACGCAAAACCAGCGACGGCATTGTGGATGTCAAGCTGAGCGAAAACTTCGGCAAGAAGAACACCGTTCTGCTTTTCTTTCCCCTCGCCTTCACCGGCGTCTGCACCCAGGAGATGTGCGACATCACCCAAGGCATCAGCACCTACGAAAATCTGAATGCAGCCGTTTACGCCATCAGCGTGGACAGCCCCTTCGCCCAAGAGGCCTGGGCCCAGAAGGAACACATCACCATTCCGATTCTGAGCGACCTGAATAAAAAGACCGCCGACGCCTACGGCGTACTGCTCCCCGACCTCATCGGTCTGGGTTCCGTCAGCGCCCGCGCGGCCTTCATCATCGATAAAACAGGCGTGGTGCGTTACAGCGAACAAACGGCGACCCCCAAGGATCTGCCGAATTTCAAGGCGATTCAGGACACCCTCAAGTCCCTCTGAGCCGTCTGCTTATTTAAAAAACCCGGAGGCTCCAACCTCCGGGTTTTTTTATGTTTTCTGCCAGAGACAACGCTGGAAATTCCGTCCTTCCTCCTCAAACTGCCTCTCAAAATCGCTCTTGGGATCTTCACTGGCATCCCAGCCACCCAGAGCCTTCCAACCCGGACAGCCTCGCCACACTTCCTGCGCCCAGGCAAAATACTCCTCGTGATCCGTCGTAAAC
>Ga0075014_100000093_pt1 | contig 28776 bp, 32 predicted proteins | sample AleBraG_ABR_2014_FD_71472 | JGI IMG/M metagenome (GOLD analysis project Ga0075014, IMG submission 71472) | Freshwater sediment microbial communities in response to fracking from Pennsylvania, USA - Alex Branch Run_MetaG_ABR_2014 | ecosystem: Environmental > Aquatic > Freshwater > Creek >... | reverse complement strand
GCTCGGATGAAGCGGTTCGTCACTTCCATTCGCAGTTAGACTCTGAAAAGTACGACGGTATTGTGAGCGAGTCTGATGAAGCATTCCAGAGCTCCGCTAGCCGTGACGACATAGTGAAATTCCTGGCGGGCGTCCATTCAAAGTTGGGGTCATCGCGCGACTTCACTCGCACGAACATATTTGTGAACGCCAGCACAAACGGTACCTTTATCAAGGTCACGTACCAGAGCACATTCGATCAGGGGAATGCAGTAGAAGCCTTTACTTACAAGAAGGCGGGCGGCGGTCTTAAGTTGGTGCGCTATGACGTCAACTCGTCAGTATTTGTGACACGATGACGCCCGATCTCCAACGGCAGGGAGCTTCTAAGCAGGCGTAGGACGTTTGTCAGTCGCGACTCGGTCGCCATTACATTCGTTTTACCTTCCACTGGCGACCCGCCCGCCGACGGCTGAAAGCCGATAGCTGACAGCTGACAGCTGACAGCTGACAGCTCGCTTCTACTGACTCTCCCCGCTCTCCGTCGGAATCAATTCACAGTTCGCCGTGCACTTCACCGCCTGAAACTCAATCTCAGCCTTCTTGCCCGAGCGCAGCGGAGATTCCGGCAAAACGATCAGCGACTGCGGCCCATCCGCCAGATTGACCCTGCACTCGAACTCCATGGTCTGCACGCCGCGCTGTTTGCAGGTTGTTTGTGAGAGAGCGGTAGCCAGAGTCTCCGGCTTGTCATAAGCGTCATCCGCTAGTTTCGAGGGCAGCACCGCAATCGTAATCGGCGCCCCGGCCTTGATCTTCATCCAGACGCGTTCGCCGTCGTACTGCGGCGTGAGCACGCTATAGAGCTTCGGCGACGACGTGAGTTCGTACTTCTCCTTGACCAAGCGAATCCACTGGTACTCCGGCTCCAGGCAGTTCTCGACGCACGCCCAGCTGTGAAACGTGACGCGCACATCGTTCGGAGAAATGAACTGCCGCGCCGCCGGTTTGCCCACGACCGCCGCGATGCCCTCCAGCACGACAGCCCGACCGGCGGGACGTTCATCGCGCAGCAGCAACACCATCGGCCGATCCGAAGGCAGGTGGCACTCGTACACCATGTCCACCACGTGCTCGCGCAAGCAACGGAACTCCAGGTTCGCCATCGCATCCGGATGCCGCTGCGCATCCTGCCACGCATCCGCCCAGGCCATAGCCACCGTGACCGGCTTGTAGGCGTGAATGATCACGTGCATGTTGCCGCCCTGCGGCCCCGGCCGGTAAACGCGAGCCCCGTGCATATCCGCCGGATCGAGCCGCACAACCTCATCGTTGGCGCGCACCCAGCCGAGAGACTTAGGCCCCTGCATCTGCGCCCAAAGCCCAACCGCGAACATGACCAACAGCATGCTCAAAAGAGAGAGTTTCCTCATAATGAAGAGTATTTTTGTCGGAACGCCAGTCTGACAAAGGTTTTCGCTGGATTTCGGTTACAGAAGTACCGGAGGTTACCGTTGATGCGGATTCCGCCGTCGTTTACCCCTAACTGGAGATACTAGAACCTATCCATGAAATGTGAAAAAACCAAATTGTCATTCCGAGCGGAGCGAGGAATCCCTACTTCCCAGCGGAATCTTCGGGTGAGAGGGATGCTTCGCTCCGCTCAGCATGACAATCCCATTTATCAGATGACTCCTAGTCATTCCCGCGCATCGAAACCCGGGTCTGCGAATCGAATACTCTGACTTTCAACACCGGAGAGCCTCCCATGCAACGCCAGAGATTGCATTCCTGCACAATCAGCTCGAAGAGCGCAAGCGCAGACTGGAAGATGCGATTGCCCTCGCCCCGCAGAACACGGGCTTCGGCGGTCTGCTCCGCGAAGTGGATTCGGCACTGGAACGCATGGCAAAAGGCAACTACGGCCTGTGCGAGGAATGTCACGATCCCGTCGAATCCGACCGTCTGCTCGCCGACCCGCTGGTTCGCTACTGCCTCGACCACCTGACTCAGCCGCAACGCGTCGCCCTGCAGCGCGACCTTGATCTCGCGTCCGAGGTCCAGCGCAAGCTGCTCCCACAACCGAATTTGTGTGCCGGGAACTGGGAGACCAGCTATCACTACGCGCCCATCGGCCCCGTCAGCGGCGATTACTGCGACTTGATTCCGTCAGATGGGCAGCTCTTCTTCGTGCTGGGCGATGTCTCCGGCAAAGGCGTGGCCGCGTCCATGCTCATGACGCAGCTCCACGCCTTGTTTCGCAGCCTGTCTGCGATGGCAGTGCCGCTCGGCCAGAAAGTCAGCCATGTCAACCGCGTCTTCTGCGAGAGCGCGCTCGCCGGGCAGTACGTCACCTTGGTGTGTGGACAAGCGAAACCCACTGGGGAAGTGGAAATCCATAACGCCGGCCACTGGCCCGCCATCGTCGTCGGACGCGGCGGAGTCCTGGGCATTGAATCCACCGGTTTGCCGCTGGGGTTGTTCCACGAAGCCGAACTCTCCGCTACACGCGTGCAGATGGAACCCGGCGACACGCTCTTTCTCTACAGCGACGGCCTCCTGGAAGCCCGCGGCGCTGGCGACGAATACGGCATAGACCGTGTCGTGAACTTGCTGCGCCAGCAATCCGGGCGCCCCCCGGCCGAGTTAATCGCTGCCTGCCTCGACGACGTGCGCGCCTTTACCAACGCCGCAGCACTCCTGGACGATTTGACTCTGCTCGCCATTCGCCGGCAGAACTGAATGGGCACTGACAGCTCACCGCTGAAAGCTGATAACTTGTTTCCATGGCCCGAGGATGGGAAAGCAAATCCGTTGAAGAGCAGCAAGCGCTGGCCGCCGAGGCGAAGAAGTCTGCCGGACCTCGACTGAACTCGGAGCAGGCCGCTCGCCAGCGTGAGAAGCAAGGTCTCGAGCTCTCCCGCCAGCGCGTTCTGCAGCAACTTCAATCCGCCTGCAACGCTCGCCATCGCCAGATGCTCGAAGACGCCCTCGCCGATCTGGAAAGGAAGCTTTTAGCCTTTAGCTCCTAGCCCTTAGCCTGAATCACATCGTGCGAACGGTTCTGGCTAAGAGCTAACGGCTAAGATCTAAAAGCTGAGAGCTGACAGCTAGGAAACAAGTAACGTTACCGGGCCATCCTTCTCCCACACCGACTTGCCATTCTCCCCAATTTCCCTTGCCGTATAATGAGCTATCTCCCCATGAAAGCACACGTTTACGTCTCTCTAAAGAAAACCGTTTTGGACCCGCAAGGCAAAGCCATCCACGGCGCGTTGAGAAAAATGGGATACCAGGGACTCGCCGAAGTGCGTCAAGGCAAGTTCTTCGAGATCTCCCTTAACGGCGGCCTCTCGAAAGACGAGGCCCGCGCCGAAGTCGAGCGCATTGCCCGCGAGGTGCTGACCAATCCGGTGATTGAAGAGTTTCGCTTTTCGATTGAAGACTGATTCGAACGCGCCAATCCTCCCCGCTGGAGCTGACGACTTGTAACCCGGAATTTTTGCCGGATCAATGCAGCAAGCTGACTTTCATATCAAGCGAGGCCTTATCCCATGTGCGGCATAGTTGGCTACGTAGGCAAGAAGCGCGTCGTCCCCGTAATTATTGAAGGTTTACGAAAACTGGAATACCGCGGCTACGACTCCGCCGGAATCGCCGTCGCTGGCAACGGTGAGGGCCTGCAGATCCGCCGCGCTGAAGGCAAGCTGCGCAACCTGGAAGAAGTCATCCGTCTCAAGCCCCTCGACGGAACCTACGGCATCGGCCACACCCGCTGGGCCACCCACGGACGCCCTTCAGAAGAGAATGCTCACCCGCACCGTGACTGCACCGGCCGCATCGTGGTCGTCCATAACGGCATTGTCGAGAACTACATCGCGCTCAAAAAGAAGCTGATCGAAGACGGCCACAAGTTCACCACCGAGACCGACACCGAGATCATCGCCCACTTGGTGGAGAAGCATCTCAAAGCGAAAGGGAACGGAAGCCCGATTCCGCTAGAAGAGGCCGTCCGCCGCACCTGCCGCGAGTTGAATGGCGTGTTCGCGCTCTCGGTTATCTCGGTCGACGAACCCAACAAGATCGTCGCCGCCCGCTTCGGCCCGCCTGCCGTCATCGGCATCGGCAACGACGAGTACTTCGTCGCCTCTGACGTTCCCGCCATCCTCTATCACACGCGCGACATGTTCTTCCTGCAAGACGGCGACCTCGCCGTCATCACGCAGCACGGCGTGCAGCTCACCGATTTCGAAGGACGCCCCGTGACGCGCGAAGTGCAGCACGTGACCTGGGACCCGATCATGGCGGAAAAGGGCGGTTTCAAGCACTTCATGCTCAAGGAGATCTACGAGCAGCCGCGCGCCGTCCGCGACACCACGCTCGGCCGCGTTTCGCTCGATAGCGGCAAGGTCTTCCTCGCCGAAATGGAAATGACCGACGCCGAGTTCCGTTCCATGAAGAAACTGAACATCGCCGCCTGCGGCACCAGTTGGCACGCCGGACTCGCCGGCAAATTCATGCTCGAGCGCCTGGCCCGCGTCCCCGTCGAGGTGGACTACGCCAGCGAATGGCGCTACCGCGATCCCATCATTCCCGAAGGCACCGTCACCCTGCTGATTTCGCAGTCCGGCGAAACCGCCGACACCATCGCCGCCCAGCGCGAAGCCAAAGCCAAAGGCTCGAAGACGCTCTCCATCTGCAACGTGGTCGGCTCCATGATCACGCGCGAAGCCGCCGGCACCATCTACACCCACGCCGGCCCCGAAATCGGCGTCGCCTCCACCAAAGCGTTCACCGGACAGCTGACCGCCCTCTACCTGCTCGCTCTCTATCTAGGCCAGGTCCGAGGCGCCCTTTCACCGGACAAAGCCCGCACCCTGATCGGCGAACTCACCCGCATCCCCGGCAAACTCGAACAGCTGCTCGCGCGCGAAGAAGTCTGCGAAAACTTGGCCAAGCAGTACATCCGCGTGCAGGATTTCCTCTTCCTCGGCCGCGGCGTGCACTACCCCATTGCCCTCGAAGGCGCGCTCAAGCTGAAGGAAATCTCCTATATTCACGCTGAAGGCTACCCCGCCGGCGAAATGAAACACGGCCCGAACGCGCTGATCGACGAGAACCTGCCCGTCGTCATCCTCTGCACCTGCGACCGCAACGATCCGCAATCCATCACGCGCTACGAGAAGACGCTTTCGAACCTGCAGGAAGTGAAAGCGCGTTCCGGCATCGTCATCGCGGTTGCGACCGACGGAGACGAGGAAATCAAACAGCACGCCGACCACGTGATCTACGTCCCACCCGCGCCGGAAGAGCTGTCAGCAATTCTCGAAATCGTCCCGCTGCAATTGCTGGCATATCACATCGCCGTCCGCCGCGGCTGCGACGTGGATCAGCCGCGGAATTTGGCGAAGTCGGTGACGGTGGAGTAGGGAAGCGCTTCTTAATTCTTACCTTTCGGCTCCGAGCCTCGAGCACCTGAACTTGCGGTAAACAGTTCCGGCGGGTGACGCTGAGGTGAGCATGGCGCGTGGGACGGGTTCAGTCCTGTTTCGGGCGCTTCGCGGCGAACATTGCTTTCAGCCCACGCACATGATGACCTAAAGCGGTCATGGCTTTTTCGGAGAGCGGCGGTTCTTCTTCCACCGCATCGCTGAAGCCGGCGTCCTCCATCTTCTCGACGGCGGATCGGAAGCGCTTGGCGCTGACCTCATCCATCTCCATGAAGGAAAATGCCTGCGCGTGCCGGACGCCATCCGCGCCGGCGTGCAGAAACTGAATCTCTGCCGTCACGTTCCCGAAAATTGTCTTCAGGATCATCTCGCCATAAGCCCCGTCGGGAACCGGCCCTTTGGTAAAAACCGCGGATCCGCCTGTGAGCGAGAGACGCTGGATGGTCCCCACAAATTTATCGTTGGCGACGGTGAAGACCGCCTTCTCGTTATTGGGAACGAGAATGCGAGGCGGACGACGCGACTTTGAGATCTTCTCCCTGCCCCAAGCCATAGTTGAGAATTGCAACAAGACGCCCGCGGGTCAACATTACGTAAGTGTTCCCGCAGAGGTAGGCCTTTCAACATGCAAGATGGGCCTAGCACGGCTTCTTACAAAAAGTGGTTACGCCCGAAAACTGAAGCCTGTGGCCAAAGCCACTTTATCAATCGGGCATAAGGCATGGCTGAAAGAGTTAAGAGCGAAATAGCTTCCCATTGCTCCTCCCCGGTCCCGCAGGCTATCATTCCTCGTACACACGCCCCGCCGCATTCCCAGGATTTCTTAAGCATTCTTCACCCATGCGGCACCAACGTGTGTGCCAACCCGTGGCGGTTGCGAACCGCCATTCTCCCGACGGAGTGCTCATTGAAGCGAGGCAGAACCGCGGTCATCGTCGGCGCCCAGTGGGGCGACGAGGGCAAAGGCAAGATCGTTGACGTCCTCTCCGAAAACTATTCCATCGTTGCGCGTTATGCCGGCGGCCACAATGCGGGCCATACCGTTATCATTCGCGGCAAGCGCTTCGTCCTGCAGCTGATTCCCTGCGGTGTGCTGCGGGCCGGCTGTTCGAGTGTCATCGGCAATGGCGTCGTCCTTGATCCGATGGCCTTCCTCAAAGAGGTCGGCAATTTACGCGATGCCGGCATCGCCGTGGACGGCAATCTCTTTGTCAGCAACCGCGCTCACGTCATCCTGCCGTATCACCGCATGATGGAACTGGGCGCTGAGAACGCCCCCGGGCGCGTCAAGATCGGCACCACCTCGCGTGGCATAGGCCCGACATACGAAGACAAGATGGGCCGCCGCGGTCTGCGCGTCGCCGACCTGCTCGATCTCAGCCTGCTCAAGACGCACATCGAAAATGCATGCGCCGAGAAGAATCTGATCGCACACTCGCTCTTCAACTCTGAGCCGCTTGACCCGCACAAGATGTACGAGGAGTACGCCGAAGCCTCCGCCAAGGTCGCGCCCTTTGTCTGCGATACCGCGGCGTATCTGAATCGCGCCATCCGCGATGGCAAGTCGGTCGTCTTTGAGGGAGCGCAGGGCGCCATGCTCGATATCGACCATGGCACGTACCCGTTCGTCACGTCTTCGAGCGCGACATCAGGCGGCGCCGTCATCGGCACCGGTGTCCCGCCTACTTCTATCGACACCGTCATCGGCATCACCAAGGCCTATTGCACGCGCGTTGGCGGAGGGCCCTTCCCCTCGGAAGACAAGACTGATCTCGGCGACAAACTCCGCAAGCGCGGCAACGAATTCGGCGCCGTTACCGGACGCCCCCGCCGCTGCGGCTGGATGGACCTGCCGCTCCTGCGCTACTCGAACATGATCAACGGCACGGCGTGGCTGGTAGTCACCAAGCTCGATGTGCTGGATGATTTCGCTGAGATCCCCGTTTGCGTTGGCTACAAACTGGACGGCAAACCCACCGACCTTGCACCGCCGCAGTCCAGCGGCTACGAGCGGGTGGAGTGCGTGTACACGAAAATGCCCGGCTGGAACACCCCGACCGACGGCATCACCCACTGGGACAAACTGCCGCAGAAACTGCGCGAGTATCTCAATTTCCTCGAAAAGGAAAGCGGCGCCCGGATCGGTATGGTCTCGACTGGTCCCGACCGCGAGCAGACAATTGTCACCGAAGAGTTCCGGGCCCTCTTGCAAGGACACTGATTTCGGTTAGGATGGGAGTCCCGTTTTTGCCGATTGAGGAGAGCTCAGGACGATGGTAGTGCTAGCCGTGGTCTGGATGGCCAAACGCGGCCACGAAGAAGAAGTGGCCAAAGTCTTTACCGTTTTGCAAGAGGAATCACGCAAAGAACCCGGCTGCCTCATGTACCAGGTACACCGCCATCGCACCGAGCCGCGCCGCTTCTACATCTACGAACAGTACAAAGACGACGCCGCCCTCGAGGCCCACCGCACGGCGCCGCACTTCCTGGAGCACGCCAAGAAGGCGCTGCCGAAAATCGCCGAGCGCGTCGAGGGCCATCTGTACAACCCCCTGACGTAAGCGGGGCCCCAGCGTCCTCCGCGGCCGTTCTCGGCGGTTAAAGGCTTTCTTCGACGCGCCATGAACGGAGGGGAACCCAACCCACACCCCCGCTCGCTCCCTTCACTTCTTATCCACCATCAACACTCCACCCGACGCGTAGCTTTCTTTCGACACTTCATGGAACGCCACCACGATCGCTTCCCGCCGCGCCCCCGCCTCTTCCACCAGCGCATCCGTGATCCGCTGCGCCAACTTCCGCTTCTGCTCCACCGTCCGCCCCGTCAACATGCTTACCTGCACCATCGGCATGACTGACACTCCTTTCTCTGCAGAGTTGCTTCTCTTGAAAAAACAAAGCACGGATTCCCTTGGAAAAGGGAAATTCCGTGCCAATCCGCGTTCATCCGCGGCCCTGAAGTTACTTCGCCAACTCGTACCCCGCGAAGAAAAAACTCAGCTCAAACCGCGCCGTATCCTCCGCGTCCGACCCGTGAATCGCGTTGTGCTCGATGTTGGTCGCCCACTTCTTGCGGATTGTCCCTTCTTCCGCATTCGCCGGGTTGGTCGCGCCCATCAGCTTACGCAGATCGACAATGGCGTCTTCTTTCTCCAGCGCCAGTACCACAATCGGCCCGCTCGACATGAAATTCGTCAGCGAGTTGTAGAACGACTTGCCTGCGTGCACCGCGTAAAACTGCTCCGCCTGGTGCTTCGAAATCTCGAGCATCTTCATGGAGAGAATGCGAAAGTGGTTCTTCTCAAACTGCTCAATAATGTCGCCGACCGCGTTCCGTTTGACCGCGTCCGGCTTCACAATCGTAAGAGTACGTTGCAGTGTCTTCATAAGTCAGCTATCAGCCCTCAGCTCTCAGTCGTCAGTTTTAGTTCATTGTCATTCCGAGCGAAGCGAGAAATCCCCATTTCCGCTCATCCGCTCGCCGGTGAGAGTGTTCCATGGATAGGGATGCTTCGCTGCGCTCAGCATGACAACCGTTAAACCTTGGCCACGCTCTTTCCCAACACTGAGACCAGTGTCTCGCCAATTTCTGCCGGCGAATTCGCCACTTTGATCCCGGCTGCGGTCAGAGCTTTCATCTTCTCCGCCGCCGTGCCCTTGCCGCCGGAAATGATCGCGCCCGCGTGCCCCATGCGCCGTCCCGGAGGCGCTGTCTGCCCCGCAATGAACGACACGACCGGTTTTTTCATATGCTTCTTGACGTACTCGGCGGCCGTCTCTTCCGCGTTCCCGCCGATTTCGCCAATCATGATCACAGCTTCCGTCTGCGGATCGCGGTTGAATTGCTCGAGTGCATCCACGAACGTCGTACCGACAATCGGATCGCCGCCAATGCCGATGGCCGTCGACTGCCCAATCCCCCGCAGCGTCAACTGGTGCACCGCTTCGTAGGTCAGCGTCCCGGAGCGCGAGACGATTCCGATCGGGCCTTCCTTGTGGATGCGCGCCGGCATGATCCCGACTTTACATTTGCCCGGCGAAATCACTCCCGGACAATTCGGCCCAATCAGCCGCGCACTCCGGGTCTGCAGGAACTCCCACGCCTTCACCATGTCGAGTGCCGGAATCCCTTCCGTGATGCACACGATCAGGTCCACGTCCGCATCCGCCGCTTCCATAATGGCGTCCGCCGCCGCCGGCGGAGGCACAAAGATAACGGACGTGTTCGCGCCCGCCTTCTCCACCGCTTCCGCCACGGTATTGAAAATCGGCCAGCCTTCGTGCGTGGTGCCGCCCTTGCCCGGCGTCACCCCGCCTACGATCTTCGTTCCATATTCGGCACACGCTTTGGCGTGAAACGTTCCTTCGCGCCCGGTTAACCCCTGCACCACCAGCCGCGTCGACTCATCTACGAAAATAGCCATGATTGCTACGCCACCTTCCCGGCCGCGGCCACCACTTTCTCCGCCGCGTCTTTCATCGTTTCCGCCACTATGAAATTCAAGCCCGACTGCGCGAGGATCTTCTTCCCCTCTTCCACGTTCGTTCCTTCGAGGCGCAGCACAATCGGCAACTGGATGTTGGTCTTGCGCGCCGCCTCCACGACACCGGTCGCGAGCGTATCCACGCGCAGGATGCCGCCAAAAATATTGATCAGCACCGCCTTCACGTGCTTGTCGCTCAGCAGGATGTTAAACGCGTGCTCCACCTGCTCGGCATTCGCTCCGCCGCCCACGTCGAGGAAATTCGCTGGCATGCCGCCCGCGTACTTGATGATGTCCATGGTGGCCATGGCCAGGCCCGCGCCATTGACCATGCAGCCCACGTTGCCGTCGAGCTTGATGTAGTTCAGGTTGTACTTCGAGGCTTCGACTTCGAGCGGATCTTCCTCGGTCAAATCGCGCAGATCGCGCAACTCCGGATGTTTGTACAACCCGTTGTCATCCAGGTTGATCTTCGCGTCCAGCGCAAACAGCCGCCCGTCTTTGGTGGTGATGAAGGGATTGATCTCAAGCAGCGTTGCGTCGGTCTCGAGAAACGCCCGGTAGAGCCCCTGCATCAGCTTGACTGCCGCGCCGATCTGCTCCGGCTTCAACCCCAGCCCGAAGGCCAGCTTGCGCGCCTGGAACGCTGCCAGACCCATTCCCGGATCGATATGCTCTTTCAGGATGGCGTCCGGATTCTGCGCCGCAACCTGCTCGATCTCCATGCCGCCCGCCGCTGAAGCCATGAACACCGGCTTGCCTTCGGCGCGGTCGACCAGGATTCCAATGTAAAGTTCGCGATCAATCGGCAGGGTCTCTTCAACCAGCAGCCGCCGCACGACGCGCCCCTCGGGCCCGGTTTGGTGCGTGATCAGCGTCATGCCCAGAATCTGCCCCGCTAGCTGCGAAGCTTCTTCGAGCGTCTTGGCGATTTTCACGCCGCCACCCTTGCCGCGACCGCCGGCATGAATCTGCGCCTTCACAACGACGCCGCTCGCGCCACCCGCCAACAACTTCTTCGCCACCGCCTCGGCTTCCTCGCGGGTCGCCGCCGGCTCGCCCTGCGGCACCGGCACACCATACTGCCGCAGGATTCCTTTCGCCTGGTATTCGTGAATTTTCATGATGATTCCTGCACTGGGAATTGCTTGCAGTCCGTAGAATGGCCGACCAGCAAACCACTGATTCTACAGGACGAAGCGCCGGTCGGCCAAGGATACTTTCGGCGCCCGGTAGTGCTGCATTGTTAAATCGCCATCCACAGGTCTTTCGAGCCGGCGTGTAACGTTTGTCTTGTTCGTTAATCCAAGGTTATTCGCCTAATTTCTACACAGCCCGAACGGCGATTGCTCTGCTCGCGCACTCACTCGAAGCGCCAACGCCGCTCTCGACATCTATATCATTAATCGTCTTAGCCGCGTCGTCCCAAGCGAAGTCGATTTGCCGAAGGTCGAAGCGCAGTCCCAAACAGGCTGGAGAACTCATGTACACCAAAGAAATCTGGCGCTATCCCGTGAAGTCGCTGGCCGGGGAGCAGCTTGAGCAGGCGCAACTGAGCGAAATTGGTGTCGAGGGCGACCGGCGCGTCGTCGTCGTGGACGCACGCGGCCGAATCCTGACGGCGCGCACCCGGCCCAAGCTGCTCGCGCTGCACGGTTCTCTCGGGGACGATGGCGAGCCGCGCATCAACGGGCGGCCGTGGTCCGAGCCGGAGTCGTTGCGGCTTGTGCAGGAGGCGGCGGGACCCGGCACGCAATTGGTGAGAGTTCAGGGAGCAGAGAGTTTCGACATCTTGCCTCTCTCCGTCGCCACGGATGGCGCGGTCGCTTATCTCGGAGTCGATCGCCGCCGCTTCCGGCCCAACCTCTTTCTCGGGGGCGTAGAGGGCCTGGCCGAGCGGCAGTGGGAAGGGACGGCGCTGCGCATTGGAGAAGTCGTTATCCGAATGAAACAACTGCGGGGACGCTGCGTCATGACCACCTGGGACCCGGACACGCAGGAGCAAAACCCGAGTGTTCTGCGCCGCATTGCAAAGGAACTTGACGGCACACTATCTCTCGATTCTTTGGTGGAAAAGCCAGGCACGATTGGTGTCGGCGATGCCGTAGAACTGATCCATGGTTAGAGGGCCAGCGGACTTGCGCAGATCAGCGGAGGGCGGCGCTGCGTTTCTCGGCGTGGACCTGGGATGGTACGGCAAGCCCAGCGGCCTCGCAGCCCTTCGTTGGGATGGCGCAGAACTCGTACTTGCAGCTCTCACCCGTATACAGCACCAGCAGGAAATTCTCGCTTGGATCGGGGAACAAGCGGGTACAGGCGACGCGGTCGTGGCGGTGGACGCGCCCGCGATCATTCGCAATGCCTCCGGGATTCGCCCGGCGGAGCGGAGTCTGAACGCCGAATTCCGCCGATTCGATGCGGGTTGCCACGCCGCCAATCTCGGGCGTCCGTTTGCCGCTAACGTTCTCGCCTTCAGCCGCGCGCTGGAGTCCAGAGGCTTCGCGTTCCAGCCCGATGCCGCTCCTCGACAGCGAGGACGCTTCCAGATCGAAGTCCATCCCCACGCCGCGAGCATTCGTCTGTTTGACCTGCCGAGAATCGTGAAGTACAAGCGCGGCCGGCGAGCCGAGCGCAGCCGGGAATTGCTGCGATTCCGCGAGTTACTGCTCGAGCGATTGGTCGGGCTCGAGCCCGCGGTGGGAGGTCTGGAACTGCCTGAGGTGCCGCAAGTGGGAAACCTGAAACCGGTCGAGGATCAACTCGACGCCGTGTTGTGCGCCTACATCGCCGCACATTGGTGGTATTGGGGACGGGATGGCAACACTGTGTTTGGGGATCGGGATTCGGGGTTCATCGTGGTGCCCCAACCAGCGCGCGTGCCGGCAACGAGTTTGCCAGCGCGCCCGGGGCTGCGATAGGGTGAAGTGCCGGCTATGATCACCGACGCCCTGCACCGCATTTCGTTCCACCGCGAATCGCTCACGCGCGAGGAAGCGCGGGTCGTGATGGCCGAAATTCTGCGCGGCGGCGCCACGGACGCGCAGATCGCCGGACTGCTGGTGGCGCTTAGCATGAAAGGCGAAACCGTCGAGGAGATCGTCGGCTTCGCTGAAGCCATCCGCGCCGCTGCCGCACCGCTCGATGTGCACAATTCCACCGTCGACGTCAGCGACACCGAACGTGACGCGCTTGTGGACACCTGCGGCACGGGCGGCGATACCAGCGGCACGTTCAACATCTCGACTGCGACTGCGCTCGTGGCGGCGGGCGCGGGCGTACGCATCGCTAAGCACGGGAATCGCAGCGTGACTTCGAAGTGCGGCTCGGCTGACGTGATGGAAGCGCTGGGAGTGAAAATTACGCTTCCTCCCGAGCGGCTCGCGGCCTGCCTGAGCAAGGTGGGGATCGCTTTTCTCTTTGCGCCTACTCTGCACTCGGCCATGAAATACGCGCAGACTGCGCGCGGTGAACTGAAGTTGCGAACCGTGTTCAACCTGCTTGGGCCGCTCACGAATCCGGCGCATGCCTCCGCGCAGGTGGTGGGTGTTTATTCCGCCGATCTAGTCGACAAGCTCGCGGAGGCGCTCAGCATGTTGGGGCTGCGGCGGGCGTTTGTCGTGCACGGAAACGATGGCCTGGACGAAATCACCATCTCGACTTCCACCCGCGTAGCCGAGGTGCGTGAAGGTCGCGTAAATACTTATGAAGTCACTCCCGAAGAGTTTGGCCTGCAACGCGCCTCGCTCGAAGCCATTTCTGGCGGAGACGCGGTTCTCAACGCTCAGTTGATCCGTGACGTGCTGGAAGGAGAACAGTCGGCGCGCCGGGACGTGGTCGTCCTGAACGTTGCCGCCGCCCTGGTAGCCGCCGCCAAAGCTGATTCGCTAGCTGGCGGCGTCCCGCTCGCTGCACAGGCCATCGACTCCGGCGCAGCACGCGCGAAGTTAGAAGCGCTGGTGAAGTTCACCAACGGGTAGAACAAGACGAGAAAGTTTGTAATTGAGTAATTTGTAATTGGTAAATTAAGACCTCCGCACCAGTTTGGTTTTCAATTGCCAATTACAAATTGCCAAATTACAAATCGGCTCGTCTACTTCGCCGCCCGTTTCCGTTCCTCGATCTGCTCCAGGTGCTTCGTGCCGTGCTGCGACCAATAGCCGACCATCTCTGCGAGCGTCACTTGCTTCTTTTGTTCAGGATGGAAGCCGCTCTTGGCGAGGTCTTCCGGCTTGACCCGCCGCAGCAGGCGCAGGTTGTGGTGGCGTTCCAGGCCGTATTGCGCGAGCAGTTCGGCGATTGGCGCATCCAGGTAGCCGAGGCTTGCAGCCCACTTGTCCTGATCAATCGGGGCAAAGGTCGGCTCGGTGTCGGCCAACACCTGGCGGAAGCGGTAGGCGAACACGATCTCCGAGTCGGCCAAGTGCGCGACGATTTCGTGGATGCACCACTTGTTCGGGGCGGGACGGTAGGTCAGGACTTTCGGCAACAGGCCGGAGACAGCGGCGGCTAGCTTCTTCGGGTTCTCTTCAGCTTCGGTGAGGGCGGATTTGAGTTCTTGGGAGGTCATGGGATTTTGTGAGTTGATGATTTTGCGATTTCGTGATTCTAACCCCAGCAGAACCCAGTGTCTGCGCTGATTGCTTTCGGTTTTACTCAACCCGTCTATCACTTTACGACGATTCTTCCGTCAGCCTCGACCTGAATGGCTTTCGGCTGTTCTGGAGAAGCGCATTCCCGGTCATCCACGCTCCCTGTGAGCTTTCCATTCTTCCAAGTGATCCTCCCGTCCCGAATGCACTCGGAAACTTCTTTGTCCGTGTCCGCCGCAGCCCAGCCATACTGCGATTCGTCATATTCCGATGACTGCGTAGCGGGCTGGATGCGCACCTGGACCGAAAATGGTTCGGCTTCCTTCTGACTTCAGCAGCGGCAGGATTGCATGCTCTTTCCGCTTGCTCGCAAGGGGATTTCCAAATCTGAAATCTCAAATCACAGATCACCAAATCTCCCCGGAAGCTTCATTCCACCTCCACCTTCCCCATCCACTCCGCAATCTGCACGTTCCATCCTAGTTGCGACTTCATCATGTCGCGCAGTTGGCTCGCGGCGTCGGGTTCGCCGTGGACCAAGTACGTCACGCTGGGCTTCTGTTTGAACGTCCGCAGCCATTCGAGCAATTCCGGAGGGTCGGCGTGGTCGCTGAATTGTTCGAGGGCGGATACCTGGGCGCGGATGGGGACCATCTCGCCGAAGATCTTTACCTCGGGGGCGCCGCTCTTGATGGTGGCGCCGCGGGTGCCGGGGGCTTGGAAGCCGACGAAGATGACGAGATTTCGCGGGTCAGGCAGGCGCAGGGCGAGGTGGTGCATGATGCGGCCGCCGGTCACCATGCCGCTCGAGGAAATGATGATCACCGGGAAGCGAATGTCGTTAATCTTCTTCGAATCGTCGGTGGTGCTGGCGAAGTGGAAGCCTTGCCAGTCGAGCGGTGAGCCGTAGCGCGTGACTAGCGCTTTGGTCTCGTCGCTGTACTCTTCCGTGTGCTTTAGGAAGATTTCGACCGCCTTGATGGCCAGGGGGCTGTCGCAGTACACCGGGATGCGCGGAATCTGGCCCGTCTCCATCAGTTCCTTCAGCATGAAGACCAGTTTTTGCGTACGTTCGACCGCAAACGCTGGCACCACCACGCTCCCGCCGCGCTTCACCGTGTTCGTAATCAGCTGCGCCAGTTCGGGGCGCGGGTCGGTGTCCGGATGGCGGCGATTGCCGTACGTGGATTCCATTACCAGAACGTCAGCGGTTTCGCCCTCGGTCGGGCCGGAGTGCACGACTTTGCCGGGAGCAGTCTGATGATTGCGCACGCGACCAATGTCTCCGGTAAAAAGCAGGCGGCGGGTTTGCCCATTCGTCTTCAGCGCGATCTCGGCCATGCCTGAGCCCAGAATGTGCGCCGCGCGCACGAAGCGGAACGAAAGCTCGGGACTCAGCTCGACCGTTTCGCCCATGGCCACCGGCTTAAAGCGTTCCAGGCATTGCTGGGCTTCTTCGAAGGTGTAGAGCGGCAGGGCCGGGTCGTGCTTCGAGGTCTTTTTCTGGTTATGGAATTCCGCGTCTTCTTCCTGCAGGTGGCCTGAATCCGGCAGTAGGATGCCGCACAAATCCACGGTCGCGGGCGTGGCGTAGATCTTGCCCGTGAAGCCCTCTTTCACCAGTCGCGGAATCCAGCCGGCGTGGTCGAGGTGGGCGTGCGTCAGGATGACGGCGTCAATCTCGCGCGCCGGGATGGGCGTATCCTGCCAGTTGCGCTCGCGCCATTCCTTCTGTCCCTGGAAGAGGCCGCAGTCCACCAGCGCCTGATAGCCCGACTTGCCGGACGAATCGAACGTTGTGTTGATGAGATGCTTCGAGCCTGTGACCGTGCCAGCCGCGCCGAGGAACTGGATGTAGGGCAAGAGAACCTCCGGGAAAGTAAAGCTATCACAGGGTGGGCAGTGGAAGGCAGGGAGCCGCGGGCGGCTGCGTGTACCGTCGCCGGGCCCCAACCAATTCAGCCTCAGTGTAAAGTAAAGACATACAACGAATGTCATGGGTCTGGCATAGCTCTGGTATCAGACTCAGGGCCATGGGGACCCGATCTTTAAACCGAAACTGCCTCGCGCCGGCATAACCGTTACCTGTAGGGAGAAACACTATGCCGATTCGATCCGCCCTTTACGCGGCTGTGTTCGCCCTTCTCTGCCTCGGCACGATGGCCGCGCAGGAGCCTCCTATCCCGCAACTGACACCCGGATCGGCGCGCCGGTCGCCCGCAGCTGGACGAGTTCCGGAGACTGCCGCCCTGCCCGAGACCATTGCCCTGGCGGTCTCCGCTGGCACCCCGCTGCAAGTGGCGTTGGAAGGGGAAGTTCGCGTCAAGAAGGTGGGCCAGCCGATTCAGGCCAAAATCGTCGAACCGGTCTATGCCTTTGATCGCCTGGTGGTTCCCGTGGGATCGGAGGTCACGGGCCAGATCAGCAAGATCGTGCCCATCTCCGGCGGCAAGCGCACGATTGCCGCGCTTGATGCGGACTTTACTCCCGCGCGCAAGGTGGAAGTAAGCTTCCACGATCTCGTGCTGCCCGATGGCAAGCACTTCCCGCTTCAGGCGAGCGTGACGCCCGGTTCCGGCCAGATCGTCCGCCTGTCCTCCGCTGCCGACAGCAAGAACAAAGGCGTGAAAGACTCCGCTTCGGAAAAAGCCCGGCAGGCGAAGGCGCAAGCCCGCCAGGAATGGGACAACGCGATGCAGCAACTGAAAATGCCGGGCCGCGTGCATCGTCTGCGGCGCTACGTGGAGTCGCAGTTGCCGGTGCACGGACAATACATTCCCGCGGGTACGGTGTACTTTGTCGAGCTCAACGCCCCGCTCGATTTCGGCTCGGAGCCGATGACGCCGGAGATGGCATCGTCTCTGGGCAGCCCGCTACCGCCGGGCAGCCTGATTCACACGCGGCTGGTTACGCCTCTCACGTCTGCCACTTCGCAGAAAGGTGACACGGTGGAGGCGGTCATCTCGCAACCCGTGCTCGATGACGCTCACCACCTGGTGGTACCGGAAGGCAGCCGCCTTACAGGTGTGGTCAGCCAGGTGCGGCTGGCTCACCGCATGAAGAAAAACGGCCAGCTGCGGCTTGTGTTCCAGAACCTGGTTCAGGCGGATGGCGTTCACGAAAAAGTCGAAGCCACGCTGGAGGGCGTTGAGGCCGGCAAGGATGCGAACGTCAAGCTAGACTCGGAAGGTGGCGCCGAGGCGACCACGCCGAAGACGCGCTATCTTGCCACCGGCCTGTCGCTCGGCTTGGCCGCTGCCTCCATGCGCAGCGACACCGACGTCGATCACGGAGTCGCCCACGCGGGCGGCGACCCCGGCAGCCGCATCGCGGGCGGCGTGAACGGGTTCAAACTGGTGGGGCTGGCGCTGGGCATGGCGGTTCGCTCCCGCGCCCTCGGCTACACCATGGGCGGCTACGGCGCGGGCATGTCAGTGTATTCGCACTTCATCGCCCGCGGCCGCGAAGTTTCATTTCCGAGAAACACGGCGATGGAGATCGGGATCGGACGGCAGAGGGATTAGAGCCGAGCCACCGGCTCAAGGGTCACTCGACCCTGGTCTGGCGCGTCATGGCATAGGTGGCGGCGGCCATCAGCAGGGAAATGAGCGCCACCAACCCTACGCCAGCTAGAAACAGGGGCGAGGTGTAGTACTCGGGGCGACGCATGAAGGCTGCGATCGAGATGGGGAAGGTGAAGACGGCGATCGTGTTCGCCACTAGGATCCGCAGGGCGCAGCGCTTGTCCTTCTCACGCAAGCCCACTGCGAGCCAGGTCGTGTAGCCTAGCGGAAGCAGCAAAATTCCGACCAGCACATGATTCAGAAGTGTTGGTCCCACGGCGTACTCATACACCGCGCTGGGGCTGCCCCGCAGCAGATCGGGAATGTGCGGCGTGGCGGCGAGATGAACCACGCCGAGAACGATCAGCAAGACCCCCACCGCACGAAGAAACGTCGCCGAGATCGCTTGCAGTTTCATCTTCACTCTCCAGGTGAGCAATGAGGTCTTGATGCGATGTTTCGAGCCTGTAACCGTGCCGGCGGCGCCAAGGAACTGGATCTAGGGCAAGGGAGCCTCCCGGGGGTAAACTACCACAGGGGCGGGCTTCGGGCGTCAGGAGCGCGATGTTCGGAGCCACGGCTCAAGGGAGTAGCGAAGTGAGAAAGGTTGCCTTCGGAGTATTGGGTGCTGCGTGCGCGCTAATCGGGTTGGCCACAGCCCCGGCATCCTATACAACGCGGCCGGCTTTCTTGGTTCAGGGGACGCAGCCTCCGGCTCGAAGCTGCAAACAGGACTCGTGGCGCTGCTATTCGCAGTCCTGACGATGGCTGCGTTCTACGGCTCGTACCGGTCGTTCCGCGCCGCACTCTCCAAGCGCGATGTGAAGGGCTAGGAGGCACTGGCAAGAAACGTCACGGATGGATCAGGAACTCACTTCTCGGTAAGCTGGCCCTTCAGCAATCCTTCAAGATACCGCGCCATCACGGACACATCGAGCTTGCCATCATCCCAGGCTCGGTCGGCAGCCTGCAGCGCATCATAGTAAGGGCGACGGTTTTCCCTTATGCGTTCTGGCACGATCTTCTTACCAGGAAGCAATCTGCCATACTTCAGACAAATCAAGTAGTAGCAGGCGGCTCTCGCCGTTCTGCCATTTCCCTCCACGAACGGATGAACCCAATTCATTCTCCACAGCGCATAAGCAGCCAGCCAAGTCGGATGGTCAATGATTGTCCAATTTTCGTGAATGAGCGAGAAAAACCGGTCCATCAGATTTGGAACATCTTGGAAATGCGGTGGGGTATGGTTACCGACGTAGATTGGCTCCTCTCGGTATCGCCCACCAAACTGGGCAATGTTCGCGACCGCAGCGTAGTTCAGGGCCCACAACGTGTACTTATCGAAGGCTTCAATGCCTTTCTCCAAGCCAATCTCGACGCAGTTTGACAGGAGGTCATACTGCCGCAAGAGATTCTGTTCCTGAATTCTCGTATATAGGGCTGGATTGTCTTTTTCGCGAACTGACATAGACTGGGCGGCGAGGTTGTGTACAAGGCAAGACAGCTCGCCTTAGAGGCTACGGCAGCAGGCGAATGTTCTCAGCGGCGTGGCGAACGCTGTCCTTGGTGATGTTCTCGGCATCCGCCGGAGCATTGCCAAAGGCAAAGCTGATCCTCTGTTCGCGCAATTCGTCTTCCGTCACTGGATGCTGGCGGGACGCCTCGAGTGCTTTCAAGAGGTCCGGGTCCGCCTTGATCTCACCGACGAATTGTTTCCGGTCTGCCATAACTAACCACCACTTTCTCGTCCGGACTCCCGAACACGGATCCTAGTCCTGAGGTCTCGCTGTCAATAGTCTACTGAAGTTTACTCGTGCAGGCTGTGCATCCAACAGTCCCACCTCTGGCGCTAGCGCCCCACCGCCAGGCGACTACGCTAGCGCTCTACCCCGCCCCTTGCCCCCTTCCCTAACTTCCGGCATAATAAGAGTTTGTCTCAACCTCACCGGAGCTTTCCGGTAATGAAGGATACCTGTTTCTGTGCTAATGATCCGTCTGGCGCGCATTGGTGCGCGCAAACAACCGTATTATCGCGTCGTGGTGATTGAGAAGGAACGGGCACGCAACGGCCGTTCGGTGGAAGTGGTGGGGACCTACAATCCCCGTACTGACCCGCCGTCCATTGACCTGAAGCGGGACCGGGTGGACTACTGGGTGTCGAAGGGCGCCAAGATGTCGGAGCGGGTCGGTAAGCTCGTCCAGCACCACGTCCGCGCCGTCGCTACTCCCGCCGCCTGATCTGGTTGGTCCCGGTGATCTTCATCCACACATGAGGAACTACGCATGAGCGAAGCCAATGGAGACGTGCGAGCCCTGGTGGAACACGTGGCCCGCGCCCTGGTGGAAGCCCCCAACGAAGTCATCGTGGAGGCGTTCGACGAGGACGGCGCCACGGTGGTTGAACTGGAAGTCGCGGAAAGCGACATGGGGCGTGTCATCGGACGCCAGGGGCGGACGGCGCGGGCGATGCGCAACCTGCTGCACGCCATTGGCGACAAGCACGACTGCGATTACGAGTTGGAGATTCTGGAATAAGCGACGAGTTCATCACCCTGGCGCGCGTCATCAAGCCGCAAGGGCGGCGCGGCGAAGTTGCCGCGGAATTGCATTCGAGTATTCCGGGACGGCTGCATCCGGATATGCGCCTGCTGGCGCTCGATGAACGCGGCGCGCGGCGCGAGTTGCAGGTGGAAGATGTTTGGCCCCACAAAGGGCTGGTCGTCCTGAAGTTTGCGGGCGTCGATTCGATTTCCGACGCCGAACTGCTGGCGGGATGCGAGTTGCAGGTTCCGCTGGCGGAGCGGGCTGAGTTGCCGCCGGGAGCACAGTACATCAGCGACCTGATTGGGTGCATGGTGTTCGATCAGGGACGCGAAGTTGGCCCGGTTGCGGACGTAACGTTTGGAGCGGGGGAAGCGCCGCTGCTGGTGGTGCGGCGCGGTAAGGAAGAGCATCTTCTGCCCTTGGCGGAAGACCTCCTCGAGGCTCTGGACGTGGCGACGAAACAGATTCGCATGAAGCTGCCGCAGGGCATGCTGGAACTGAACGCGCCGCTCTCGGACGAGGAGAAGCGGGCGCAGCGGAACAAATAGAAGCAGCGGTGTTGCGCACGCCGCGGAACAGCAGGTTTCTCGTCACTGCGTTCCTCGGAATGACAAGATTTATGAGGACGCGCGAGCGGGTAATGAGCGCGTGGGATCGCGGAGTCGGTTTTGGCTAAGAGCTGAGAGCTAAGAGCTAACAGCTATGTTTTTTGACATGCTCACGATCTTCCCCGACTTCTTTCGCGGCCCGCTGGATTACGGCATTGTTCGCCGGGCGCGGGAAGCGGGCCTCGTGGAAGTGAACCTTCACGATCTGCGGTCGTACACGAAAGACAAGCACCGCACCGTGGATGACCGCCCGTTCGGCGGCGGCGAGGGCATGGTGCTCAAGCCGGAACCGATCTTTGAATGTACGGATACGCTCGGGCTCAACTCGCGCGAGGCGAGAGTGAGCGGCGAGGCAAAGCAGTCGGTTATCTTGCTTTCGCCGCATGGACGCAAGCTCGACCAGGATCTCGCGGCAGAGTTGGCGCAGATGGAACGCATTGTTCTGATCTGCGGGCGCTACGAGGGCGTGGATGAGCGCGTGAGCGAGCATCTCGCGGACCGGGAAGTCTCGATTGGCGACTACGTGCTGAGCGGCGGCGAGCTGGGCGCGGCGGTGATTGTGGATACGGTCACGCGGCTGATTCCGGGAGCGCTGGGCAACGAAGCATCGGCGCAGCAGGAGTCGTTCACGGCGGGAGTCGTCGAACGAAGCTCGGAAGGGCCGGATTCGACTTGCGGATCGGGCGGATTGCTCGACTATCCGCACTACACGCGTCCCGCGGAGTATCGCGGGATGGCGGTGCCGGAAGCCTTGGTCTCGGGCAATCACGACGAGATTCGGCGGTGGCGGCGGGAGCGGGCGCTGGAAAAGACGCTGCGCAACCGGCCAGATTTGCTCGGGCGCGTGGCGCTGAGCGAGGAAGACAGAGAATTTATTGCCCGGACAAGCGGGTCGCGGTAAAAGCGAGTTTAGGAAGAATTCGGAAGGAAACTGTCATGTCGAACCTGATTATCGAAAAACTTCTGGCCAAGACGCAGCGCACCGATCTGCCGCCGTTTGCGCCCGGTGACACCGTCAAGGTCCACGTCAAGATCAAGGAAGGCGACAAAGAGCGCCTGCAGGTGTTTGAAGGCCTGGTCATCGCGCGGCAGAATGGCATCCACGGCTCGTTCGTGGTGCGCAAGATGAGTTTCGGGCACGGCGTCGAGCGTATTTTCCCGTTGCACTGCAAGGTCATCGACAAGGTGGAAGTGGTGCGCTCGTCGAAAGTGCGGCGCGCGAAGCTTTACTACTTGCGGCAGTTGAAGGGCAAAGCGGCCCGCCTGCGCGAAGTCGAATAGGTTTCTGAAAACAGCGCGGCCGCCTCCGGGAAGCCCGAGAGGCGGCCGCGTTGGTACCGCAGGAAAAATCGAAAGTGCGCTTAGGCGCCGGCTGGAACCAATTTCTCCTCGGCTGACTGCGCCAGACCCATCAGGAAATACCGCAGCACGCGGCGGTCGCCGCGGCGAATCTGGCTGAATTCCACACCTACCGTGCCGTTTTTCATGTCAGCGTGGCGGACGATGCCGCGGACGTGCACCGTGAAATCCTGAAAGTTCAACGCCACACGGACGCGGGTTCCCGGCATCAGTGTCTGTGTCGTGCGCAACTGGCATCCCAGATGCGAGATGTTGACCAACTGCCCATCGAACTGTGGTGTTTCTTCGTCTTCCCATTTGTTGGAGAGACGCGCCAGGTCGGCTCGCGCTTCCTGCTCGTAGCGCGGCGCGCGGCGCTTGCCTTCGCCAGAGCCGGGTAGATTGTTCTTGCCAACGAGTTCGTAACTGTTCTCGGCTTCGCGCAGTTCTGCCTCCCAGAGCGATCGACCCGCCTCAAGACCCTGCAGGCCCATTTGACCGTCGACGCCGCTCTGCGGGCCGGACCAGACCACGCGGCAATGCATCTTGTTGCGACCGCGCTCCAAAAGCACAATGTCGCCCACGCGCAGATGGTTGCGCAACCCGCCAAGCCGAACCCCGCCGTTCGAAACGTCGTAGGTGCAGCCCATTTCGACGCGCGGCTTGCGTTTCTCATCCCAGGAAGTGATTCGCACCGGCAATGCCAGGCCGACGCGGCGTTGGAGGCTGATTTTGTGACGCGTCTTGTGTTGATTCACGACGTATGTCCCTAGTTACTGACCCCAAGCTAGCAGTCTGGCAGGGTGGCAACAACTTACCCTGATAACCTTTTCCACCACGGTTGAGTGGTTACCTTTGGGGAGTTGACCGGTTTTCGGCGTTCCACAGGTTTCTTGCGCCATGCCTTGCGTCCGGGGAGGGGGTGGGCGAAGATGCAGGCAGTTTCCCAGTGGAAGAGACACCGACAAAGAAGCTGTCTCCGGCGGCGGCAAAGCTGCGGCTGCTCAAGCGGCTGCGTTGCACGCTGCGCTGTGAGAAAGAAGCGTGGCAGGCGGGGGCGCAGCGCGTGGCGGGCGTGGACGAAGTTGGCAGAGGATCCCTTTTTGGGCCGGTGGTTGCCGCCGCCGTGATTCTGGACCCCGCGTACCGCATTCGCGGGCTGCGCGACTCGAAGCTGCTGCCCAAGGAGCGACGGGAAGAACTGGCACTGCGCATCCGCGAACGCGCCTTGGCCTGGGCGGTGGCCAGCGTGGATTCCGAAACCATTGATCGCATCAACATTTACCAGGCCTCGCGGCTGGCCATGCGGCTGGCGGTGGCGGAGCTTGCGCTTGTGCCCGATTCCCTGCTGGTGGATGCCATGACGCTCGATTGGGAAGGCTCGCAGCGAGCACTGATTCATGGCGATGCGCGTTCGGCTTCCATTGCGGCTGCTTCGATTGTGGCCAAGGTGGAGCGCGATCGCATGATGTGTGAGATAGACAGTTTGTATCCGCAGTATGGGTTGGCTAGTCACAAGGGGTATTCAACCCCGGTCCACCTGGCGGCGTTGAAGGAACATGGGCCTAGTCCGCTGCACCGGCGGTCGTTTGCACCGGTGTGGAATGCGCAAGAAGTGCTGGGATTCATGCTGGAGGATGAGGCTATGGTGGAAACAATTCCCGCGAGTCTGATTGATGCACCGGAGAGGGCTTAGTCGCTCAGATCACGACCATACACTCTGTGGGGCATAAGGATCCGCCGTCTGCATCGGCTTCTTGCAACAGACGGAACGGGGTGGGGACGCGATTCGGCAGATGTATCCTAAGGGGACGGGTGTGGGGTAACCAAGCCAACGGTGCCGCGTCCAAGAGATTGAGGGTCAGAGCAGGCTAAGCAATGTTCGCGGAATTCAGACCAACTCGACGCAAGCGGCCGTATGTGGCCTCGGCGGCGTTGCATGGACTGTTTGTGCTGTGGCTGCTGGTGAAACCGGCGCCGGAGTTTCTCGCGCCTGCCTGGGTGCTGAGAGGTCAGGGCGGGACAGCGATCACTCGGCTCTATTGGCCTGCCGATGCGTCCCGCTCGGAGCAAGCGAAAGCGTTCCAGCATGCCTCGCGGAGGAAGGAACAGGAGACGGCGAAGACGCGGCTGACCTGGCGGCGGCCTACGCCGGTTCCTCAGGGCGAGGACGAGGTTCAGTTGTCGAAAGCGGACGTGCGGCAGACGGCGGACAGCGCGAACCGTCTGGCGCGTGCGGCAACCGCGGGGTCGCTCTTGGGGTCGCTAGCCGACGGTACGTCTTCACCGTTTGAAGTGCGGCCGGCGCTGCCTGTCGCGGAAACCGATCCCAACGTGGAACCTTCAGAGATCCCGGGTGGGGCGGGCACGATCGTGGTTGAGGTTGTAATTGACGAAACGGGAAGGATCGTGCGGAAGACGGTGTTACAGAGCCTGGGCCCCAATGTGGACGCGAAGGTTCTGGCGGCGCTGGATGGGTGGCACTTTCGACCGGCGACGCGTGACGGGGTGCCAATTCCGTCGAAGCAGGATGTGCATTATCACTTTCCGTTGTAGAGAGCTGTGAGACTCTCAGCTCTTAGCCTCTAGCTCCTGGCGCTCCCATCCGCGAGTTATGTCTCGCTACGTAGCTTTCTACTTCGCTTTGATGAAGTCGCTCATCAGGTCAGGCTTGGACGCGTCGCGTTCCAGGTGCGGAAAGCGTTCGCCGTCGTGGTAGTCGAGTTTGAAGGTGCGGAAATAGTCGGTGTTTTCGACGAGGACCTCGATGGGGTCGGAGCCGCCCTTGGCGGCGTGCAGGGCGTCGCGCCAGACTTTCGGCGTGAACTTGCGTCCGTTGACGGCGGCGATGCGCATGCCGGGGCCGATGCCGGCTTTGGTGGCCAGGGAGCCTTCTACCGTGTCACGCACCCAGCCTTGGCTGTTCAGCAGGAGGCCGACCGAGTAGCGCGAGTCCACCGTGCCACGGGCTCCATCGGCGGCGGCGCTGAGGGCCGAAGGGGTCTCGTTGTAGATCAGTTTCCAGCCGCTGCCGTCAATTCCGCCCAGGGGCGCACCCGGACCGTAGTTGGTCAGGCGTTCTGTCCAGAATTTGCGCCAGTCGTATGGAACGATGGAGTTGAGCGTGTTGACGATGTCGTCAAAAGTGTAGGTCTTCAGTTCCGGCTCGCCGCCGACGCCGCCGTGGAAGACCTGGCAGAAGTCATCCATGGATTTCTTGCCGCCGCTCTGCTGGCGCAGGATCACATCCACCCACATCCAGTTCAGCACGTCTTCATCGTAGTAATCGAGCGAGCGGCGCCAGTCCGTCCATTGGCCACCGGCGCCCTGCATGGAGGGCACGCCGTCAGCGGTGTCCTGCAGGTTGCGCCAGCTGCGGCCGGAGCGATGGTCGAGTTCGGCGGCCAGCTCGGCCACCGTGTCGCGAAATTCTTCGGGTGTGCGCAGGCCAGCGCGGGCGCCCAGAACGTCGCCGAGATACGAGGTGAGTCCTTCGTAAACCCAGAGCAGATCGTCCTGCATGGGCTTCTGGTAGTCAGGCGTGGCCAGGTCGGCAGGCCGGCGGTATTTGCCGTTCCAGGAGTGGACGTACTCATGGGAAAGCAGGCCGGCATTCAACAAGCGCTCGCTGGCGTCTACCATGCCGCGCTCGCCGACGCGGCTATCGTTCGATTCATGGTGTTCCAGCCCGAAGTGTGCCACATAGTCGCTTAATCCGTAGAGGAAGTGGTATTCGCGATAGTGCTGGGCGCCGAACAGTTTTTTCGCCTGCACTACGAGTTGCTTGTAGTGTTCGAAAAGCTCGGGGGGAGCGTCGAGAGCGGCGGCACTGTCGGCGGCAACGTCCATCTCGTGCAACGGGTCGGTGCCGATGGTTTCGATGCGCATGTACTGGCCGGTGATGACGGGAGAATCAACCAGGGTGGTCAAGGAAACGGGAGCGAATTGGATCTGCTCGGCGGCGTGCGAGGTCACGTGGAGCGGCGTGCCCAACTTCCATCCGGCGGGCAAATGCAGCGAAGCCTGGAACCTGAGTTCGTCGGAGGTGAAGCCCTCGGGGTAGAGCAGCACGGTGTTCCAGTTGACCACTGCCATCTTCTCGCTGGCGGAGGCGCCGGCAGTGTAGTGGCCTTCGGAAGCGGAGGTGAAGTCGAGGGCCGCTTCGACGGTGGTGACTCCGGGTGGGACTTCAACATGGAAGGTAAAAGCGTCAACCAGATCACGGCGCCAAGTCAGGCGGTTGCCGTTGCCAGTGAAGATGAGGCCGGTCAGGTTCTGGATGGGTCCGGTGGGACCGTGTTCGCCGGGAATCCATTTCGGGTAGTAGAGCGTGAGCGTGCCGGGAGTGGCGGGGATGACGAGATGCGCGTGGAAGATTTTGCGCGGGGCGTCAGTCGCATCGAGGGCGAGGGTAATGGTTGGAGGCGCGGGCTTGGCGGTGGGAACGGCCTTCTTGGAAGACTTCTGTGCCGAGGCAGAAATAGTCAGGAGCAGCACAGCGACGACGAGACGGAAGCGGTTCATCTTCATCTCCGAACGGTGGTTTGGCTGGGAAAGTTGGAATCTTATCAGAGGCGGCGGCGTTGGGCGCGGAATTGGCGTGCGGAGCCGCGTGGTAGCCTTCTCCGCTGAGTACGTTTCAGGAAGCCTTCTAACGAGAAACAGTCATGCTGCTGGGTCATCGTTACGTCTTTATTGCTATGTGGGTGGGATATTTCGCCTATTGGCAAGTCGTGTCCAAGAACGTCAAGGCCACGGAGCGCCGCGAGCCGCGGGCGTCAAGTCTGATACGCCTGGCTCTGATCATTGGCAGCGTGTTGCTTTGGGTCGGTTGGATTCCGATTCCTTTCCTGAACCGGCAATTTGTTCCGGAAGGCGAATGGTGCTTCTGGGCGGGTGCGGCGATCACGGCATGCGGCTTGCTTTTTTCTATCTGGGCGCGGCGACATCTTGGTGCCAACTGGAGCCGGGCTGTCAGCGTGAAAAAAGACCACGAACTCATTACCAGTGGGCCCTACGCCCTGGTTCGCCATCCCATCTATACCGGGCTGCTGACGGCGATGGTGGGCTGCGCTCTGTCTCTTGGCAAGTGGCGGGGGATCGTGGCTTTGGTGCTTGTCTTCGTCGCCCTATGGCGCAAATTGAGTCTCCAAGAGCGCTGGATGCGTGAGCAATTCGGCGAGACTTATGAGGCTTACTCGCGGCGGGTCAAGGCGCTGGTGCCGTTTGTCGTCTGATGGGACGCGTCTGCTTCACACACTCTAGGCATGGCCAACTGCTATCATCACCCGGTGAGCCGGCGCGGAAAGTTCATTACGTTTGAGGGGCTCGATGGTTGCGGCAAGAGCACGCAACTGGAAAAGCTGGCGGCAGCGCTGCGGGCGGATGGTTTGGAAGTCGTGGTGACGAGGGAGCCGGGCGGCACGGCGAGTGGAGAACGGATCCGGCAGATTCTGCTGGATTCGGCGACGACCGGGCTTTCGCCGCTCACGGAAATGGCGCTGATGTTTGCTTCGCGGACGCAACATCTGCGGGAAGTCATTCTGCCGGGGTTGCACGTGGGGAAATATGTACTGTGCGACCGCTTTACCGATTCCACCGAGGCTTACCAAGGCGGCGGGCGGAAGCTGGGCAGCCAGGCTGTGCTCGACTTGCACCGGATCTTGTGCGAGAACGTGTGGCCGGACCTGACCATTCTGATGGAGAGCGACGTCTCGGCAAGCGTACAGAGGGCGCGGCGGCGGAACCAACTGAAGGCCAATGACGGGAGCGGCGAATCCGATGAGAACCGGTTTGAGCAGGAGAGCCGGGCGTTCTTTACCCGCGTGCATGACACGTTTCATGTGATCGCTCAGCGTGAGCCAGGGCGGGTGGTGGTCGTGAATGCGCGGGGGACACCGGAGGAAACGCACGGGCGCATATTGGAGATTGTGCGGACGCGATTCAAGCTGGCGGCGAAGAGCGCTTAACCCGGTCAAGAACGATACCGGCGCGAATGAGAGGGCGCTATGGGCAGATTGAAGACCGTTCTCGTCGTCGGGATTCTGGCTGCGGTGGCAGGCAAGGTACTGCTTGATGGGCTAAGACGTAAGAGTCAGCAGAGGGGCAACGAGGCCCTCAGGGACGACATCAAGGCGAACCTCTATGTCTTGGTCTCCGAGGGAAAGTTTATTGAAGAGCCTCTGCGGATTTTGCCATTCGACTTCGCCACCGTTCGTGTC
>Ga0075014_100000092_pt1 | contig 28889 bp, 34 predicted proteins | sample AleBraG_ABR_2014_FD_71472 | JGI IMG/M metagenome (GOLD analysis project Ga0075014, IMG submission 71472) | Freshwater sediment microbial communities in response to fracking from Pennsylvania, USA - Alex Branch Run_MetaG_ABR_2014 | ecosystem: Environmental > Aquatic > Freshwater > Creek >... | reverse complement strand
CCCGCCCGGGCGGGTACGTGACTGTCGCGGATTGCGGCGACGTCAGGAGCAGCCCGCGCGGGCTCGCGACCGTGAGGAACGCGCGGACTCTGCGCGTCGAAACGCTTACATAAACACGCCCCGCCTCTGTTCATATAGCGGATGTCGTCGCAGTCCCTTTACGACGCCCTGGGCCTGAAGAGGGACGCGAGCGAGGCCGACGTCAAGAAGGCCTATCGCAAGCTCGCGATGACGCACCACCCCGACAAGGGCGGCGACGCCGATCGCTTCAAGGCGATCCAGAACGCGTACGACGTCCTGAGCGACTCGACCAAAAGGGGCAACTACGACCGCTACGGCAGCCCCGACGGGCCCGCGGGCTCGGGCTCCGGCTTCCCGGGCGCCGCGCACATGGACATCCTCTCGCAGATGTTCCGTCGCCAGACCGGGCCCGTGCGGCGCGCCGACCAGGTGCACCAGGTGACCGTCTCGATGGAAGAGGCGTACCGAGGCGCGGTAAAAACCATGGCGCTGACCCTCAACAAGACCTGCTTCTCGTGCACCGCCAAGTGCGCCGCGTGCGCGGGCACCGGAAACACGACGACGCAGATGGGGCCGATGACGCTGCAGCAGCCGTGCGGCGCGTGCGGCGCGACGGGCTCCCGAGCGGCGGGATGCCAGGCGTGCGGCAACAGCGGCCAGGTGCGCGACGTCCGCAAGATCGAGCTCCGGATCCCCGCGGGCTGCGAGACCGGGCACACCGTCCTGCTGGAGGGCATGGGCGAGCAGGCCAAGACGCTGCACGAGGAGCCGGGCAACCTGGTGTTCGTGATCAAGGTCGCGGACCACCCCGAGTTCAAACGCGTCGGCGAGCGGGACCTGCAGTGGCGCGTTCCAGTCAGCTTCGTGCAGTCGGTCTGCGGCGCGCAGGTCGTGTGCCCCCACTTCGACGGCCCGCTGGTCGTGGACACCAGGGACTTCGGCGTCCTGGACCCCAGGCGGGATTACGTAATAAAGGGGCGGGGGTTTCCGGGAGGGGACCTTCGGGTAGCGTTCGACGTGCAGTACCCCGATGCATCCATCCGGTACAGCCTCGTGTCGGAAGGTCGGCTGACTCACGAATAAATATCCGGTCTGTCAGCAGGTTCGTCTTGCCTACGACCCATCGTTCCGGGGTTTCTCGCTGATGAACACAACTACTGGAGTACTCGAATGCCTGTACAAGTGGGTTAGAAGGTATCCGACATCATGGACGACATTATCAGGCGTCACATCAAGTGCGCGATGCGAAAGGCATTCCTCGTGGGTCCAGTGGTTCCCAGGGTCTGGGCACCCATCATGGGCAAGCGAGTAAAGGAAGTCAAGAACATGTTCTTCATGGTGGAGTACTGCATCGACGAAATCGCTGGAGTCCGGGCTGCATCTGAATCGGAGAAGGACGCGTTCATGGCCAATGCGAGGGTGCATGTCGCCCACTTCTGCGCCGTCCTTCCGGCAGCGATGACCTCCAGGCACAGCGTCGAAAATGCGTCCGAATTCTGGGTTCTGCCTTCCCCTCCGAAGGACAAGGCCGATTTCGAGGCGCTTCTGGACGCTGCCTACGACGCCGCCGTGTCTCGAGTCGGAGATGGATGGCAGACGGTCGTCGACATGTACACGGGCATCAAGACGCCCGGGTCGGACTGTGCGGAACGCACGTACTGCAGCCTGCGATTCCGCGAGTTCGACGAGGCGGACGCGGCCGAAGTCATGATCGCCATGCACGCCAGCCCGAGCAAGAAGCTGCGCGCGCCGTGAGCGCGACTCGAGTCCGTGACCCATTTCGTGTGTAGACTTGGCTAGCTCGCTCATTTGTGAGCACAGGCCCGTCAGTGATCCCATCTCATGTGTAGACTCCGTCCTTGCGCAGCCAGTCTAGCTGCTCCCGATCGTCACGGCGCTGGTACCAGCCGGCGCCCGTGTACACGTCGTGCACGCTCTGAAAGTATTCCTCGTACATGCCGCCGACCTTGTAAAGCGAGAAGTTGGCGACGGCCCAGTCGCGACACGCCTGCGAACTGATATTGTGCACGTTGCGCGCCGCCCAAACGACATGATCGAAGGTGCGGCAGCGGTACCCGGTGACCCCGTGCTGCACGGTCTCCGCGAACGCGCCCCAGTCGCTCGTGATCACCGGCGTCCCCGACAGCATGTGCTCGATCGCGACGCCGCCGAACGGCTCGAGGTAGTGCGTCATCACGAACGCGCCCTTGGCGCGCGCCATAAGGCGCCGGCGCGACTCGACGTCCACGAAGCCCGCGAACTCGACGTGGGCGGGCCACTCCGGGTCGCGCGCGCCCTGTCCGGCGATCACCAGACGCGCGCCGATCTCCTGCGTCGCCAGCACCGCCGTCTTGATGCCCTTGCACTCCGTCAGCCGGCCCACGTACAGGAAGTAGTCGTCCTTGACGTCCGGCCGGAAGTCGGTGACGTCGAAGTAGTTGGGCACGACCGCGTGGTACCAGTTCATGGCGTCCCTGTCCTCGGGGCGGCACGACGCGTGCAGGAGCGCGTACGACTCGTACACCCGCCAGCGCGCGAACGCGGCGTTCGGCCAGTAGCCGATGCCCGGCTCGACGACGATGACGTCGTCGCCGACGGCGTCGCACACCGCCTTGTGCGCGCAGCCCCAGAACGCCAGGACGAAGTCCAGCGGGCGCTTTCTGGCGCGGATCTCCGCGACCGCGCGCTCCCGGAACTCGCGGTACGCGTCGTCGTCCTCGTCGTACTTGAAGTACGTGCCCCGCCAGTCGTAGCCGCCGTAGACGCGGTCGAACGTCGCGCTCGACAGCACCGTCACGTGCTCCGTGCACAGGACGTCGGACGACTCGTGGCCGTAGTGCAGCACCTGGTGGCCGCGCGAGGTCATCATCTGGCAGAACTTGACGACCTTCTGGGTGTACGCGCACGAGAGGTACTCCTTGCTGGAGACGGTGTGCGGCACCGCGAGGACGTGGAAGCGGTAGCTCTTTCCTTCCGCCATGGCTTTCGTGGAAGGCGGCGCGCGCCTTTAAGCCGCCGCCATGTTCTCCCACTTCCCGAGGAGCTCGGTGAACGGGAGCGAAGGCACGCCGCCCAAGTCGTCTTTGCGGCGCTGCCGTCGGCTTTCGAGACTGCGCAACAGCACTTCAGAGCGGCTGGATCGCGGCAGCACGCAGCACAGCGCGTAAACGGCGCACGTCGCGCGGACTTCCAGGGCGCCGGGATGGGCGAGCAGGACAAGGCGCGTCTTGATCACGTCTCCTGCAGGTATGTCTGACTCGAAGATGCATGCGCCCTCCGAGTATATTTCGACGCGTGCGTCGTTCGAGCTGAAGAAAGCGCCGATGTAGTCGGGCGCCCGGTGCAGCGGGCTCGACGCAACGCGCCAGTATCCCGCGACGACGTCGCGGGAGTGAGCGTGGGAGAACGCTGTCCAGAAATCTGGGAGGACCACCGGATCCGGAAACATGTGTGTTTGTGTGATGTGAAGCGCGTTCTTATGCCGGAACGCATGGGATCAGAACAACCTTATGGCGACATTGCTGTTTGGGCTGTTTTTGTGATGCATCAGATATTCTCGTGGATGAAGTATCTGACAATATCTGAAGATAGGCCGGAGTACTTGAGCACTGCGACGACGAGCAGCACGTCGACTTGTTCAAATGACCTCCGTCCTGGCCGCGAGACGCGAAGAGCAGTCGCGCAAGCGGCCGCTGGGCTGTGACGGGCAGCGTTTCACGCAAATGACACTTATAGGGCAGGGCTCGTACGGCAGAGTGTACAGGGCGTGGGATAGCGAGAACGGTGTCAGGGTTGCGGTTAAGCAGTTCAAGGACGACGGCCGAGAGGGCATCGCGGCGACCACCCTGAGGGAGATAGCAGTTCTGAAGATGCTGAAGCACGACAACATCGTGAAGTGCGCTTTCAGTACTGCCGTGAGTGTACCGCCGTCGGACATCGGTCTGGACGACCTGGGCGACCTGGGCTCGCGGTGCAGGCTTTTGGATGTGGTGGAGCTTCCGGAGCTGGCTCTCGTCTTTGAATATATTGAGAGGGACCTTGCCGACTACATCAATGGTCACAGCGACGCCCATATTAGCAGTCCCAGCACCGTCAAGGTCCGTCTTCTCTTCCGTTATTCATTCGTTGCGGCCCACGCGTTTTCGCGCGCATGTTTCCGACGTGTGCCTCCTTCGTGCAGGGCATCTTTCACCAGTTAGTGAAGGCCACCGCACACATGCACGAGCGCAGGTCTGGTTCCCTCCCGTCGGGTGTCACAAAACGGTGTAGACCGTTATGACCCCCCCTGACCCATGACGCGCGTGTGCAGTGTCATGCATCGGGACCTCAAGCCATCGAACATCCTCATCGACTCCAAGACGAGGCACATCAAGATAGCGGACTTCGGGCTCGCCCGGTCCAATAGCCACCGCGAGCGGGAGTGGACGCACGAGATACAGACCCTCTGGTACCGCGCCCCCGAGGTCCTGCTCGGCGCCACGCGATACGGCCCGTCCGTGGACGTGTGGTCGCTGGGATGCATCCTAGCGGAGCTGGCGCGCGGCGGCGCGACGCTGTTCAGGGGCAACAACAGCGAGATCGATCAGCTGTACAAGATTTTCGGTCTCCTGGGCACGCCCACTGAAGAATTATGGAGGGGGGTGGATCAGCTCAAGGACTTTTCGTACTCATTCCCCCAGTTTAGCGCCGTCGACACCAGGGAGTGGTGCGGCGGTCTGTGCGACGACGGCGTGGACCTGCTGCGCAAGATGCTGTGCTACAGCCCGTCTGCGCGCATCACCCCCCACGCCGCGCTGGCGCACCCTTACTTCGCCGACATGTCGACGTGAATGCGTTCTCGTTCAATCGTAACTGCCCGGAGGAGGCGTGGTCACGGCGGGTACCGCGACATCTGTCGGATTTCAGTGCGAGGGTGGTCGGACAGGCGCAGGCCCAGGTTCATTCTGCGGCGGCGGCGTCGCCTCAGGTGCCGCCGCGGGCGCTTCTTGCGTTGTGTGTGTTGGTGTCCGAATGTGCGTGTCTGGCTCGTCCGGACGACGCTCTGCCGACGGGAAAAGAATGTGTTGCATGTATGACGGCATTGAGACCAGTGGCGCGTCTTGCGCATCAGTTCTTGTCGCCGAAGGTAAACGAATATACTTCCTCTCGTACGACGGCACCGTCACAAGTGCCGCGTCCTTCGCGTCCGTTCTTGCTAGGGTTCTCCCCAAAATTTGATCGCGTCCGCAATCGCTCTTCGTTCTGTAGCAATGGATGTCGTCATCAAACATGAAAAAGGCATCATCAATAAAGCGGTTGGAGTTGCGCGAGGCGGGCTCTTGTGCAAGGCCCAGTCCGATTTCATCTGTTCCAGGAAGGCAAACGCCTACTGTTGGCCGGAAGGACGACCTGGACCGAAAGGTCCGACGCCCTCCCATGATGCTCTCTGGAACAAGCTGAAGGCTCTCCCAGGAGTCAGGGACGCAACCCCTGACGAGGTCGTCGCTTTCTTGCGCGACCAGGATGCCATCGACGCCGCGAATCTCAGGATGGGTACGGAAGCTGCTAAGACTTTCAAGGTCAAGAGCGATACGGTTTCTGAGTGGATCGTCTTCGGAGCTCCGCCAGCTCCGCCGGTCCCGCCAGCTCTTGAGCCAGGGCTTTTGTCCGACGACGAATACGACCCTTACCATCTGCCCAATATCGACGAGTTGGAGTTTCTGGGAGGAGACCCTGATGTCCACGCAGCATACGAAGCCTTCCAAGCGGACCCTGCGCCTGCGGCGGAAGCGGACCTTGCGCCTGCGGACGAGCCTGAGCCTGCGGCAGAAGCGGACCTTGCGCCTGCGGACGAGCCTGAGCCTGCGGCGGAAGCGGACCTCGCGCCTGCAGCGGCCGCGCCGCGTCGTCGCCGCCGCTTGGACCTCGAAATTCCGGCAATGATGGCGCCTCTACATCACAAGCGCGTGACGGGGCGTCGTCAGGTGGCAGAGTGCCGAGTTTGCCATGGGAACGGGTGCCCCACGTGCGATTACAAAAAGACGGGTAGCCTTGCCTGATCAGTGCTTGCTTGCCTTGATGAATTTTTAACGAAGAAAGAAGACATTGCACCGTTTGTCGCGACCAGAGTTGTGTTAGCGCCATAAGTGACCACTGCAACGAAACAATCATGAGACATACGCTGCGATGCGAGTTCATGTAATCCTTGTTGCGCCGGAAGAGCTCGCCTCATGTTCGGCAGGAGGCCGGGGCGCGACGAGATGATCGTGCTCATGCGCGCCGGATGCACGCACGCGTGAGCAGCTGCCTGGTTCACGGAGCCGAACTCTGTGATGACCTCGCCCGTCTCGGCGTCGATCTCCTGGACCTTCTTCTTGCACCACTGTCCCGTCTTGGGGATGCGGGCCCGCGCTGTCGGCGAAGCGGCGCTGCTTGTTCTGAGCGTCCTTGACCTGCTCATGGAGCTCGATGCGGAGAGCGTCTTTCTCCGCCTTTGTCTCCTCGAGAAGCGCCGCCGACGCCGCCAGCTGGGCATCGGACTCCAGCTGAGCCCGGATGAAGTACTGCGCGTGGATCTTCTCCAGCGTGCGGTAGTAGCCCCTGACACGGCGACCCTGGTCCGTGCCCGCAACGGCGCACAGGTCCTTGAAGCCGTCGACGGTGAAGTGGACCTCCTCCGGAACAGGCCCCCCCGCGGAGGGGGTCACCTCCGCGCGGAGGGAGACCTTGTAGTCGACGTCCAACACGAGATGTCTCGTGTAAAAGCGCTTGAAGTTGTCGCTCCTGCCGTAGTCCAGCCACTTCATGGCCTCGTCGCCGGGGATCGGGAATGGGGCGCCGGCGAAGTCGACGACCGTCAGCAGGAAGAAGTCCACCATCTCGTCGTCCACGGCGTCGGCGACGTGTTCCTTGACGTACGCGATGACCGCGGCGTTGCGCTGGGCGGCGGCGTTGTGCTGCGCGGCGGCGATGAGACTGGTGCAGGCGTCGGCCATCTGGGGTGTTGTACCTGTTGTGCGCGCCCCCCTTTAAGCCGGCAGCCGACGCGCCCGCCGGGAGATTTGGCTATGCGCGTTCGCGAACGTGTGCAACAGGCATGTGAGCCGCGCAGCAATCACGACTGTAACTGGTGTCGCAAGAGGCCGTCGACGTCTCGGAGTATTGCCGGACGTGATAAGTTTTCGGCTACATCGACGGGATGAACGGCCACTTGAGGTCTGCGCAGATCAGCTTGAAGCAGGACTCCATCGCCGCGAGTTTCTCGCGAGATTTGAGGAGGGGGAAGGAAGGCAACAACTCGTCGTGTCCAAGTAGCCTTACAAGTTTGTTCAATACATAGGAATATGAGAGGAAGTTCGCGCGCGCGCGGGGGGCATGCTTAATGAATGGCGCTTGAATCATTTTGAACATGACTCTGAGTTTTTCCTCGAGATCGGGGTGCAGCGTCTGCGGCTGACGCCCCGTGAGCTTGTTGAGGATGAATGTGACGTGCTCGTACCACTTGTTGAACTTGAGCTTCTTGAGTATTTCCTTGACTTGCTTGGCAGTGAGGTCGGAGAGGTTGGTGATCTTGCGCTTCTTGAGCTCCAGCAGGATGGCGTCGTACACGTCGTCGGGTATGTTGGTCTGCTGCTTGCCCTGGATCTGGCTGAGCCACTCGTTGAAGTGGTTGAGCCGCTTGTAGCAGAACGTCACGCTGTCCTTCACCGTGTCCTTCGACGGCGGCCGCTCCGTCTCGACGACCACCGGCTCGAACGCGTCGCACGCCCTGCACACGCGGATCGCCTCCGCCGTCACGACCTGCAGCTGGCCGATCGCGCCGCAGCACTTGCAGCGCTCGGGCGCGGGGTCGCCCTCGCCGCCGTCGGACACCTTGCACGTCGCGCGCTCGTACTCCTTCAGAAGCTGCGCCTTGGCGCCCGTCGAGGTGTCGTCCCGGTCGCCGGGGGGCATGAAGTACCGCAGGATGGACGTCTTGGACGCGATCTGCGCGCGCGACGTGTCGTCCGGCGCGTCCTGGATGTCGTAGTACTTCATCAGCACCGGGCCCGCGCGGATCATGTACTTGAGCTCATCGTCCATCTTGGGGCGCGCGCGCCCCTTGCCCACCGCCTTCGCGGCCTTGAGCGCGTCCGCGACGGCGATGCGCGCTGCCAGGCGCACCCCGATGTCCGGACTGGACAGGTCCGCGAGCCGCTCCCGCATGTCCGGAGACTCCGGCGCGGCGTCCGTGCGCTCCTTCAGGGCCTGCATGCGACGCCGGTGCTCCACGTCCAGCGTGTGGCGCGCGCTGAAGTCCGCCATGCGGCTAGCTGCATATGGCGAGAGAATACGTTGCGCGCGCTTATGCCGACGCCGCGACGTCTATTTTTTTGGCCGTCTATTGTGCAAATGGAAAAGGTCCGCGCGTTGATGCTGTGCGCGCTCTGCGTAGTCTTCGCAGGTGCGACCTGGACAGGGAAGACAGAGTATTTCACCGCGCCAGACATCGTGGTGACTCGGTGCACGGACGCGGTGGCCGAAGCGTACTTGCGGAAACACGGGGAACAGATTCCCGAGTCGCTATCTCAGCCCCTGGCGTCGGAACTCGTCCTCAAAGTGGACTGGAGCGAGCCAGTTTCGGCGGACACTCTGAAGAGCGTAGCGGACACGTTGGTATAGCTGGCACCGAGTTTTTTGTGCACGATTGTTTTTTTTTTTTTTTTTTGACGATACTTTAACGACAAGCGTTCTAATAGTCGGGAGGGATCAATACGACGGAAGTTTGTTGTCGGCTTAAAGGGGCGCAGCCCCTGGGTTGGTAGGCGAGGCAGTGGCATGCAAACCTCCGTGCACCAGCTGGATGCACGCCCACCGGCGCCTAGCTGCTTCGCAGCATCGGCGAACCACGGCCTGGCATTGCGTCTTCGTCGCGTCGATGCGTCGGTGGGTGAATTGCGGCTTGGAGATCCCGGGCAACGTCGGACCACGTCACAGTTTGTAAATCAAACCAATGGGGGTGGTGAATGTGCGAGTTGCTTTCAACGGGCGAATGCGTGTAAGAGCTCTGAAGGTAGAGATTCTGAACAGTCTCCATTACAATACATGTGCGAACCGTCCAGAAGGAGTGTGCGAGCAATCGTACACTTTGTCTTGGCGCTAGCTATATGACGTCCGTCATTTTTTCTGCCATGTTGTGCAAATGAGCGAAGCCATCGCTGATAAGCAGTTTCCTTACGCGGCTGGATTGATATTGACTACCCCAGACCCAAACGCGTTCAAACTATCGAGCGTCAACCGCTTCCTCACCGGCGCCGGCGATCTTCCCGAGAAGTTGGACCTCACACCGTGGATACCGCCACCCAAACACCAGGGAAATACTGCGTCGTGCGGGCCGCACGTGGCGTCCGCGATCATCGAGTACCACGCCAACAAAAGCCGGGGCATCCGGTATCCGGCTTCGACACAATTCATCTACGATTTGCGATCGAACGCGGGCCCCGGCATGATGGTCCCAGATTTATTGCGGATCATGCAGACCCATGGGACGCCCCCCGAGATCACATATCCGTACATGGATCGGGAAGCCAAGCCGGACGGCGGCCCGTGCGCTGAAGTACGGCGCCCCGCGATGGACTTCGTGTCAGGAGAGTGGTACCAGGTGACGGACGTAAATATCGCGAGGAAGGCCCTCAACGACGTCGGCGTCCTGTTGATAGCCACCCCTCTTCACCGCTTTGATTCCCAGATCTGGCATCCGGATGGTAGCGGAGCGCATTATGGCGGCCATGCCACGGCGATAGTTGGCTACGACGAGTCAGGATTCATCGTCCGCAATTCGTGGGGACCGCACTGGGGGCCGTTTTCGAACGGGCACGACCGTATGTCGTTCACAGACTTTGACAAGGGGATGAAGGAACTTGCTCACGCTGGGTGGCAGTGCATCGCCATCGGCAACGCGTCGTCATCGCGACCGGACCCGCTGGCGGACCCGAAGGTGGTGTACAGGTGCGTCGAGATCACGCACCCGAACTTAGCGGACATCGCGCTGGCGGTCATCATGTGCGTCGCGATAGCGTTGATCGTCGCCGTCAAAAGAAAAACGTAGCGCTTCCTGGCGGATATTTCTGCCTGCTGGCATAAGGTATGATCCGACGGGCCCTCGCCTCTCTGCTGCTTCTGGCCGCGCTGGCCGTCACCGCCTTCGTCCTGAACGCCGTGCGCTCAAAGCTACGCAGCGAGACGTCGATGGAGACGCCGGGAGAGCGCGGCAACGCGGTCCAGGTCGTGTACGCCACCTGGTGCCGCGAGTGCACCGCGCTGCTCGCGCCGGGCGGCGAGTGGGAGAGGCTCAAGGTCGAGCTGCCCGGCGTCCCCTTCGCCGAGCTGGACGAGACCCTGCCGGAAGGCGAGGCCTTCAAGCGCGCCAACAGGATGCGCGGGCTGCCGGACGTGCGCGTCGTCAGGCGGACGCCGGGATCGACGGGGCCTGCGGTCAGCGTAGCGCGGTACAGGGGGCCGCTGAAAGCTGCCGCGATGAAGAAGTGGATCATGACGCGCGTGCGCGTCCCCTAAGCGGTGACCAGACTGAACGCGCGTCGCGCTACCGCGTTCGTCGCGGTGCCCGTCGCCGCGATCGTCCACGTCCAAGAGCCCGCCGCCGTCGGCGTCCCCGACAGCACGCCCCCCGTACTCAGCGCCAGGCCTGTAGGAAGCGTCCCGGACGTGACGGCGTACGTGACGCCGTTCGTCGCGCTCACCGTCGTGCTGTAGCCCGTTCCGACCGACGCGGAGCCGAGCACGCCCGTAGCGGACCACACCGGCACAGGCGAGATTGTCAACGTGAACGCCTGCTGCTGCGTCGCGTTGGTCGCAGCGCCGGTGGCCGTTATGGTGAAGGGACCGCCGACCACCGCCGTGGTGGGCGTCCCCGACAGAAGCCCAGTCGTCGCCGACAGCGCGAGGCCCGCCGGTAGCGAGCCGCTGGTGACCGCGTACGAAGTCGCGTTGCTGACCGCGATCGGTACCGAGTAAGGGATGCCGACGGCGCTCGCGGTCAGCGCGCCCGCGGTCGTGAAGGACGGGATCGCGGCGATCAGCAGCGTGAACGCCTGCGCGGCCGTCGCGTTGACGGTCGCGTTCGCCGTCGCGGTCACGGTGAACGCGTACGATCCTGCCGCGCTGGGCGTGCCCGACAGCAGCCCCGAGCCGCTGAGCGTCAGGCCGGGGACCGCGCCGGAAGTGATGGCGTACGACGACGCGTTGGTGCACACGAGCTGCAGCGAGTACGCGGCCGACACCGCGCTGCTGGTCAGCGCGCCGCCGTTCTGCGGGACCCACGTCAGCGCGCCAGCGATCGTGATTGAGAACGCCCGCGACGCGGTCGCGTTGGTCGCCAGACCGGTCGCGACGATGCTCCACGTCGGCGTCCCCGCGGTCGTCGGCGTCCCCGACAGCAGGCCGGTGCTGCTGAGGGCCATGCCCGCGGGCAGCGAGCCCGATACCGCGAAAGAGGTCGACGCCCCCGTGCTCGTGATCAGCTGCAGCGAGTACGGCGCGCCAGCTACCCAGTTGGCCAGCGCGCCCGACGTCGTCCAGACCGGGACGGCCGCGATCAGCAGCGAGAAAGACTGCGCGGCGACGGCCGTCGCCGCGTTTCCGGTCGCGGTCACGGTCCAGTAGTACTGTCCCGCGACGGACGGCGTTCCGGACAGCACGCCGGCATTGCTGAGGCCGATGCCCGTCGGCAGCGTTCCCGACGTGACGGCGTAGGTCAGCGCGTTGGTCGCGGACAGCGTGACCGAGTACGCGGTGCCCGCGGCCCAGCTCGTCAGGCCGCCGGCCGTCACCCATACGGGCACCGGCGCTACGACCAGCGAGAAGGTCTGCGTCTGCAGCGCGTTCGCGGCGTTCCCCGTCGCGGTCACGGACCACGAGTACGAGTTCGCGGTCGTGGGCGTTCCTGACAGCAGCGCGGTCGAGGCGCCGAGCGACAGGCCGGGCGGCAGCGCGTAGCCCGCGGTGACCGCGTACGACAGAGCGTTCGTCGCGCCGAGCTGCAGAGTGTACGGCGTTCCCACCGCGATGTTGGTCAGCGTGCCGGTGGGCGCCTGCCAGACAGGGACGGCCGCGGTCACGAGCGTGAACGTCTGCGCAGTCCATATGTTGGCGGCCGCGCCGGTCGCAGTGACGACCCACGTCCAGGAGCCGGCGGCCGTCGGCGTCCCCGCGAGCACGCCCCCCGAGCTCAGGCCGAGTCCGGTCGGCAGCGTCCCGGAGGTCACCGCGTACGACGCTGCGTTCGTCGCTACGAGCGCCTGAGAGTACGCGGACGACACCGCCCAGTTTGTCAGCGTCGACGCGGTGGACCACGCCGGCTGGTTCGCGATCTGCAGCGTGAATACCTCCGTCATGATCGCGGGCGTGGCCGCGGGACCGGTAGCCGTCACAGTCCACGTGTACGACCCCGCGGTCGTCGGGGTCCCGGACAGCGCGCCGGCAGCAGTGAGCGTCAGGCCCGGCGGCAGCGAGCCCGCGGTGACCGCGTACGACGACGCGTACGTCGCGAGGAGCTGAAGCGTGTAGAAGACCCCCGTCGGGATGGGCGTCAGCGCGCCGACCGTCACCCACGCGGGCATGGCGACCCACAGCGAGAACGCCTGCGACGCCTCCGCGTTCGCCGCGTAGCCCGTCGCGGTCACCGTCCACGAGTACGCGGTCGCGACGCTCGACGCGAACGTTCCCGACAGCAGCCCCGCGCTGCTGAGTGTTATGCCGGGAGGCAGCGCGCCCGCGGTCACCGCGTACGTGACTCCGCCGATCGCCGAGAGCTGCAGCGAGTACGGGAACAGGTTGGGCTGGGGCGCGAGGACGCCGCTCGTCTGCCACACGGGCACCTCGCAGATGAGCAGCGAGAAGTTCCTGCTCGCGGTGGCGTTCAGCGCGGCGCCCGTCGCGGTCACGGTGAAGTTGGACGGTGCCGTCCACGACCAGCCCGCGGCCGGAGTACCGGACAGCACGCCCGCCGAGCTGAGCGAGATGCCTGTGGGAAGCGCGCCGCTGGTGACCGCGTACGAGACGCCGTTGGTCGCGACGAGCGCGACACTGTACGGCTGCCCGGCGGCAGTGTTGGCAAGCGCGCCGGAAGGAGTCACCCACACGGGCAGCGCCGCGACGGTCAGCGCGAACGCCCGGTCCGCGTAGATGTTGACGGAACCCTGGCTGTACGCGCGGAGCGTCCAGGAGTATGCGCCCGCGACGCTGGGCGTACCTGACAGGGCGCCCGCGGGCGACAGCGTCAGGCCGGTCGGCAGGCCGCCGGTGATCAGCACGACGTCGAGAGCGTACGTGGCGACGAGTGCGTAGCTGCACGCGACGTTCACCGCGGTGCTCGTCAGCGTCGAAGCCGTTACCCACACCGGGCGCGTCGCGACGACGAGTTGCATGCTCAGCGTCGCGACCGCGTCGGACACGCCGCCAGTCGCGGTGACGACCCAGTTCCACGTCGCGGACGACGTCGGAGCGCCGCTGATGAGACCGGAAGACGACATGGACAGTCCGGTTGGCAGCACGCCCGCTGTGACTGCGTAGCTGACCGCGGTCAGGGCGTCGAGCTGCAGCGAGTACGGCGCGCCTTCTGCGACGTCCGGCTGCGCACCGACGGTCACCCACACGGGGAGCGGGTACACCGTCATGGTGAACACCTCCGACGACACCGCGCCCGCGACGCTGCCGATCGCGGTCACCTGCCACGTGAAGTTGCCAGGCGTCGTGAGCACGCCCGACAGGACGCCGGATGCGGTCAGGTTCAGGCCGCCAGGGAGCGCGCCGCCGCTGAGCGCGAACGACGACGCGTACGTCGCCGTCAGCTGCAGGTCGAAAGCGGCGGTCACCGCGTCCGCAGGAACGACGGAATGCGTCAGCCACACGGGCAGCGGGATGACCGTCAGGTCGAACTCCAGCGTGGTCGTCGGATACAGCGGCCCGCCCGTCGAGGGGCCGGTCGCGACGACCGTCCAGCCGTACTCGCCAGGCGCTGTAGGGTTGCCGCTGAGCAGGCCCTCGCCGCCGAGGGTCAGGCCCGGCGGCAGGGCTTGGCCGCTGGCGAGCTCGAACGAGACCGCGTTGGTGGCGGACAGCTGCAGCGAGAACGCCGCGCCCTGGACCACGGGGGGCAGGAAGCCGTCGGTGTTCCAGGTCACCACGACGGATTGAAGCGCGGGATCGCTCATTGCTTACCTGCGCTCTGCGCAATAAAAGCGCCGCGATGTGTCAGAAATGGATCACACGCGCGCGATGTACGTCCTGGCGGGCGTCGCCGTCCTCCTTCTGGCGACCATGGCGTACGGCGCTGTGGTGGAGCGCTTCGACTCGGGCTACGTCGTCCAGCTGGTGTACTACGACGAGAAGGTCGGCCCTCCCACGCTGCCGGACAACGTGACGGTGAAGATGGTGAACGACCAGGCGATGCAGAGCTTCGCGCAGCTGCAGCAGAACCTGGTGGGCGCGGTCACGTACGTCGCGCTGGGCTCGAGCAGCATGGGCGGCCGCGAGGCCATCGCCAAGTTCAACCTGGACGTCCCCACGCTCGTCACGCAGCCGGACCTCAAGATCCTGTACAACGGCGCCAGCGTTGGCACGTGGTACGGCGGCGTGCCCTGGAACCCGGTGGACGTCGCCAAGTGGGCGATGGGCATCCTGCCCGCGGGCGTCGTGAGCTGGAAGCCCGCCGACAAAAACTGAGGGACGCTCAGTGTAAGATGACGACAAAAGCGGTGCTCGTGATCCTTGTCGTGGCGCTCTCGATCGCACTCGTCGCGGTGGGCGTCGCGTTCGTGCAGCTGCGTTCCGTCCCTACGTACGACGTCCCGTACACGACGACCGTCGCCGAGGTGCAGTGCGCTCGCTCCGCGGACGGCGGCCCTTTCGGCGCGTGCGCGACCTTCGGCCCCGCGGTCCGCGTGACGGAGCCGTCCCTGAACGTGCGCGTCGCCAACCAGCAGCCGCTGCCGCCCGACCGACCGTACGTCCCGTACCGAGCCACGCCCAACTGGGTGCAGGTGGGATTCGTGTACGACGCGGGCCGCACGGTGCGCGCGCCGATGTACGGACGTCCCGCGCCCCGCAACCCGTCGCGCTGGCAGTACTTCGTCCGCACCAGCGACGCGGACGTGCGCATCGCGGTGCGCAAAGACGGGCGCTCATCGCTCGAGGACGTCGGCTGCTACGAGCTGCAGACGGGCGACGTCGTGCAGGTGCCGGAGCTGTTGGAAGGCGGGCTGACGGCGCACGTGTACGACACGCTGCAGTTCTAATCGCCGCCGTTGGGTCGCGGCACGCCGAGGTCGTCTTCCCTGTCGATGAGGAACGCGTCCAGCATCGCCGCGACGTTGAAGGGCAGCGGTCCGGGCGCGATGGGGTCCGGCAGCGGGTCGGTGCGGTTGTACGACACGCACGCGACCTCGGTCACTCGGCGCGCGTGCACGCACGGCGACGCCTGCCCCACCCTGTAGGCGACGGTCGCGACGGATGCGACTGTGACGGCGCTCACGAGGACCGGCCAGTGCATCATGGTTGTCCTTTGATCAGGGCGCGCTTTCTTTACACCCGTCTTTACAGATACGACAATGCGCGCAATGTTGCTGCTTATCTGCGCGGCGGTCGTAGTGGCCGCGGTGGCGTGGTCGGTCTGGCGCACGCGCTCGCGCGAGGGCTTCGCCAACGGTTACGCCGTCCAGCTGACACTGGACTACGACGACTCCGAGGCCCGGCACCCCGAGTTCCAGGAGCTGAAGGACGGGCTGAGCGGCATCTCGTTCGTCACGTACAACGTCCTGTCCGCGGACGGCCAGGGCGCGGCGCAGCGGGGCAACATGTCGTCGCTGCCGGACCTGCGCATCATCCGGGACAACGCGACGGTGGCCAAGTACGCGGGCACGGAGCCCTGGGCGCCGAGCGACGTGGCGGCGTGGGTCATCGAGAACGTGCCCGGACGGGGCGTGTCCTGGAGACCGTGAACATATTTGCGGGGCGACCTGTAAAGCATGCGGCCCCTGTGCAGCCGAACCACGGCGGTCGTCGTCGCGCTGGCGCTCGTCCTCGCGGGCGTCGCGGTCGCGCTGTGGTCGTCGCGCTCTCGCGAGCACTTCTCCGGATGGGTCGTTCAGTTCGTGTACGACGAGCGGACCACGCCGTCGTCGTACCCGCAGTACGCCGCGTTCAAGGCCGCCGCACCCGGCTACCAGTTTGCGGAGTACAGCTCCGGCAGCCCGAAGGGACGCACCGCCTGCACGCAGTACGGGATCGGCGCGTACCCGGACCTGCGGGTGACGGTCGACGGCGCGTCCGTCTCGAAATACCGAGGCGCTTGGGTCGCGCCCGACATGGAGGCGTGGCTCCGCGACACGATCCCCGCGGGCTCGGAGCGCGCGCCGTGCTGAATGTCGCCGACAGGGGTAACGATATGCGAGACCAGTGCAGCGAGAGCACCGTCCTGACGCTCAGCGCCCTGCTGGGCGTGGTGCTCGTTTTCGGCGCAGTCGCGCTGGCGATGCCGCAGGTGCGCGAGTCGTTCTCGTCGATCGTGAACCACCCCTTCGTGATCCCGGGCCGCGTGTGCCAGCTGGTGCTGACGCGCGACGACTCCGAGGCGAACCACCCGGAATGGCTGCAGCTCAAGGCCGGCATCCGCGGCATCTCGTTCCAGGCGTACAGCGAGCTGCACCCGCAGGGCCGCGCGTCGGTGCGCGAGTTCGGCATCGTCACGTTCCCGGACCTCCGGGTAGTCAACGACGGCGCCAGCGTCACCGCGTTCAAGCAGTATCCCTGGACGCTGGACGACATGAAGGACTGGCTGATGGGGCACGTGCCCCGGCTGACGTGGGTGGGGGTCGTCGAGGACCCGAACGTCGTCGTCGCGTACTGACGCGGCCGAGACGCGCGTTTTTGAGCCGACGCCATCGGGCATGGAGACTTACATGGCGCCGTACGTGCCGGGCATGCTGGGCGAGATCGTGCGGGACGCGCGACGCGGCGCGTTCCCCGGGCAGTCGGGCCGGTCCGCCCGGGTCGAGCGCGTCCAGGGCGCGTTCGCGGGCGTGCCTCGCATGCGGTCGTTGCTGGAGACCAGGGTGACCACGTTCGCGCCCCTGTCCGACGACGGATCAGATCAGTCCGACGCGTCGGAGCGCAGCGCCTACAAGATCGTGCCCAGCGTGGTCTGCTTCGACGTCTGCACGACGCCGCCCGCGCGGATAATGTTGCACACGGACCACGGGGTGCTGGAGCTGCGCTCCGACGCGAGCGTCCGCGCGTACCTCGAGTCGGTCGCAGCGCGACTGCACTATCCGGTCAGAGCGTACGTTTGCCCGGACTTCCTGTGCGTGTCCGACTTCTCGTCGCTGCCGCCCGTATCGGACGCGGCTTTCGTGCTGGACGCGCCTCGGGACCTGCTGACGCGGCACGAGCGCGAGCTGCTGACGTCGTGCTGCGGCGCGCCGTCGCCCCGCGTCAAGGAGCTCGCGCTGTCCTACGTCGTCGCCAGCGGCAACGCGCGCGCGATGCGAGAGTTCGACACCGACGACGCCGAGACCGTCAAGTACGCGGTGCACGCGTGCCACGCGCAGCGCGCCGACGTGCTGGCCGTCCTGCTGGAGCGCGTGAAGCCGCTGCCCCGGATGTTCGACATCTGCGTCGGCAACGCGGACTGGCGGTCGATCCGCGCCCTGACCGCCGCGCGGTACCTGCCGTCCAGGTCTCAGCTGTACGAGCTCGCGCACTCGCTCGCGCGCGACGACTTCATGAAGGCGCTCGCGTGCTAGTTCGCCGCGAGCTGGGCCTGCGCCGTCTGCGTGGGAGGCGCAAGCGTCGTGATCGCGGCGTCGGCCGCCGCGATCGTCGCGACCTCCGCGGCCTTGCGCGTCTGAGCGATCTCGTCGTAGTCCTGGTGCGCGACGGCCAGGTCGCGCAGCAGCTTCGCGAATGACAGGAACGCGACCAGAGAGCTCGAATACTGTCCGGGCGCGGCCGCGACAGCGGGGTTCACGGTCCACACGATGCGGCCGTTGGCGGCGGTCGACGTGGACGTCAGGAAGTTGGACGTCAGCGCCGCGAACGTCGGTGCGGGAGACATGCCCGCGGGAAGGTACCACGCCTGGATTTTGGCGAGGTCTGCCGCGTATTTGGCCGCCATCGAGTCCATGCCCGACAGCGCCGCGTAGTACGTCGAAGAGGGGTCCAGCTCGATGGAGCCGGCGCTCGTGCCGTCCGCGCCCGCTGGAAGGAACGCGCCGGGCGAGCCGAACGCCTCGATGCATATGGTCATCGCCGACGGAGCGGGGAAGTACACGAGCGGGCCCGCGACGGCGCCGCCCGATCCGACCGATACGCCAAACTCCACGCACTCCGACGTCGTCAGCTGCATCCAGCTCGCGTGCAGCCAGTCGACGCCGGTCGAGCCCGCAAAGTGCTCGGCCCTCGCGAAACGCGCCGCCAACACGACTGCCACGACGGTAGCGGCGATGACCGCGATCACGATGGTGGCGGTGTATCGCATCGCCCCTCTGCAAGGAGCGAACCCATAAAAACACTGGCAGTCTCTTGCAAGCATGGCGTCCAAGAAAAAAGAGACGCATCCGCTGCTGCAGCGGCTCAAGGTCATCTTCGCGTGCGTCCTCGCGGGCGTCGTCGCGCTGGGAATCGCCGGGCTGCTGATCTGGATCAGCCAGAACGAGAAGTGACGGGCGCTTTTCTGGGGCGGCATTGACAGGAACATGTTCGGCAGAGTCTCGTTCTTGGAGGGCTACTCCGATTCGACCGCGACGGACTGGATGAGGGCCAGCCTGCTGTCGCTCGGCCGGGCGCCCAACCTGCCTCTGGACCTGGACGGCGACTGCTTCGTCGGCACCATGGTTCCCGTGCAGCAGACCAAGGTGTGGACGGGCCTCATCCAGGCCGCCGGCGGCCCGCTGTTCGCGCCGAACGTGAACGGCCAGGGCGACGGCGACGTCATTCTCAACCCGGCCAACGCGTACTACCCGTACATGGCGTCGTACGCGACGTACGAGTCCGCGGTCGCGGACGCGCTGGACCTGCCGCAGCTCAAAGGGAGCATCGCGGGCTCCCTCGCGCGGCTGACGAGAAACAACCGCACCGCGACGACGTTCACGTTCGCCAAGGACCCGGACCCCAAGCAGCTGTACAAGCTGCTGATCAAGATCGTGCTTCTGCGGCAGATGACGGAGTCGCCGTACCTCGCGCAGCAGTACCGCGACATGCTGCGCTACACCGCGCAGCTGTCCGCTTACAGGAGGGACATCGCGGTGGACTCGGGCGCCGTGCTGCGGCAGCTGCTGGACGCGACCGCGACGGACGTCGGCAAGATGAACGCCACGCACAGCGCATCGCAGGCGCTGGCCAAGTCGGTGGCCGACGACGCCGCGGCTCAGACCGCAGTGCAGGACGCCAAGATGGCGCTCGCAGCGGCGAGGGAGGCGCACTACAACGCGATGTTCTTCGCTCGGACGGCTGCCGATCAGACAGCCGCACAGGCTGCGCTCGTCGACGCCGCTGCGCGCCACGAAGCGGCTGGGCAGGCCCTGGCGGCCGCCCAGTCGAGGGCGGCCAACGCCAACAATCTGCAGCTGAACGCGTCCAACGCGCTTGCAGGGTCTCAGACGGCGTGGTCGTCGGCAGACTCCACGCTCGCTGCGTCGACCGCGGCGTCCGCGCAGCTCATCGCCGCGCTCCAGCAGGTGTCGGGCGGCACGGTGTTCGACTCGCTTCCCAGCCTGGACCAGGCCGGCGTGCCTCGCGGGTACGGCGTGCCCAAGAGCAGGCTCACCGCGCACACGCCCCCTCCGTCCCTCGACCTGACCGGCGACTCGCCGCTTCCGCCGCTGCCTCCTCCGCTGAACATAGTGCACGACCAGAGCTCGGGATGGCGGCAGGTCGCGAGCGAGAATCAGACGGGGCCGGAGCATTTCACGGTGCGGTACGGCACGCAGAACGCGTGGCTAGAGCGCGACGTCGAGGGCGCGTGGCAGTGCACCAACGCCTTTTTCGGCGGCGACCCCGCTCCCGGGATCGTCAAGAGCTGCATCGAGCCGCCCTTGTCGACCAGCGCGTCGTTCGTGACGGACCCGTCGACAGGCTGGACCCGGGTCGCGTCCGAGGGCGGCACGTTCACGGGCAACGGCGCCGTGCGATTCGGCTCCGGAACCTCGTGGATGGAGCTCGACGGCGTGCAGGGCGTGACGCCGTGCACAAACGCGTACTTCGGCCGCGACCCCCTCCCGGGCGTCGTCAAGCAGTGCGTCGTTCCTCCCAGCGTCGCGGCCGTGACGGCCGTCACGCCCATGACCATCAACGTCCGAGACACGACGCGCGACGGCCTGGCCGGCTCGTACCGCCCGGGCTTCTGCGTGAACTCCGGGAACGCGGCGTTCGTGGCCGCAATCAAGGGCTGCAGGTCGTTCAGCGTGGACGGCGGGCCGCAGCTCACACTCGTCAACTACATCTTCAACGCCTGGCCGCGCCAGGGAGGGGGCAAAGACATCATCGTGTACGGGCCGGCAGAGCAGTCCATCAAGTCGTACACTAACCACGCGTTCACGTTTTCCTAGCGCAGCCCTTCGCCGAGAACAGGAACTCCGTGAGTGAAAACTTGGCGCCGAAATCGGCGCGCTGTTTGAACGCGTACATCACGAAGCCCAAGACGATCAGAGCGACGGCCCCGTACTTGGCGACGTCGCGGACGACGCGCAGCCGCTCCTCCGTCCTCTGGCTCCCTGGCTTGCGGTCGGAAGCGATGGACAGATACACCAGCGCGCACAGCATCGCGGGCACGAACGTCGCGACGCTGCTCTTGGTGCTCATGATGACCAGGACATAGAGGCCCAGCGACTGGCCGATCGAGAGCAGCGTCAGTCCCTGGCTGGGCGAGACGCGCGTGAACAGGATGATCCCGAACAGGACTACCTGCCGCAGCCACGCGTTGTGCGCTTTGAGCGCGCGCTTCAGGTCGCACGACACCATGTTGCCGAAGTCGTTGGCGACCGACAGGTACATGAGGAAGATGATGACCAGGTAGTTGGCGTTGTTGATGTCCTCGGACGCGGACGCCACCGCGACGTGCGTCGCTTCTGCGGATACGAGGCTCTTGGTGTCGGGCGCAGTCATTCTACAACATGGCCCGCGTAAAGATCTGACACGCGCTGGGATTCTGATGCAGTACGTGTGCGACGTGTGCGGCTGGCACCGCCCGCGGCTGCGCTCGGTGCAGGACCACTGCGCGACGAAGAAGGTCGCCGACACGCACCCGCTCGGCCGCGACACGCCCATAAGCAGGCGCGAGATGCCGGACCCGCACGAGTGCGACTGCAACGCATGCCTGACGGAGGCGGGGGTCATGCGGCGCGAAGACGACCGCTCGGTGCAGGTCGCGGAGCTGTCGCGCCTCATGCGGGAGCTGACCGCCCTCACGGCCGCGCTGAACCGCTCCGCGCCGTCGTACATGTTCGGGCACGAGCCGGTGCCGGGTCTGCGCGGCCTGCGGAACAAGCTGCTGGACGTGTTCGCGGGGAACGTGGTCGCCCACCTCGTCTGGACGCACGTGCACTCGTGCGCTAACGTGCGGGCGAGCAGGACCCGCGAGGGCTGTCTGCGCGTGTACGGGTCGCACGGCTGGTACACCGTGCCCGCGGACAGGGTGGCGAGCTCCTCGCTGGACGGGTTCCAGGCGCGCTTGGAGCGGATGTGGCTGGCGATGAAGAAGCACGACGCTCGGGCCGCCACCGCGCTCATGCCCGCTCTGCGGAAGTTCGCGAAGACGGCCGTGGTGGAGCTGGACGCCGATGTGTTCGGACTGGTCGAGAGCTCGTCCCAGGACCTGGTGGCTCGGGGCGAGACGGAGCGCGAGCTCGAGCTGTCGCTGCTGGAGTACGCGACGGACGGTTGATCGATCGCCGGCGCGGGCCACATATTCTCGCCGCCCTGGCAGATCATGTTTCGGTCTTGGTTGATCATGGCCGTCCTGGCTCTGGCTGTCGCCGCCGATCGGAGCCACGGGAGCTATGGCGGATACGGACGCTCCGGCGGTTACGGCACATACGGCGGCTACGGCGGCTATGACACCCCGCCACCTCGGCCTGCGAGCCAGGTCCTGTTCGAGTGCGTGCAGGCGGATCCGGAGTGCCCCGCCACCATCATCTGCCCCGGAGACCTGGGCATGAATCTGCTGTGCGACGATTTGGACGCGCGCCATGAGTTCACGTGCGACCTTTCGTGGTCCGGAGGCGCCAGGGGCGTCGTCCACACGACGCGGTCGGAAGTGCACGACCTCGCGCAGGCCTTTCTAAAGAACTACTGCATCCTGTGCTCATCCATGATGTACGTCACGTACTTCACCGACGGCAGCGTGACGTTGGTGTAAAATCCGGCCCCAGGCCTCAATTCCTCCAGCGCGGTGTAGTCGGGATGTTCCACCTGGCCTGCGCTCTCCTCGTGGCCGCCCTGCGCGCGACGTCCGCCTACATCCTCGTCAGCACGTTAACGCCCGTACCGGCCGCCGACATCTCAGCCGGCTGCACCGCGCTGTTCAACACGACGGGCTTCGTGTGCGTCTCCGAGTTTGACAACTCTGCTTTCTGGAGCAGCATCGCGCCCTGGGCGTCGCCGCAGGCCCAGCAGGAGGCCTTGAGCGCGGCTCTCGAGATCTTCGGCAACGCCGTCACGTCCGCGGCCGGAAAGTTCGTCAACATCACCGCGGAGGTCGACCTCTATCAAGACCTGACGGAGGGGGTGGTCTACTCGTTCGCGACGCAGTACGAAGCGGTGCAGGGCGCCGTCGCGATCGCGTACGCCCGACGCCTGTCGCAGCTGCCGACCAAGCTGCCCACGATTGTTTCCGAGATCCAGGTGCAGGCGCCGTACCACCTGTCGTTCCTGAACTCCAAGCAGCGCCAGGCGTGCGTCGTCACGCCCGAGTATCTGTGCCAGTTCCAGGACGACGCGTACGTCTTCGCGCAGTCCGGCCTCGGCGTCCGCCTCTACGTCGTCGGCACTCAGATCGACGGCAGCAACTCGGAGTTCCTGTCCCGTCTGGGCACCGGGAGCAGACTGTCCGGCGACGCGTTCCTGCTGAGAGACGCCAGCGACAGCATTTGTTCGAAGTGGCAGGGGACGCACGTCGCCGGCGTCGCAGCGGGAGTGACGTTCGGAGTCGCGAAGGACTCCGAGATATTCCAGGTGGCGGTAAAGCAGGGGTGCGGGCAGGTGACCGAGCTGAGCGATTTCGCGGAAGGCCTCCAGTGGATCGCGGCGCACCACAGCGCGAACCCCGCCCCCAGCGTGATCGTCATCACGACCAAGTTCGCCGTCCAGGTCGCCGCTCCGCTGGCCGTCCAGCTGATCGAGTCGCTCGTGTCCAATCTCGTCGAAGCCGGAATCGTCGTGGTGGCGGCAGCCGGCGCGGAGAGCACCGACGCGTGCGCGTTCACGCCGCCGCGCATGCCGTCAGTCATCACGGTCGCTGCCGCGCAGGTTGTAAACCTGACCAGCAAGACGACGGGCTTCCCGTGGGTGCTGTCCAACGTAGGCGCATGCATCGACATCTGGGCGCCCGGCGACAGGATCGAGGCGGCTTACCCCGACGGGGCCAGCACGACCGCGGTCTACGGAGGGACCTCGCAAGCTGCGGCCATGGTCGCCGGACTGGCCGCGACTGTGCTCCAAAAGTATCCCACGGGCAACCAGGCTTTCGTGTACGCGTACCTCAAGAACGCGTCCACCACCGGGTACTTGGTGTATTCGCCCCCGAACACCGTCGATTTCATCGCGCAGCAGGTCGTCGAGTAACCAAAATATATGGATCCGGAAGGGTATAGCACTTTGCACTGAATTGTGGGAATTCAGATGTGTTCCACTTGCAAGGCCATACGGAGTTGTCCCCAGGAAGGGTCTCCATAGCACGGATTCTCCCCAGAGGGGTCGGTGCCATCAGGGTTGTAGAAGCTTGATTGCGGTGAGTCCATTGCTCCTCGAGGGTCGCCGGCGCCGCGACCATACGTTCAGGAACACTGAAAGGTAGCGATGGCGCCGTCATCGCGACTCTTGCGAGGTGATCCTCGCCGCGGCTCCTGTCAGGAGGGAAATATGGTTGGGAACATGAGAGGGGAGGTCGTACTGAACCCATGCACCAGCCTCCTTTAAGCCAACGTTTTGACGGCGACGATCGCGATGAGCTCGCCGTTCGCGTTGTCCCATTATTTTTGCAAGCCGGTGTAAGTGAGATGGACGTGCCGCAGTCGCGACCCAACGTGTTTGCCGGCGCCGCCACGCTCGTCATCATCGCGCTTGGCGTGCTCGTGGCCGTCGGCGCGATTTACTGGATAGTGAAGACCGCGCGCGCCCGAGGCTTCGGGACGGACCTGGACATGCAGAAGCTGATCCAGCAGGCGACGAGCGTCGCGCCTGCGCCGGCGCCCGCGCCAGCTACAGCGCCCTCGTTCCCAGTGGCCGAGCTCCCGGACCCGGACCCGGCCCCGGCCCCTGTGGAGTCGTCGACCTGTACGGAGGCGCCGCCTAGCGCGGTGCAGCCCGTCCTAGCCTCGGACAGACAGTCCGACATGACGTCCGCGACGCAGGCCATGGCAGACAACGACGCGTTCGTCGGCGGCCTGGTGCGCGAGATCATCGCGGCCTCGACCTCGCGCCAGCAGACGGACAAGTACGCGGGCGCCATAGCCAGCGTGCTCAGCAACGAGGACGCCGGCTCGGTCGCGGCCGGCATCTCGCCGATGTTCGGGCAGGACCAGACCGCCGCGAGCTCCGCGCAGACCGCGACGCTGGCTTCCGCGCTCTGTTCAGGCGACTCCACGACCGCGCGGCAGATGGCGGGATCCGACGACGCCAACCTGATGGCCATGTACCAGGAGATCGTCAACAGCCTCGCAGGAAGCACCGTCATCTCGGACAAGACGCGCATGCTGCTGAGCTACCTCCAGATGCACAAGTGCCAGAGCGACTTCGCGTCCGACCCCTCCGCGATGGCGGCGTGCCTGTCGTCGCACGCGGCGAGCTACGCGCCTGTCAACGCCGCGCCCATGGCCATGCCACAGACGCCGATGTCGAACGTGCAGGTGTCCAGCAGCGGTCTCATGTCCCTACAAGCAGCTCCGACCAACATCGCGCCCGCGCCCGCGACCAGCACCGCGACGATCATGCCTGCGGCTGCCGCTTCAGTCGCTCCCGTCACGGTCGCGCCAGTCACGCCAGTCACGTCAGTCACGCCAGCGCCGACGACCGTCGCGCCAGTTGCGCCAGTCGCGTCCGGGCCTTGATCTGGCCCGTCGGCGTATAGACGGTAGTCCTCGTCGCACGATTATTTCCACCTCGTCAAGAGTAATATGGTCCTGCTGCCTCTCGTCAATGCGGCGGTGAAGTACGTGGTCCTCAGGAACAAGCTGCCGCCCGCAGAGGTCGCGAGGCAGGTGGCCGCGACGATAAAGAACGGCGGCGTCGTCGCGCAGAAAATAGCGCAGGTCGTCGCATCCCGTCCAGACATCATCTCCGACGTGCACCTGCTCGCCGAGCTCCGGGAGCTGCAGAGCCGCGAGATCTCGCCCGACGTCCACCAGGCGTCCATCGCGACCGTCACCCTGCACCGCGACCGGGGCGTCGCGATCAAGCGCGTGCGAGACGACAGCGTGATACGCGACGGCGAGCTGCTGCTGCGCTGGCTGCGCCTCTTCAAGCCGCTGTCGCGCCACCCGCAGTTCGCGGTCATCGTGGACGTGCTGGAGACGCTGGCCAACGAGATCGACTTCAAGTCCGAGAAGTCGAAGAACGCGACGTTCAGGGACAGCCTGTCCGCGTCCAGCGTGGTGCTCGTGCCGGAGACGCTCTCGAGCACGGACAGCGAGGTCACGATGCGCATCATGGACAGCACGCTCGCCAAGGACCTGGGGGACGAGCGCGTGGACGTCCGGCTGGTCCGCAGCTTCTTCCAAGACATGACCATGGCGGCGGTGCGCACGGGCGTTGTGCACCTGGACCTGCACGCCGGCAACGTGGGCGTCACGTCGACGCGCGACGCGATCGTGGTGTACGACATGGGCAGCATCCGCGAGGTCGACACCAAGGTCACGCGCGCCGCGTTCATGTCCATGATCGGCGCGAGCGAGTACCTGTTCTTCGACGACTACGAGGGCCTGGCGCGGCACCTCGTCGAGCGCCGCATCGTGATCGAGGTAAAGGACGTGCGCAACCTCCGGCTGATGACGGAGGTCGCGCTCCGCTACTCCCGCGGCGAGGCTACGTCCGTCGACATCGGAATGTGCCTGCGCGAGATCAAGGGCGACGTCAACGTCGACGCGTCCATCTTCCAGCTCATCCAGAGCATCTCCATCCTGGAGGGCTGCTGCAAGGTCCTGAATCCGAGCTTCAACGTCGGCAGCGCGTTCTCGGGGATGAGGATGATGGACATGCTGGAGATCCTGGAGGGCTGACTTAAAGAAATTTTGTCGCTCCACTGGTAACACGCCGCCATGAACAGCCTGCCCAAGCCCAACAACGCAGCCCTGAAGACGCGCTTCCGAGAGGCGGTCGTCGCGCGGAAGAAGGCGGACTACAGCAACGTCCAGAGCAGGGGCAAGGAGATCCTCGGCTTCATCCGCAAGCAGGCCAAGGCCGACCTCGAGTCGCTCGAGGCCGTGTTCCTCGCGGAGAACGACGTGACGCCGATCATCGCGCGCATAGAGACGCGTGACGACTAGAACAGCATGCCGCTGAACGCCGCGGGCGCCAGCCCGTCGCGCGCGCCGCCCTCGGTCGCGGGCGCGATCTGGCCGGGCGTGAAGTGATCGGCGTCCTCGGGCGCGGGCCACACCTGCTGCTGCATCTTCGCGTGCTTGGGTCCGATCCACTGCCCCCTGCCGCGTTCGGAGGGCGGGCCGGACGGCTCCTCGTCCGCGGGGCGCCAGTGCTCGACGTCCTCGGGCGCCGCAGAAACAATGCCTGCTGGCTGCATCGCGGCGGGCGCGATGCGCTGCGGCCAGCCGCGCTCGGTGGGCGGCTCAGCGGCGCCCTCGTACGCCGGCGCCCAGTGCTCGATGTCGTCGTTGGCGGGCACCGGGCCCATGGCTGCGTCGTCCACGGACCGGATCATCTGAGGCACGCCGCGTTCCGTCGGCTTCGACATGTCGTCCTCCGACGCCGGTTCGGCCGTCCACTGCTCCTTCTTCGGCCAGACCGCGCCCATCGCGGGCACGGCGTACGTCTCTACGTCCTCGTCGGCGGCGCGCACCGTCGAGTCGCGCGTCTTGCGAGGATTGATCCGTCCAAGTGGCATGCCCTTCTCGCCATCCGGTCGCCGCGCGTTCTCGTCGGCGCCGCGGTCTGCATGTCCGGAGTCGTCCGCATAGAAGCCCTTGCCGGACTCGCGGTCCTCGATCTCCTGCGCGTAGCGCGCCTCGCCGCGGTTCTTGTAGTCGTACTTCATCGGCGACTTCTTCGTCGGCAGCATGCCGGTGAGTTTGAGCGCAGCCGCGATGATCGCGACAACGACGACGCCGATCACGATTGCCGTCAACGCGTCCATCCTCAGTTACAAACGCCGCCACACAAAAAATCTGGCGACGACATTTCTGGAGCGGACGTGCAGAAATGAGCATTCCGAGCGCCAGCGACATGAGGCGGGTGAGCGAGGGCGGCAGGGCCCCGGCGCACAACCCCGCTTTCGACGCCATTCTCGTGAAGGCCGCCAAAATCGTCAGGGAGGCCGCCAAGCAGGGCCACTCGTCCGTCGCGTACCGCATCCCGGAATACGTGCAGGGCTTTCCGGTGTACAAGATGATCGTGTGCCGCGACTACCTGTGCTCCGTGTTCGAGACGAAGGGCTACTCCGTCGAACACTGCGCGCCGTCGGTCGTCGCGATCTCGTGGGCGTCGCAGAGGACCGCGAGCTCCACGACCGCGTGCCGGCCGTTGATGATCGAAGACGGGCCGTCGCAGGACAAGTTCGCCGGGCTCACGTTGTAGGCGCGCAGAACGGCGCGAGGGCGGCCCTGAGCGACGCCAGGTCGTACGCCTTGGAGTCGTACTTCGCGACGAGCGCGTCGAACGCGGGCCGGCTGTGCTTGTACAAACCGAGCGCCATCCCGCCGAGAACGGCGTCGACCTCGTACGTCTCGGGTTCCGCGTCCGCGGCCGCGTCGTCGTCGCTGTGCTGGACCGTGCGCATCGCCATCATGCGGTCCGCGAGGCCGACGACGTCGTCCGAGCTGAAGTCCTCTCTGCGGCCAGCGGCGACGACCGCCGCGGCGACGACGACGACCGCGGCCGATACGGCAGGCGTGGCGTGCCTCCGATTTCGGTACGCGATCGCGCCCAGCGCGAACAGCCACGTGCACCCGATCATCACGGCTATGGCCACGCATGTCGTCGGCGAGAACACGTCCATGTACCACTGGTGCATGGGCATGCTGCCGATCTCGTAGCCGTCATAGAACGCGCGCTTCTCCAGGACGCTCAGCGCGCACTCGCCGCGCAGCAGCGACCAGTGCGCCGCGATCGCGACGAGCGCCAGCACGAAGAACCCGTCGTAACGGCTGTCGACCGCGAGCGGGTACGCGATCATGCACGCGCCCAGCGCGACGTGCGTCGCGACGACCACGAAAAACCACGCGGGCACGTCCCTTCGACGTCTCAGCGCCTTGCGAGTGCTGAGCCACTTGGCGACGGCGCTGGACAGCATCTGGCTACAATCTGGGCGCGCAGATTTATGGCTAGCGGGGTATACCCTTCTCCGTCCAGAATGGGACAGCTCCAAACCTGACCTTGGGGTATATTGCCCTGATTTCAGCGCGCAAGCGCGTTTCGTCAAGGGCTGAAGGAGGATAACGCCGAGCTCCACA
>Ga0075014_100000091_pt1 | contig 28896 bp, 26 predicted proteins | sample AleBraG_ABR_2014_FD_71472 | JGI IMG/M metagenome (GOLD analysis project Ga0075014, IMG submission 71472) | Freshwater sediment microbial communities in response to fracking from Pennsylvania, USA - Alex Branch Run_MetaG_ABR_2014 | ecosystem: Environmental > Aquatic > Freshwater > Creek >... | reverse complement strand
CAGAAGCCCGCCCAGAAGCCAGCGCAGAAGCCCGTCCAGAAGCCAGCGCAGAAGCCCGCCCAGAAGCCAGCGCAGAAGCCCGTCCAGAAGCCAGCGCAGAAGCCCGTACCTAAACCTCCCATCGTTGCGCCGATTGATACAGTACCGGTCTTCGTCGCACCTGTCGATGTCAATCCGGCCCCGATTGATCCTACGACGGTCGAGGCTGCACCCGTCGATGTCACTCCGGTGGAGACCCAGCCAGTCGCCGCACCAATTGATACCGCACCTGTCGATGCCGCTCCTGTCGAGACTGCGCCTGTGGACGTCCCTCCTGTCGAGACTGCGCCAGTGGACGTTGCACCGGTCGAATCCACTCCGGTTGAGACTGCACCTGTGGACGTCGCACAGGTCGAAGCCACTCCGGTTGAGACTGCACCCGTGGATGTCGCGCCGGTCGATGTCGCGCCGGTCGATGTCACTCCGGTCGAGACTGCACCAGTGGACGTCGCACCGGTCGAATCCACTCCGGTTGAGACTGCACCTGTGGACGTCGCACAGGTCGAAGCCACTCCTGTTGAGACTGCGCCTGTGGACGTCGCACCGGTCGATGCCACTCCGGTCGAGACTGCACCCGTGGACGTCGCACCGGTAGATGACACTCCGGTCGATGCCACTCCGGTTGAGACTGCACCCGTGGACGTCGCACCGGTCGATGCCGCTCCGGTCGAGACTGCACCTGTGGACGTCGCACCCGTGGACGTCGCGCCGGTCGATGCCACTCCTGTCGATGCCACTCCGGTCGAGACTGCACCTGTGGACGTTGCACCCGTGGACGTCGCGCCGGTCGATGCCACTCCGGTTGAGACTGCACCTGTGGACGTCGCACCGGTCGATGCCACTCCGGTTGAGACTGCACCTGTGGACGTCGCACCTGTGGACGTCGCACCGGTCGATGCCACTCCGGTCGAGACTGCACCTGTGGACGTCGCACCGGTCGATGCCACTCCTGTTGAGACTGCACCTGTGGACGTCGCACCGGTCGATGCCACTCCGGTCGCGACTGCACCTGTGGACGTCGCACCGGTCGAAGCCACTCCGGTCGATGCCACTCCTGTTGAGACTGCACCCGTGGACGTCGCGCCGGTCAATGCCACTCCGGTTGAGACTGCACCCGTGGACGTCGCGCCGGTCGATGCCACTCCGGTAGAGACTGCACCCGTGGACGTTGCACCCGTGGACGTCGCGCAGGTCGATGCCACTCCGGTAGAGACTGCACCCGTGGACGTCGCACCCGTGGACGTCGCGCCTGTCGATGCCACTCCGGTTGAGACTGCACCCGTGGACGTCACACCCGTGGACGTCGCGCCGGTCGATGCCACTCCGGTTGAGGCTGCACCCGTGGACGTTGCACCCGTGGACGTCGCGCCGGTCGATGCCACTCCGGTAGAGACTGCACCCGTGGACGTTGCACCCGTGGACGTCGCGCCGGTCGATGACACTCCGGTAGAGACTGCACCCGTGGACGTCGCACCCGTGGACGTCGCGCCGGTCGATGCCACTCCGGTTGAGACTGCACCCGTGGACGTTGCACCCGTGGACGTCACACCCGTGGACGTCGCGCCGGTCGATGCCACTCCGGTTGAGGCTGCACCCGTGGACGTTGCACCCGTGGACGTTGCACCCGTGGACGTCACACCCGTGGACGTCGCGCCGGTCGATGCCACTCCGGTTGAGACTGCACCCGTGGACGTTGCACCCGTGGACGTCGCGCCGGTCGATGCCACTCCGGTTGAGACTGCACCCGTGGACGTTGCACCCGTGGACGTCGCGCCGGTCGATGCCACTCCGGTCGATGCCACTCCGGTTGAGACTACACCCGTGGACGTCGCGCCGGTTGATGCCGCTCCGGTTGAGACTGCACCTGTGGACGTCGCGCCGGTCGAAGCCACTCCGGTTGACACTGCACCCGTGGACGTCGCGCCGGTCGATGCCGCTCCGGTTGAGACTGCACCCGTGGACGTTGCACCCGTGGACGTCGCGCCGGTCGATGCCGCTCCGGTTGAGATTGCACCAGTGGACGTTGCACAGGTCGATGTCACTCCGGTTGAGACTGCACCTGTGGACGTTGCACAGGTCGATGCCACTCCGGGTGAGACTGCACCTGGGGAGACTGCACCTGTGGACGTTGCACAGGTCGATGCCACTCCGGTTGAGACTGCACCAGTGGACGTTGCACAGGTCGATGTCACTCCGGTCGATGCCACTCCGGTTGAGACTGCACCGGACGTTGTGCCGGTCGAGACTGCGTCTGTAGATCCCTTCGCACCGGCGGACGCCGCTCTCGTCGCTCCTGAGCCCCTCCCGCTGATCGCGACTGTCCCTCCAGCGCAGGCCGTCTCTGCGCTCATGGCCAAGGTAACCGCGCAAGCGGCGCTCGCGGACCGTCCCGCCCCCATCGTCTACCTCGCATGCAGGCTTCTGGAGCTGGGCATGTCGCCCGTCGTCGTGGCTAAGGTCGCGCTCGACGCCGCAGAGGAGTCGCTCGTTCCCAACGTCGCCGACGTGCTTCTGGCGCAGGTCAAGGTGCTGCTCTACCGCGACGCCATCCTCTTCAACGTCATCAACAAGCTCGTTCAGAGCCTACATTTTTGAGACGCTCAAGTTGGAGATCTTCAAGTTCAGACCCTGCACGGCGCCCCACAGCACCGCGAGCAGCTGGTCCTTGTCTAGGACGTGGTAATCGTCCAGCCGCGTGCCGTTCGGCATCGTCATCGACGTCAGGCTCACGGCCTCCGACACGCCTGCTGTGCACACGTCCTGCGCGATGAACCCGAGCTTAGGCCGCAGGTCCTCCCTGCCGTCGTTCCACACGTATGAGACCGCCGCGATCGACTCCACCTTGTCCAGGCACTCCGCGGGATCGAGCGGCGCGATCGCCGTCTTCGCACGCTCGTCGGAGTGGCAGTCGACCTCGCCCGCGATCAGAAGCGATCCGGTGGACGTCATCGAGAAACCGACCGACGTCGTCGTCGCAGTCGTTGCGCCAGTACTCTTCAACGTGCCGAACGTCGGGCCCGGGCTGTAGCCCGTCTGGACGGTGCCGCTGAGCAGGATGCCGGCGGACGCCGACAGTGGTACCTGGGTCGTGACGAAGTTCGCGCTCAGATTCATCTGGATATTGGCGCCGCCTCCGAGCGTCATCTGCGCGCCAGTCGTGACGATCTCGGCGCCGCTGGAGTTGCCGATCAGGTACAGGGTGTTGCCGCCGCTGGAGTCGATCTGGATCTGTGCGCTCGAGGTCGTGGTCTTCATATGCAGCATGGCGGAGGGGTTGGAGTTCCCGATCCCGATCGCGCTGGACGTGACGGTCAGCAACGTCGAGCTGCCCGCACCCATCTGCAGCGCGCTTCCAGTCGACACGAGCGTGCTCGTCGTCGCGGTAGAGCTCAGCAACGTGCTGGTGCCTCCGTAGTAGTCGATCTGCAGGGCGGGCGAAGTCGTCGGCTGGTTGGACGACACGACGTGTATCAGGTTTCCCGGTTCGTTGGTGCCGACGCCGAAATTCACGCCGCCGTACTGGCCGAGGTACACCGACGTCGGGGTGATGTACAGCGACGGGTCGTTGTTCTGAATCGCGAAAGTCATGGAGTTCGTGCTCGTGTTTAGCTGCATGGTGCTGGGGATCTGCGTGATGTTGCCGGTCTCAGAATTCGTCGAAAGGTAGATGGTCGGCCCGTTAGCATCTGTGATGATGAACGCCCGGTTGGACATGGCCGTGCTGAACACGAATCCGGGGTCGCCTGTGACACCGTTGGGCGTGCCTGTGCTGTCGTTTCCGTACAGCACCTGACCGGGCTGAGGCACGTAGGAAGAGAGCGCTCCTTCGTCGGTAGTCGTCAATACAGCCGCTGACTGGAACGACTGCCACGTCGCTCCACCCGTGAGCACGGCAGCCTGGTCCCCGGACTGTGGCGCCGGGACCGTGCCAGCCGTCCCGGCAGCAGAGCTGGTGGCCCCGGTCATGGGCGTCGCAGAGCCGCCGCCGCTGGCTCCGGGAACGCCCTGCGGTCCCATGGGACCCTGCGGGCCCACGCCTCCCGTCGCGCCAGTCGATCCTACGGGTCCCATCGGTCCGGTCGCGCCCGTCGCACCGGTCGCGCCCGTGGCGCCCGCGACGCCCGTCGCGCCAGTCGCGCCCATCGCGCCGGCTGGCCCGGCAGGTCCTGCGGGCCCTTGCGCGCCCGTTACGCCCTGCGGCCCGGGCGCCCCCTGCGCGCCGCTGGAACCGTCGGCTCCCTCCGGACCTGCTGGCCCCGTCGGCCCCGCGGGACCCGACGGACCGGTGGGGCCTTCGATCCCCTGAGGGCCCGCAACGCCCTGCAGGCCCTGTGCGCCCGAAGGGCCAGCGGCGCCCGTAGCGCCGGTCGCACCAACCGTTCCTGCTGGCCCCGCTGGTCCCTGCGGGCCGGTTGCGCCCTGCCCACCGGTGGCTCCTCCAGGCCCCTGCGGCCCGACCGCGCCCTGCGCCCCTCCTGCCGCCCCGGCGGGTCCGGCAGGACCTGCGGTACCTGCGGGTCCGCTGGGTCCTGTCGGGCCGGTCGGGCCCGTGGGCCCCGGGGTCGGTGCCGGCCCGTAGCTCGTGTACAGCGTCATTTACACCGGGCGCAGAAATATTGCAGCGATCGAGTTACATGAACGTCATCTTTGCGAGCGTCGTGTCGGTGGATCCGATAGAAGCGACCCACATCGTGTTGAATGCGGTCGGGATCGACGCGACAGTCCCCGTGCCGATGACGGCGCTGCTTCCCAGGTCGGTCAGACTCACAGACGCGGTGCTGGAGCCGTGCGTGAATGTCACCTTCAGTCGGTACGTCACGCCCGCCCCGATCGCTTCGCTCAGCGTGATAATAGTGGGCGGAGAATTTACCGAAAAAGTGCCGGGAGCTAAAATCGTCGCGAAGATGCACACTTCTGCAGGGTTGCTGTCGGCCAGGGGGGAGTGCGTCGGAGACGTGGACACCGCGAATTCGAGCTGGATATTGCTCCCGGTGACGTCGACGGACAGCGTCTGCGTGCCTCCCGCGAGGTAAGCGCTCGAGAAGATGAGGCCGGACCACAGCACGCTCGGCGCTGCGCCCATCTGGAAGGTGTCCGTCCCCGTGGCGGTGACGACCTTCGCGAGGCCGGTCTGCGTGACCCAGCTCGTGAGCGCGCCCTGCGCGAATCCGGTGAAACCCAAGGCCAAGGTTGAGATGTACTGGTCCATTCCGTCGGCCAGGATAACTATCGTGTTGAACGGATACAGCGCGCCCGTCGTCGTCCCGGTTCCAATCACAGTCCAAGTGGCATCCGTCACGGTCAGGAGCACCGAAGTCGATCCGTGCGCGAACGTCAGCGTGAAGTAGTATAGCGTGCTGGAATTGAAAGATGGCGTGACCGTCATCTTCGTCGCTGTACCTGCGATGTAATAATACACTCCTGAAGGACTGTTGTCGGTGATGTACAATACTGGAGTACTCGTCGTCCCGTCGGACAGGTTGACCGTTAAGTCGCGGACGAATCCAGTGAGGCCGAAAGTCATCGTCTGCACGCCTCCGTTAGTGTACGCGCTGCAGAACGTGATGCCGCTCTGGTATGTGAGCGGGCCCGCACCACGTACCACGAGGTGGTACGTGTCTACAGTTGTCGGAATCGGGGTCGTCGAAGTCGTCGAATAGATCCAGTTGTTGATGCTTCCCTGCACGAAGCTTCCGGGCGTCCCCGCCGTGGGCGGAGGCGTGGGGAACACAGCAGTAAAGACTAAGGACACGTCGTTCAGGGGGTTGCTGGAGTTCGCTGTCATGCTGATACCCCAGCTGGTCTGCGCCCCGGTGCTGTCCGGGTTGGTGGGCGTTCCCGTCAGCAGCCCGGCGCTCGACAGCGACAGGCCCAGCGCGGCGTCCTGGCCTCCGTCGGTGAACGACACCGCGTTGGTCACATGGATCTGGTAAGACAGCGGCACGCCGTTGGTGACCGAGATCGTCGTCGGCGTCACGATGACGAGGTCCGACGCCTGCGTGATCGTGATGGTCTGCGAGGCGTGCGCTCCCGTCGCGGCCGTCGCCTTGACCGTCACCGTCTTCGTGTAAGACGGCTGATTCGTGCTGGACCAGTTGTTGCTGGCCGACCCCGCGTTCAGGAACAGCACGCCTGCAGACGTCACGCCTTCAGCGGCGGATCCGCTGCTCAGCGTCTGGTTCACGTTGACGTTTGTGGAAGACGTCAGCGCGTAAGACACCGCGCCAGTGGCCACGAGCTGGTAGCTGACGGCGGACGTCAGCGGGTAACTGAGCGTCGCGCCGGTCACCCACACAGGCGTCGTGTTGGGGAACTGGACCGTGAACTCGGCGGACGTGATGCTGTTCAGCGGGTTGACAGAGTTGACCGTCACGGTCAGAGGGTACGAGTAAATCGTGTTTGTCGGGTCCGGGTTGGCCGGCGTGCCCGTCACCAGACCGGTGCTCGATACCGCCAGGCCCACGCTGCCCGCAGGGAACGCGGGTGACGAGTACGAGACCGCGTTCGTCACGGACAGCTGGAAGGCGACGTACGTTCCGTTCGAAACAGCGATGCTGGAGGAGTTGATGACGAGGTCGGACTGCATGGTGACCGCGATCGTATGGGTGCTGTAAGCTCCCGTGCCCGCAATCGCCTTGACGACCGCGGTCTTGACGATGACCGGCGCTGCCGCGCTCGTGAACACGCCGAGGTTGGCGGGAACCAGCGTCAGGACGCCGATAGACGAGACGCCCTCCGGGCCGGGACCGCCGAAGCCGGTTGTCGTCATGTTGGTGGAAGACACCAGCTGGTACGTCGTCGCGTTCGTCGCCTGCAGCTGAAGGCTGATCGACGCGCCGAGCGGGTATGTCAGCGACGCGGCCGTCACCCAGACCGGTGCCGGCGGGTACACCAGCTGGAAGGTCGCGACGATGTTGTTGAGGGGATTGGCAGACGTCACGGAAACGGCGTAGACGAACGTGAGCGCGGATCCGGACGCGTACGGGTCGGCCGGCGTGCCTGTGACCAGCCCTGTCGACGAGACGCTCAGGCCCATGAACGAGGAGGCGGAGTACGATACCGCGTTCGTCACGGCCAGCTGCACGCTGATCGGCACGCCGACGTTGACAGCGATCGTCGATGTTGCGATGACCAGGTCCGACGCGAACGTGACAGAGATTTGCTGGTTCTGACTCGATCCGCCGGCACCGGTCGCCGCGACGTCGACGATCTTGATCACCGTCGGCTGGTTGGCTGCCGACCATGCGGGCTGACCCGTGGCCGTCCCGCCTGCCAGCGTCAACAGGCCGGCGCCGGTGAGGCCGTCCGTGGCAGGGACAAGCCCCGAAGAGCCCACGACGGTGTACGCGACCGCGCTGGTCGCGACGAGCTGGATGCTGGCGGTCTGTTGGAGCGCGTAAGTCGCCGTCGACGGGGTTACCCACGTCGGCGCGTAGATAGGCACCGTAAGGTACTGGTTCAGCGCGGGCTTGGTCGCCTCATCTGCCACGAACGCGACGATCGCGTCGTGGTAGACCGTCCATATGTTGGTGTACGCGGCCTGGACGATCGCGGCTTGCCCGCCGGCGAGCTGCCCCGAGGTCGCGACGAACTCGCTGGTGTATGTCCTGAACGCGCGCGTCCGGTCGGACGTCACCATGAACGTCACCGACGCGGTGTTCGTGATGGCGTCCACACTGTACTTGTAGACCTTGGTGCTGCTCAGGTGCTGGAAGTCCAGCGTGACGGTCTGCGGCAGCGACGCTGGGTCCGTCATGTCGCCTCCTACCTACGAGTCAGAAGATCGGCATGCCTTCGGCCATCGCTTCCTCGAGGGAAATGGGCGCGGACACAGGTGTAGCCTCCCTGCCCTCCAGGACGTCGATCCTCTGACGCAGCCCCTGGACAGCTGACCACAGCACTGCTAGCATCGTGTCCTTGTCGAGGGTGTGGAAGTCTCCCCACTTGCGTCCGTCCGGCGTCGTCGTCGGCAACGCGGCAACTGCTTCCCCGAGCCCCGCGCGACCGACGTCTTGAGCGAAGTGCCCGATCTTGGTGCTCGTGTCGTCGCGCCCGTCCGTCCAGCCGTACGCGACGGTCGGTATTTTCATGACGAGGTCGCACGCTTCTGCGGGGTCGATCACGCTTCGCAGCTCCTTCGCCCGGCGGTCCGATGTCACGTCGATTTCGGAGTGGCACAGAATGCGGTTATCTATTTCAAGCCCGAAAGCGACGCTCCCAGTGTTGGTAGTGATGTTCCCTGTCCCTGTCCCGCTCACGTACTCGTACTGGCCCGAGTATACGTAGGTGTCCGCACGCGATACGCGGAATAGAATCGTTCCAGGCGCCGTGTTACCGATCTGCACGTTAGAGTAGAACACTGCCCTACTGTTGAATGTCGCTACCGGGTTTACGACGAAGCTCGAGCCGTACATGGTTGTGGTGGAGCTGCTGCTCCCGAAATATATGTTACCGGTGTGATTCGGGTACGCGATCTCTACGGTTCCGCTGGTGAGTGACGTCCCTATCAACAACGTTCCTGTCGTGATAGAGTTGCCGATAGTTATCGTTGACGTCGCCGCGCCCCCGATGACCAAGTTGCCCGTGCCACAGTTCATCAAAATGCTCGTGTTCCCAGTCGTATTGCCCAGATATATCGCCTTCGCAACGGAGTCATTGCCGATGTTGATCGCGCCCGCGCCGCTCGCGACCGTGAAAGCGCATGCCGCGGTCGCGCTGCCGACCGTGACGGTCTTGGCCGTTGCCGTCGTGCCGATGTTGATGGCGCCTGTTCCAGTCTGTAGAGCGAGCGTCCCAGTCTGGGAAGCGCCCCCGATTGTGAGGTTGCCCGTCGTCTGGTTCCCTCCGATCGCGATAGCGCCCGTGGCTGTGGCGAAGTTGCCCACCGACTGCCAGTTCGTCAGCGGCGTGTCGAGTGCCAGAGTCGTCGATGCTGTGTGCGCGACCAGACACTGATACAGATATAACGAGACCGGGTCCCACACACAGTCGCCGACGTTGTACGCAGCGCCGGATGCGAATGCGGGGACGTTTGTTGCGAATGTTCCAGCACCTGTCAGCGTCCTGTTCTGTGCGCCTGCAGCGGGTGCTGGAAGGAAGCCTGGAGTACCCGCGACCGTCGCTGTCGCTCCCGCGAAGGTAGTCGTCGCGGCCGAACTTACCTGGTTGATGGTCATATTGCCGTCCCAGATGATCAGCGTGTTAGTGGAAAGCTCGCCCGTGCGGATGTCTATCGTATCACCGCCACTCAGAGGGCCCGTCCATATTACTACGAGCGCTGTCTGATCGTTGGCAACTGCTACTGCACTGTCGTTTGCTGCTAGAACAGTTACGCCATTCCTTACTATCTGAGCAAATGCGTCGCTACCGGCCGCCGACGCGCTGACCGCGATCGAGGCATTGATGACGTATGTGCCCGACGTGTTTACTTTGAAGGTATTACCGACCACCGGGATCGTTCCCGTAGCGACTGCTCCTGTTCCAGCTAGAGGCAAGATGGCTGCAGTAGATGCGACCGTAGACTTGACGTTCCCTGTGTACGGCGCGCTTGTTGACGTATATTGGACGTTGACGTTCGCTCCCTGCAGGCTCCAGTTGGCGTAGTCGACCGACATGCCGCCGATTGGCAGGAACCCGCTGATCTGGTTCCAATAGATGATGGATGCGTTGGTTGCGGTGTTGGTGATCGTCAGGGTCTGGTTGCTACCCGTGACCCATTGAATAGAGTACGCGTTTGTACCAGTATTAGAAATCTGCCAAGTCGGAGTTTGACTCAGGGTAGACGGGTATGTACCTTGACCCGCCTGACTAAATATTTCATTGACCGTGTTCGGGACAGCAACTCCGGTGGTGACATTGTACAGACGCAAGCTTGCTCCGTAGCCGGATGGGGTGTTTATCAGCGAAAGCGACGCACTGATGTTGAAGATGCCTGTGTTGGTCAGCGAAAACGTCGCCCCAGGAATCGTCACATATGTCGAAGACGTCGTGGTAGAACCAGACACGATTGTTGTCGCCTGGCCGTTGTTCGCTTGTACCGCGCCAACCGTGGTTATCGGATTGACGATTGCAGTCGTTGTCGACAACGCGCTGTATATCTGCGTGTAGCCCGTGGTTGTTGCCGACGCCGCAGATGCTAACTGACCCGCGCCGGCGGTCGAGCTGAGAGCGTAGGCCTGACCGGCCGTGAGACCGGATAGTCCTGTGATCAAGCCACTGGTAGTAACGACGAAGTCGTTTGCGTCGATCACGCTCGACACCACGCCCAGCGCACCGCTTGTGAGGGTCTGAGTCGAGGTCGAAGCGAGCGCCCAAACTGTTCCGCTGTAGTAGATGATCTGACCGACGGTGAATCCGTGAGCTGTCTGATTGATGGTCTCTATGACAGCGCTCGTCCCCGCGACCCATGTTCCGGCTCCGGAGAGCACGTAGCCCTGTTGGCCGGCTGTGGGTGCAGGTACGGAGCCGGCCGTGCCTGCGGCGCCGGAAGTAGCGCCCGTCATCGCCGACGTCCCCGCCACCCAAGTCCCAGCTCCCGACAGTACGTATCCCTGTTGGCCAGTTGCAGGAGGTGGCACCAAACCCGCTGTTCCGGGGCCTGTTGCCGACGCGCCCGCCATGTTGCTCGTCCCGACAACTGAACCTGCGAGGACGTCGATCATTGCTACCGGGCTGTTAACGCCCCCGATCGACCCCGGGGCGCTTCCACCTCCGGTGTACGCCGTGTCTACCTTGAGGATTACTTGGGTTGAGACAGTGGCTTGCACGACTGCGATCGCAGGTTGCGTGCCAGGGTCGGAGGCATAAGCATCCGTCGGACTCACGATATTACCCGAAGTCCCGATGTCAGTGGACGTCGTCACGTTCCGCCAGATGTATCCCAACCTAGCTCCACTGGTATTGCCGTTTCCAGGAGTACCGTAGAGCCTATACGTTTTCCCAGCGTTCAGAGTGAACACCCCGGTAGTCGTGTTCAGCGAGATGTCGGTGCCGCCACTGGAGGTGATCGTGTCGAACGTCACTGCCGTGGCATTCGACATTCCTGACTGCGCGGCGGCCTTTATAGCATGCATATATGACGCCGAGCCGACAACCGACCACGCGCCGCCTCCTGAAAGCACGTAGTTCTGTTGCCCCGCTGTAGGGGCCGGCACTACGCCGGTAGTTCCTGCCGTGCTGGAGGTTGCGCCCGTCATGACGGGCAGGGTGGTAAAGGTCCCACTATCGGCCAGGTACTTGTTCTGCCCTGTCGCGTTGATCGCCGGGGCTGGCACTCCTCCTGCAGAACCCGCAGCTGTGGGCGTGCATCCTGTGAAGGTTGGCACGATGCCCGACGCCAACGTCGACGTCAGGTTTGTCGTCGGCATCGCTTACCCGTCCGATCAAAAATACCTATACAGGTCGGGACCGGACCTCGGCCGCGAGGCCTTGTACCGCGCCCCACAGTACTGCCAGCAGTTGGTCTTTGTCGAGGGTATGGAAATCGGGGAGCTCCCGTCCGTTAGTTAGCAACACGCGCTGTGTCTTGACCGCATTGCCGATACCCGCCGCTCCAACGTCCTGGGCGATGAAGCCGAGTTTTGTCGATAAGTCCGAGCGCCCGTCGTCCCACGTGTAAGAAACAGATGGAAGCGCCATTACCTTCTCGAGGCATTCCGACGGGTTTAGCGGAAGTATGTCGGCCTTTGCCCGTCTGTCGGAGAACGAATCGACTTCACCCCCGCAGAGGATGCTAGCGCCCGTAACCAGCGAGTATGCGACCGTATTTGTACCGGATCCGACGAACGTGACAGGCGACGCGCTGGACAGCGAGCCGTATGCACCGGTGTGTCCCGTCTGGGCTACTCCGTTCACGATGGCGCCTGCCTGGAATTCGACCGTCCCCGTTCCTATATTACCCGCGGGACCTTGCGGACCGATAGGCCCGTCTGCTCCAGTCGCGCCGATCGGGCCGGCCGGACCGGTAGGGCCCTGTGGGCCAGGGGCGCCTGTCAGCCCCGTGGTTCCGGCAGTACCCGCCGGTCCCTGAATGCCTTGAGGCCCAGATTGCCCAGCCTGTCCTTGAACCCCTTGGATACCCTGCGGACCTACCGCGCCGGAGCTTCCTGCCGGGCCAGTCGGCCCTTCGTCTCCTTGTGGCCCTTGCGGACCCGTAGGGCCTTGCGCTCCGACTGCACCAGCGATACCTTGCAGCCCCTGTGCCCCCGGGATGCCTTGCGGGCCCACTGGGCCAAGCGGACCGGTCGCTCCCACGGCACCTGGAGTACCCGCAGATCCTGGAGCGCCTTGAGGTCCAGTGGGCCCCTGCTGCCCTGTTGGGCCCGTTGGTCCCGTTGGACCCAAAGGGCCTTGGGGGCCGCCCGAAGGACCAGCTGGCCCTGTTGGCCCTGCCGGACCAATCGGACCTGTCGGGCCGGGAGGACCATTAGGAGGACCGGGTCCGTACGTGACAAGCAGAGTCATGTTTACAAGTCCCGCTGGATTTTCTCGAGAGCGATCAAAATAGATCCTGTACACTGATGCCGGCAGCAGTGAGCATCTCCTCGAGTCTGTTGGTAGACGCCATCGCCTTCAGCTCGGCAAATCCTCCGACAAAAGCATCCCCGATGAATATGTTCGGGAAGCTCCGATGACCGTGTAGATCGAACATCGCGTCGCGCCTTTCAGTGTAGTCAGCCGACTCGGGATAGTACTTGACCTTGGTGTAGGGAATGCCGTTATCCCTTAGCAGGGTCTCCGCCTTGTCACAAGAAGGACAGCCGGGCTTGGTGTGAATGATCACCGCCATTTGATTGTTTGAGATACGCGCGCGCTTTAAGCCACCCTCGTCAGAAAGACAGGTAAACGCCGTCGTCTTGCGTAGCTGGTGAATTGCTGGTCGTTCGGCAATTGTATATCGCTCGAGCGATCTCCGCGGCGTAAGTAACCGCGACGACTACCACAAATCCTGTGAGAATGATGCCCATATTTGCCATGATGTTCAAAATTTAGGGGTCTGCAGCTTGCACAATTTGAGAACGTCATATCAAGATGACGGTGGACCTTCAGCTTATGGACGCTATTTTCGGAGACCCCGTACGCGACGATGCGGTATTTGAGGTCAAACTTCAAGAAACCCCTACGTGGATAAATATGTTTGATCTTTTCGTTACAACATTCGTTGAAGGCTGCAATCGACGCGCAATAGGAGGATTGGTGTTTGAAGATCTGCTTGAAATACGGAGCAGAATGAAGCGATGCCAGGTGAATTGTAAACTCAACCAAATCGTTTATCCGGAACATATCCCTCAGCCTTCAGAAGAGACACTGTACCGAATCGTAATTGGCGACCATATGTCCACTAGTTTTTTGGAAGTAGTGGGACGGGAACAAGCTGTATTTCGTGTGATATTTGAACCCCGGTTTTACATGAACGAATCGCCATGCAGGCGCGGGCCCGCTCATTTATTACCGTAAGGTTACATAATAAAATACGCCCTATACAAGAAAATACTGTATAAAAGTGTCAATATTGTCACGACTTCGCGTCCAGTTTAATTGCAATCGTTTGCGTTCAGTTCCCAATCCGTGCCTCACTTGCAAGTGAGGCACGGATTGGGAACTGAACGCAAACGATTGCAATTAAACTCATGTTATTGGCACCGAATATTGCAAGTTTGTAGCGTATTTTTTTAGACGGGCGTATTTTATTACGTAACCTTACGGAAATAACATAACTACTCGGCAATTACGAGTAGTTATATCTCAGACCAGCACAAAAATGTGCCTATATACGCCCAAGCGTCTTCTCCGGCATCGACAAACCATTGCAAAATCCATTCGGGCACTGGTTCGGGAGAGGTCATGTTACCGTTCGACATATCACCCTTTCGAAATCAAATTTTTGGTAAGATTTATACCTGCTTGCAAAAATGGGACAACGCGAAAGGCGAGCTCATCGCGATCGTCGCCGTCAAAACGTTGGCTTAAAAGAGGATGGTTCACGTGACACCTCCCTTATTCTTGCCATGATGAAATACGTAACCCCAAAATTTGATTCCTCCGTAACAAAAACAGACACAGATACCCAAGATGTTGAACACGCGTGCGTTTGCCGATTCCCTGCCCCAGAAAGCTGCCGCCGTGCACGGCTGGATGGCGGTCATGATGGACGAGATGACCGGCCAGATCACCGAAGGCGACTCGACGGCCAGGTGCTTCGCCTTGCTGGAATCGTTCGAAGAGGGCGCCTGGTTCGCATACGACGACGAGGACGAACCCTTCAACCTGGACCATTCCATCAAGTACTGCGAGAACCTCGAGGGCATCAACTTTGATGCAGCGTTGGTCACGTATCCGTTGAAGCGCCGCTATGACCTAGTCGCCCTCTTCTCAGAGAACGAGGGCATCTCGATCCACACGTTCCTGTACGCGGTCGAGCTCATGGCGCGCGACATCCCGATGACGTTCGACGACCACATCAAGATCTTCCCGAAATTCTTGTGGAGTCCCATGCTCGCGATCGCTTACCGGCACCTGCATGTCATGCCCGACTTCAACATCGAGGCTCCGTTCATCGAGGACACCTGGTTCCTGGGCGCGTACATCTACTACAGACAGGTCTTCGACGGCAAGGTCATTCCGGATTTCGAGATGATCGCCAGACTCGAGGGCACGGTTCCTTGCAAAACAGACGAGCCCTTCTTCGAGGACGCAGAGATCGACGACCGCGAGGCGATGAAGAGGAGTTGCGTCGAGATGATCCTATATGCGGCGTACCTCCACGTCGAGCCGGAGGAAAAGCACCTCGAGCTGTTCCCGCGTCATCACAAGGGCATCAAGGCTGCTGCCAGGTACCGGGTCACCGCGCGCAGGGTCTTCACGAAAGCGACGTGCCCCGACTGCGCCGCGATCATCATGTCCAAGCTGCCTGGGTATACCAGGCATCACGACTACGCCCCTCTACAATTGATGGTGCGGTATGCCCCAGACCTGCGCAGCAGTCTCAGCGACGACCAGTTAAAGGGCTCCTCCTTCAATTTCTTGTTCGAGCACATCTTCACCTCCCCCCTGAAGATCGAGCCGGTCGGGCCAGAGCTCGGCATGTTGAGGATGGCGGCGAAACTGCGGCCGAGTGCCTAGAGCCGCATGTCCAATATTTAATGATATGATAATAAAAAGAAAAAAACGGCGCTAACACGCCGATACCAAAATTTGATCGTCCCGCAGCTCGATGGTCCAGGTCGCAATGTCGGGCATGAAGGCGTCGTCGGTTCGGTACGACCGCCGGGCCCGAAGCGTGGTCACCAAGCCGCGCGGTCGCGTGCACAAGATCCTCTCCACTGCCAGAGCAGTAACCCCGCCCCATGTAATATATAAGTGGAAGAAGCAACCGGAAAGGTGGGGCGACTACTCCGAAGAGCGGGTGTCCCATTCGGACTGGTGATTGGTATATACCAAAATAAACTGGCCACGACTGTACAAGAGCGCCCGATGGACCCCGCTTTCCAGGAAGGATCCGGAATTGGAACGATGTTTCGTAGGATGTTCAGGCCCAGCACACCCGCCCAAGTCGTCCCCGAAGCACCACGTCATAAGCGTTCAGCCATCGACGTCGCACGCCAAGTCGTCCCCGAAGCACCACGTCATAAGCGTTCAGCCATCGACGTCGCACGCCAAGTCGTCCCCGAAGCACCACGTCATAAGCGTTCAGCCATCGACGTCGCACTCCAAGAAGTACCCGAAGAAGACCGGGATTACGCACTCACTATGATCCAGAACGACATCCTTCCGGGCACGTGGTTGTATGTCTTCAACCTCAGCTACAAAAAATCGATGAGAGAATCAGGGTATCCAGACGCGGGACCTAAGATTGAGGTGAAGTATAAGAGCGAGTTGGACTTCGACAGCCTCCGTCTGCCAGATCCTCCAATCGTTCTTCCGAGGGAGGTCCTCGATGTCCTGGACGTCAGGAAGCCCGAGTCCGTCCTGGATCTTGTAGAGGGGGATTCGTCCGATTTTCCGGTTGATTTGAGTCCGCGCCAGCTTTATGAACTGTACATCGACGACCCGGGGCCCGTTTTGCACATGCTGAAAGGCAGACATTCCAAGCCCGGAGGCATCGCAGTCTACCGTGCGAACAGGAGCGTGAGCCTCGCCGACATGCACAGGGAGCTCGATCAGTGGAAATTAGAAGACATGATCATCGACAGCCTCATCACGCACACCCCTAAGAATCCCACGTTCGAGTACTTCAGCGTCGACGCCGACGCCAAAACGATATCTTTCGCGAACGGAGACCGCGGCCGCTTGGTCGACTACGGTGACCTGGCCGAATTCAAGATGCTCCCCACTCAGGGCCATGGCATATGCTATTTCCACTCGGTGATGAACATGATGATCAACATGCCCCGCTTCAGCGCGAGCATGATGGCGCACCTCGATCGCCGGATCAAGGCCAGTCAGTTCCACAGGAATCAACGCGGCGACCGCGTCCTCAAGGTTCAGATCACGAACAACGGGCGCTTCGACCTGAAAGAAAAAGCCGAGAAGATCGCGGACGAGATCGTGGATTACGCCATGAAAACGAACGTGCGCGACGAGATGTACGAGTGGATGCGCGACACCGTCATGCTGCATGCGATGCAGCAAGCTCGCGCTCAGAGAGGGGCCCAGAGGGTGCCGGGCAGCAAAGAACTGGACAGCGTATACGGCATGGTCGCGAAGCACACAAGCGACGGCGCGCGGCTGGGGAAACAGGAGTACATCAATTTCATCGAGGGCGACGACGCCAGCGCCGCTGCCGCGCGGATATTCAGGGACAGCGGCTTGGCTGTCGATACTCTCGGCGAAAATGGCGTCGGATCACGCACCGTCTTTGCCACGATACCGGGCGGCCTGAGCATCACGCTCGTCGACCAGGTGCATCCGTACCCGCTTCAGCGGGGGTTTAAAATACCAGACTACGGATGCGACGCGGCAAGCGGGATGGTGATGATCAACTACCACAAACCTCGATCTGAGGGACATGTCATGGCCTTCGGCCGAGAGGCGCGGGATGCGACCCCCACCATCCTCGACTCGAACCTGTACACAATGACCAACTTTTCGGAAACGGCCGACAGATATCGCGTGAGAGACCCCGTAAACTTCTGCATCACGACCAACGCGTTCGTCTCGGAGGGCGCGAGGACCGCGACTATGACCGGCGGTTCTTCGTCGTCGGACGCCGAGGCCATGGTCGAAGACGCCATGATCTTGACGCCCGCTTCGGACGTATGGGATGACGACACGGTATCCACGACGGACGAAAACACGCTGGCGGCATTCGCTGTGTTGGCCAGGGTGCTCGAGAATGGCGAAGGTTCGGAGCAGCGCGGAGGGCGCGGCAGCATGTTTATCGCGAGTCATCTGGCGCTGCTGGCGATCACGGTCGCCGCCGCCATCATCCAGTGACGGACAGGTCACGCTCCGTCGGCAGCATCAGCTCGCCTCCACCAGCGTGGCAAATGTACTGAACAGCATCTGCATGTAAGACAATGCGCCTGTCCGGACATTTGAAATTGCCTCGCGACGTTTCTCGAGTCACTGGTCGAGCTTCCCGATCCAGTCAGCCATCGTCACAATGGTCAGCACGACGGTGATGCCCGGACCGTGATCCATGAAGGCTTCGGACCAAGCCTTGATCGCCGCGTTTCGGGCCTCGTGTTTCGGGTCGCTCATATTCCTACGGCGCTCAAATTTTTCGCCTCGCTCCGCCGATGAGATCGTAATCGTACTGCTGATTGAGAGAGTGATTCATCGACGTCGCGATCTTACGTCGCTCGGCTTTGGTCTTCCCCTTTGTAGTTGCAATGATATAAGCGTGCCGTATCGCATTTATGCCCGACGGCTTATTCGTGTACTCTTTGAACGTTCGCTTTACGTACTCCCCGAACGCGTGACCGTCGTACGGCTTTCCGTCCTTGTCCTCAAACACGTGCTGCCGGGGATATTTCTTGAGAGACTCGCGCACGTCTTTGGATATGCCGTCTGGCAGCCGTTCCACGAACGTGCCGTAGAATTTGGAGGTCTTGTAGTCTTGCAGCACGAGCGTGATCGGGCCGGTGCGGTGGACGACTACGAAGTTCCCGTCTACATTCGGCCTCTTCGCGTTCCTCCCGTGTTCCGGCACCGGCGTCGCGGCGCCGCAGACCTTGACCGATCCCAGATCGCTCCTCTTGGGAGGCATGTCGACCATCATGCGCAGCAGCAGGTGCTGCATGCTCTTCTTTTTTGAGTCCAGTCCGGGCGGGTCCACCTTCAGTTTCTCGGCGATCTCTGAAACCGCCGCTATGTCTGGAAGCTTAGCGCGCATCGCGTCAGTGACGACGTTGTTGTCGCGGATCGCCTGCTCCATCTCTGACAAATGCCGCTGCCTGACGCGCCACTCGGACGCCTGCTTCTTGTGCAGGGCCTCGAAGTCCGGGTTGTGCTTGAAGACGGAAACGATGCTGGTCACGATGGTCTTTCGAGTGACGGTGTTCGGGTACGCCTTCTGCAATTTTTTGTAAGAGTCGGCCACGTTCAATAGCGACGGGCCCAGCGCCTTGGACGTTGCCGTCTTGAACTGATCCAGGCGCGCGCGATAAGATTTCAGAGACATATCCGTCACGCCCTTGCCCAGACCTGTCAACAGCCGTTCCTCTTCCTTGTCGTCCATCTACACCTGCCGCCGGCTTAAAGACGCGCGGCCATCTCGCTGCATATGGCGACGCAATTCACGGTGTCCAACGGCATCGCCCTCCTGACACCGACCCAGGCGAGGGACGTCCACAAGATCCACGAGATGAAGAGGCACCGAGACGGCGTGGATCAGCCCTTGAAGGAGTACCTTGAGTTTGTGCGCGACGAGCCCCTGGAATGGCTCCGAACGCTGCCGCCGACGTGGATGTCGGAGTCCTACTTCGCCCGAGCTCGGAGCGCGATCACGGCGCTCTGCAAGAACGCTGGAGTGCTCGAGGCGATGACTCGAGAGGGCGCGGGCGACCTCGGCGAACAGGTGCGCAGAGAGATGAAGGCGCAGCTGACGCCGTCCGCAGTTTCTCAAGAGATCGAAGCGCGGCTCGACTCCTGCTCGAGACCGGCGCGAGAAGAGCCAGCTGAACCTGAGCCTGAACGCGAAGCGCCCGATCGATGGTTCATCGTCGTCAGACTGAGGAAGGCGTGCGTGGCTGCATCAGGGGACGCGCCCATCGCCGACGTGTTCCGTTCGATGTGGGACTCGGGCGACGGCATCCTGGACGCGGAGGGATGCGAAGACGAGTGGGTGCTCGGCGACGCGATCGCGGAACTCCTCAGAGAGCGCCCCGACTACTCGCGCGTATTCCGCAAAGTGTTTTCGTTCGAGTAAACTCGGACCTGACCCAGACGGCATCGTCGTGGAAGGTCTTGGACGCGGCCGGGTTCCGATTCTTGTTCAGCACCGACACCGCGACCAGCTTCTTCTGCACCAGCGCAGCGCCGTACTTTGCGACCGCTGTCTTGAGAGACTCGCGTCGCGTCCGGACGGACGCCTTGGACGAGTACCCGAGATACGTCAGGGATCCGCGGTCCTTGATCACGATCTTCGCCGACATGTGTTACACCGCCATCTCGGAAAAACAATGATCAAATAATGACGCCGGCGCGTCTCTTGCAAGAGACGGACCGGACCGTGCGATTGTTCACAGGTCGTTCCGGAACGTTTTCTCCTTGAGCGCCCTCTTCGCATCCCGTCCCCGGTGAATCCCAGGGATTACACCCGCCTCACTGCACACGGTAACCGGCGCTTGTTTTGCACGAAACATTCCGCATGGACACCCGTTCTGCAGCGAATGTAAGAAGCCGAACAAACCTGACAGCCAATTCTGTCTCGGCCTCGCCCGCCTTCTTGCCCCTAGCGAAAGCGGCCGCGACTTCAATGTCATTTTCTTCCTTCAATTTGACATTGTCTTCCTCCAATGCGGCCTTGTCCTCCAACGCTCTGACTAGATCTGCTTTCGCTTGATCAAGAGCCGCTTTCATCTCGTCGAATGTGAGGGTCTCTTCGGGAAGCTCGGTCATGGCGTGGACGGATTATGCAACATGCTGCTGAGAAGAATTGGCATCAAGTGGACGCGTGTCCGAGTCATCCCCGGCCTGTGCGCGGGGGCGGCCGACGCGCGCGACGTACCACGATCCATCCTCGTCAAGAAGAATGTCCACCTCCGTTACTCCGGCGTCTCGCATGTACTCGACCGCGGGACGACCCTGTATCGTGATCTTCGGTGCGTCCATGTCCTTGTCCTTGTTCATCCCTTGAACACGACGCTGTTTACACCGACTGGATGGCGCTCATGGCAAATATGACCAGGGCGAGGGCCGCCATCGCGCAATGCGACCCCGCGCCCCCTTTCTGAGCCATCTTGGACAGCGCCTGATCCAGAAAGTGCCGCCCCCTGACTGCGCGCCGGTCGACTGTAGTTCGGTCGTCGTATTCCGGCTCCTCCACAAGATTCAAGGCGGTCGGCCGATCATCGTATACCTCCACGAGATTCGAGACGGGCTCTCTGTCGGGCTCCTCGACAAGATTCGAGGCGGTCGGGCGATCATCGTGTACCTCCACGGGATTCGAGACGGGATCAGGTCTTGCAACAATTGGATCCGAGCTGGACGACGTCTTCACGGCGTCGATGTAGTCCCACAACGTGGTATGATAGTCCTGAACAGCGCCTTCGACGGCATGCTGTCGCTCCCTGAGCGAGCGCTCCGCCATCTGCGCGGCCTTCGCGCGGTGCGCCGCAGTCACCTTGTCCCCGTCCGCGTGCAGCAAATAACGCACCGCACTATCCGACTCACATTGCAGCCGCGCGACCTCGTTGCTGGTGTTGTTCCGCTTGAGTTTGTCCAGCCGCCGCTCCGCGACGGCGGTCTCCGGAGGCCACGCCGATTCAAGATCGCGGGCAGCTGCGTCCAGCTTGAGCGCCAGCTTCTTTTTCGCATCTACAAAATTCGAGCACACGGCCATCTTACTCCCGCTTGCAGAAATAATGGGACAACGCGAACGGCGATCTCATCGCGATCGTCGCCGTCAAAACGTTGGCTTAAAGGAGGACGGTGCATGGGTTCAGTACGACCTCCCCTCTCATGTTCCCAACCATATTTCCCTCCTGACAGGAGCCGCGGCGAGGACCACCTCGCAAGAGTCGCAATGACGGCGCCATCGCTACCTTTCAGTGTTCCTGAACGTATGGTCGCGGCGCCGGCGACTCTCGAGGAGCAATGGACTCGCCGCAATCAAGCTTCTACAACCCTGATGGCACCGACCCCTTGGGGAGAATCCGTGCTTTGGAGCCCTCCCGAGGCTAACTCCGTATACTCGCGCCAGGTGGGACACAATTGTCCCAAAACATCCTGCAAGGTGGTATACTTGAGGACGGGAGTCGAACTGATGTCGTACGACGCGTCCAGAGCATATCGATAACAACATATCGGACGCCCTGTCGTTGCATGCCGCATCGATCCAATCGCGTTGTATGTAGTTGCTGCGCAGCAGCTTCCTAGACATCACCTCGAAAGTCATTGACGGTCGACGACATGCGACTCGTCTGTCAGTGATGATTTGAATACGCTGCAGGGCGAAAAATGTCTGGCAAAGAGGTAGTACATGGCATACATGTTCTCGTGGCTGGTAGTTATGGCGCAGCTGATCTCGATGACGGCGGGCGACCAGATGTACATTATAGGCGACGCAATATCCGAAGGCGTCAGCGGCTTCGTCGCGCCGTTCACTTCAACAGTAGTATGCGCCGGAAACGCGAGCCAGGCGATGGCCAGCTACCTGGCAGGCCCCAACACCACGCTGGTGCAAGTGGACGTGTCCATGTGCGGACAATACCTGCTGTCCGACGTCCTGAACGGCCTGCAGTGGGTGCAGAGCGACATGGCGACCAAGACCGGCCGGGTGACGATCGCGCTCGCGATACCGGTGCAATCGAACCTCGCGGGCATCAACCTGATAGACAGCACGCTGGAGTGGTTCGTCGCTAAGAGGGCGGTGGTTGCGACGCTCCAAGACGTGTGGAACTCGACGCTGCCGCAGGGCGTGTTGACGATGCCGTATACCGCCGCGTCGCCGGGCGTCCCTCCATCGGTCTCCCCTCCGCCGGTCGCGCCTCCCGATGCGCCTGCTACCCCCGAAGTGCCGTCGCCGCCTGCGACGGGACGCGGCGATTGCAACAATTGGATATACGGAACGATCGCCGCGACCGTCGCATTCGTGCTCGTCAGCGTCGTGCTGTGCGCGGTGGTCTGCGGCATTTGTTGCGCGCGACGCGACCGAGCGACACGAGAGTACGACGAGGAGTCGCAGAGAAGCTATCCGAAGACGGACACGCGTCGAGTCAGTCGCCGCCCGTACTCGAAGAGCGCAGGAGCGCAGCGCGCTCCTGCGCCTTCGCGCCCGTCGCGAGGCACCAAGAGTCTCGAAGTCAGTCGAAAGAACCCCGATGTCGAGGCCTGGCTCTACGAAGTGCCCGACATGCAAGAACGGCAACGGCGCCTGTTGGCGGCCGTGCCCCTGGACGAGGACCGCAGCGTCCACCTCGACTCGGCGCAGATGTCGCGATCGTCCATCGCCGGATCCGTCCAGCTGTCTGCCGCTGCCGCCGCCAGAGCAGAGGCGCTCCAGATACTGACCAACGCGCCCGTGACCCGTTCTCGTTCCCGCTCCTGCTAACACAGTTGCAATCTGCCCGTGGACTCCCACGGGCTTTCTTTAAGTTTTTAGTTTTCATTTATGGTCCCACCGCATGTGTTGCGGTGTAGGGGCCTACCCGGTGATACCCGCGCGCGTCAAATTTTGTGCACATTCCGTCTCCGCATGAGCGGGTACAACTCGGACACGTCGCCATGCACTCGGTGGTGAATCCGAGCCAACGCGTACCACGCAGCGGCGACATTTTCGTCGAAATACGCACTCCTCTTGTGCCTGTGAGGCGCCGCTGCGATGGCGGCCTGCTCGAGCCACTTCTCCTTTGCTCGCAGCTTCTCGAGCTCGGCGAGCGCTGCGGCCTCGTCCCGTCTGATGACCGACTTCGCTCTGTAAACAGCGGCGGCAGCTGCCGACTCGGCTCGCGAGAGTCGAGCCCGGGCGGCCGCCTGCTCGGCGAGCGCCTTCTCCGCGTCCTCCTCGACGTCCGGTCGTCTCGCGCGCGATCGGGATGCCTTCGACGCTCGCGGCGTTTCTCTGACGACCGATTGCCGCGATACAGCACTCGACAGCTTGCGAGACGGCCGTGCAGGCTCCTGGTCAGCGGCGGCTTTAGCGGCATCAAACGCCTCCGCGGCAGACACTGCCTTCGATGCTGACGATTTCGCGAGGGCGGCCGCCTTCACTGCGGCAGCGGCGACGGCGGCCTTAGTTAACGCGGCATCCTTCGGGTCGGCGGCCGCCGCGGCCTTCGCCACAGCTGATCTCCGCTCTGACTCGGCGGCCGCATTCGCGTGCTCCCTGGCCTCCCAACCCGCATGCTCCATGTCGTCCGCGAGTTCCCGCAGGTCGACTCGAGACGGTACAGTGTCGGGACGCGCATCGGTCGCTGCCTGAATGGTCTTGCCGCAGTGGTACGCTAGGTCGGTTTCTACTTTAACCGCTCGCGCTTGCACCTCGGCATCACACTGCGTGTATTTTAGTTTCTTTGCGTCCAGTAACAGTTTTTTGCAGTCGCGTGTCGTGCTCGCGTCCGGCGCGACATCGATCATAGCTCTCGCTGCGGCTTCGATGCGGTCGGCGTCCGCACAAGTCACAGCACCCATCGCGCTTGCAATACGCGTGCGTAAAAATTGTTGCAAAGCGGCGTAAACGACAGCCGTCACAGGAGTCCGTACGTAGGAAAGATGCTGGTTGTGCTGTTTTTCGTGTTCGTTGCCTTCGCGACGCTGTTGGTTTCTGTGTTCGCGCGGCGTCCTGCATCCGGGGCGCCGGCGATCAGGCGCGCGTACGTCGTGGGAGTCAATTACTTCACTGTGGACTATGGCGATGAGCCGGGCTGCTTGCCCGACCTGGCCGCGATAGCGGACCGTCTGCGGCGCAGCGAGTGGTTCCGCGACGAGGAGGTGTTCATGTTCGTGAACGACCGTGCGGAGGGGAAGCACTTCACGTCCAAGATCGGCATACAGAAGCGGCTCACGAAGGCGGCGGAACGGTCCCACGTGCAAAGAACCGACCTGATCCTGTTTCACTTCAGCGGCCGGGTGGACGAGAACGGGCTGCTGACCAGCGACGGCGAAGTCGTGTCGCACGAGTGGCTCGCCCGGTGGAAGGAGACGTTCGCGGAGGGAGCCAGGGTCGTCGTGTCACTGAATAGTCCGACGTACGAGAGCGTCGTAAAAGCGATAACTGGTGCAGCAGACTGAAGAGGAAGATGTGCGAGGCATTTGTGCGACACTACCTGGCAGTCACTGGAGACGCGGCGCAGCTCGTCAGCAGGCTGCGCATCACCGAGCCGCTCTGCTGCATGGACGGCCAGGAGCGAGATACCGATGAACGCAGGACCGCGGCGAAGATGGCGAGGTTCATGATTCAAAATGCGGCGTCCATGACCCCTGAAGGCCTGATGCGAGCGAGCCTCGCGGACGTGTACCTGTGGACATCCTTCCCGAAGGCACCTTCGGAGATGGTCCGGTCGGCCGCTGCGCGGCTGGCGAACAGCTGCCGGCTGGCCATGAACAACGCGACCTGCTGCCGCGAGAAGCAGTGCGCGATGAGCGCGGAAGAGTGGGGGCAGACCAGGGCGCTGGCCACCCTGATGTTGCATCGGACGACATGACGCCTACTTCATGGACCGCTTCTGCGCCCAGTACGCCTTCATGGCGACCTGGCAAGAGGGGTAGCTCTTGCCGTGCTTGGCGTACCAGGAGGCGTACTCCTTGTTGGCCGCGGTCGGCTTGCGCTTGATCTTTGGCTTCTCGGCCTTGGCCAGGGCCTTCTTGCACGCGGCCAACTCCTTCTTGAGCATGGCTTCGGTGGTCATTTTCGCGGTGTTACCACAAGAAGTCCAAAAAAAATAGCGAGCAGTCAAATGAACGAAGTGGCGACAATCTCCAGGAGAGGATGTAACGATGAGAGTGCTTGACTGCTTCTCGGGTATCGGCGGGTTCGCGCTGGCGCTGGAGGGCGCCGCCGAGACCGCGGCGTTCTGCGAAAAGAACGCCAACTGCCGTCGGGTGCTGGACAACCTGATGGCCAGGGGCCTCGTGACGAAGGCGCCCGTGTTCGAGGACATCACGACGCTGACGCCGCAGCAGGTGCGCGCGCTGCGGCCGGACATGATCACCGCGGGGTTCCCGTGCCAGGACATCTCCGTGTTCGGCACCAAGCTGGGCCTGGAGGGCAAGCGGTCGTCGCTGGTCTCGCACGTCCTGGACCTCGCGCGCACGGTGCCGTCCATCAAGACGCTGTTCCTGGAGAACTCGCCCAACTTCGTGCACCTCGGCATGACCGAGCTGTTCGCGGAGCTGCTGCGGATCCCGGGCATGCGGATCACGTGGGGCATCTGGTCCGCGCGGCATGGCGGCGCGCTGCACAAGAGGCGCCGCTGGTTCTGCGTGGCGACGCGCGCCAAGCTGCCCGAAGTCAAGGTCGCGTACGCCGAGCGCCCGCGCAAGGAGATCGACGTGCGACTGCGGCTGGTGCCCAAGGGCAGCGCGCCGCACGCGCGCATGCGGCACCAGATGCTGGGCAACTCGGTCGTGCCGCAGTGCGTGCGGCTGGCGTTCGGGCTGCTGTCCGCCGAGGCCAACCGGATCGGCCGCGGGCAGGTGAGCCAGGTATCGACGCCTCCCATCCCGAAGGCGAACCCCGTGGTGCGCGTGCACGGCGCGTCGGCGCTGAACGCCACCAACACCTGGAGCACCGCCATCTTCTCGCACTGGACGCAGAACCGGGTGCTCAAGTCCGACATCCAGGAGCGCGCGCTGGCGAACCAGATCTTCTGGGACGAGCGCACCATCGCGCTGCTGCGCGCGCGGGGCTGGACGGGCAGCGTGGGCTACATCGACCGCGAGTTCGACATCAACCCCGAGTGGGTCGAGCTCTTCATGGGCTACCCGCGCGGCTGGACGCGATTCTAGACTCCGCGTCCGGTCTGCCTGATCGTCGCTGGCGCGTTCCACAGCGCCACCGGGATCGTGGGCGCGCGAGGCAGGCGCCTGACGTCCGCGCCGAGCCTGACCAGTCCAATCGACGACGGCCTTCCGGCCGCGCGAAGCTCGTCCAGCGGGGTCTCCCGGAGCGCGGTGACCCGGAGCGAGAAGCCTCGGACGCAGTTGTCTTCGACGGGCAGACACATGAACTCGACGGCGCCCGCGAGGTCGGCGAACGGACCGTACCTGTCGGGCGGAGGCATCAGCGTCCAGAGGTGATCTTCGAGCTCTTTGGAAGTCACGACGCCGTCGGGGTCGGGCTCCAGCGCGGTATGGAACATCTCGGCGACGCGCTCCAAGCCTGCGACGGTCGTCAGGTCGGCGCTCCTGACGACGATCTCGGTCGCGACGCGCAGCCGGATGAGCTGCGCGACCCTCTTCGACAGCGACAGCGATGACGCATCCTGCGTCGTCAGAGCCAGGATCGCGATGACGCACTCCCGGTCCTCGTCGCAGAAGTACGCGACGGCGTCGCCCAGGGCGACCTTGTAGACGGTGTCTAGAGGACGGTCCGCGAGCGTCGGGACCTCGTCCACGCGTTCGTAGGTCAGCTCGTCGCGGTCGTAGGGCTCGGGGTCGGACGCGACGCGATAGTCGACGTCTACTTTCGGCGCGAACGCCTGGATCGATCGGTCGATGGTCGGAACCGGCGGAGAAACGCGAGGAGGGACGTCTGGGTGGTCGCAGGTCCCGGGCTCATCGGGATCGTCGGGATCGTCAGTCACGACCGACTCCGAGACCGGCTCGTCCTCCTTCGAATGAAATATGCCCATGTGCTCTGTCACCGGGCGGCACCCCTTTATGCCAACTGATTTCTAGGCCGTGACTGACGCGCCCACGACGACCGCCGCGAGTACGCTCCCCACTTGAACCTACTCCCGCCCCCGTACGCGCAGCTCAACAAGTCAAAGGCGCAAGATCGCTGGGGCTTTTGCGGGGGGGAAGCCGATTTTGACACGACTTGTAGAACATGAAGTACGCCGTGATTTTGCCGCTCCTTACTTGCGTGCCAGCGGTCGTTAAGGCGTTGCGCCAGGATTGGGACGGCCACGAAGACATTCCTGCACACGTGACGCTGGGAACCTTCGAGGCCGATTCTCCCGTAGCCGTCATATCGGCGTTGTGCAGTATAGCCGCACAAACGCGAGTCCGATCCAAGGGAACTTTCTCGGACCTTGGCGATGACGCCATCTTCGCGTACAGGGTGACCGGCTGTTCCACCATCGCGAGTATTGTGGGAAGGGCCGCGGGACCCACGTGGCGCCTGCCGAAGAGCGGATTCCACGTCACGATCGCTTGGGGTCGGCGCTTCCAGCGCACGTCATTTCAGACGCGCAAAAGCATCACGATCACACCTGTCCCGGTGATCGACACGCATTGCGATCGCGCATGGGTGTTCAAAAAAGACGGCGATCACTGGAAGAAGATTCGTTCCGTCAAATTGTTACCCACCCCTGTTCGTCGACCGCCGCCGCGACTGCCCGGACCTCAAAGTTCTGATCTGGCATAGGTTGCATGACGACCCGCCCGCGCATTTTTTGAAATACGCGTCCAGAAATGTTTACTGCTTCGCGGCCTGCGCCCAGTCTGCGCGATCCCAGGGTTCGACGAAGCGGTCGAGCCCGAGCTCCTTCAGGACGTCCGCCTCGCTCTCGGGGCGCGCGAGTCCGCCAGCGCAGTCGCCCCAGCCGTTCTCGGACAGCCGCAGCCCGCGCTCGCGCGCGACGTTGCGCAGCGCGATGTTGAACGTGTCCGGCCCGGTGAAGTGGAGAAGCGCGAACGGGAGCTGCTCTGCCGTGGTCTTGAGGATGTCGATGCGGCGGGCGCGCGCGCCTTCTCGAAGTCGAACTAGACCCATGAACTTGTGCGCGCCGCGCGCGATGGCGCCGACGACGTATCCGTCCGGGAACGCCGCGATCATGTCCGAGACGCCGACGCCGTCGCCGCACATCAGGACGTCGACGTCGCCGGACGTCTCTGCGCGCCTGCGGTAGCTTCCGACGACGTGCGCGACGCAGCCGGCCGTCCGCGCCGCGGCGGCGACGACGGCCGCGTGCTCGTGCATCTCGGCGCGCGGGATACGGAGCGCGATGTCCAGCCTGTGCGCGACGCACAGCCGCTGCGCGGCGGTAAGGAGCCCCGGCTCCTCCGCGCGAGCGTCGAGGTCGGCGAGGTCTCGCACGCCTTTGGCCACGAGCTTCTTGGCTGCCGCGGCGCCGATGCAGGTCACGGACTGAAGCTCCTGGGCCGCGACGACGTCGAGGTCCGGACTCGGCGGCGAGTCGATGATCGCGACGATGCGCTCCAGCATGCGGTCGCTGACCTTCCCTGCGAGGGCCTCGGCGGCGTCCGCACCTTCGAAGGGCTCCGCTCCCGCGACCACCGCAGCGGCGGCCTTCAACGCCTTGGCCCTGAACGCGTTACCGGAGGCAGCCTCCGCAAGCAGCGCTGCGACGACGACATCGCGGGCAGACATGCCACAACTTTACACGCGCGCGCTTTATACCGGCTTGCAACAATAATGGGACAACGCGAACGGCGACTCTCGAGGAGCAATGGACTCGCCGCAATCAAGCTTCTACAACCCTGATGGCACCGACCCCTCTGGGGAGAATCCGTGCTATGGAGACCCTTCCTGGGGACAACTCCGTATGGCCTTGCAAGTGGAACACATCT
>Ga0075014_100000090_pt1 | contig 28912 bp, 27 predicted proteins | sample AleBraG_ABR_2014_FD_71472 | JGI IMG/M metagenome (GOLD analysis project Ga0075014, IMG submission 71472) | Freshwater sediment microbial communities in response to fracking from Pennsylvania, USA - Alex Branch Run_MetaG_ABR_2014 | ecosystem: Environmental > Aquatic > Freshwater > Creek >... | reverse complement strand
GGCAGTACAAGCTGGAATGCCGAAGAAATCCACGAACACGCCTTGTGGTGGCGTCATGTTCGTATCCATGAGGATGCCGACCGCCTCGCCGTTTTTCATGGCGTGCAGCAGGCCACGCACGAAATCGTCTTTGTTGACCGCGACGTTGCCATGGAGCGTGCGGTAGCGCTGCACCAACGCGTCCACGCGAGGGTTATCAATCGGCCTCATCACGATCTTCAAAGGATGGCCGTGCAAAGAGTGCACGAATGACGATAATTCCCAAGCGCCAAAGTGGCAGGTTAAAAAGAGAACGCCTTTGCCTCGAGCCAGCGCCCGATCGAAATTTTCGAAACCGTCGTAGATGACCACATCGTTGACGTTCTTGACCGTATAGCGTGGAAAGCGGCAGACTTCCGCGAGCTGGCGTCCGAGAGAGGTGAAAACTCCGCGCAGAGTGCGGCGGCGCTGTCGTCGCGGCATATCGGGGAACGCCAGCTCGAGGTTACGCTGCCCCACGCGGCGCAACTTTCCGTGCAGCAAATAGATAATATGGGCAAGAAAAATAGCGACACCGCGCGCTACTGGCCGCGGCAAAGCGCCCAGAACCACGACCACCAGCCACACTACGCCGTATTCAAGCCGTTGCCGCATGTCGCAAGAAACGCGACCGTAGCATCCGCCCCTATCATTGTCAAACAAGCTGGGGCCACTTGGCGATCGGCTTGACTTGGTGCGGGCACGCGCCTAGTATCCTGCGCTAACGAGACTCACTCCACTCACGCCACTCGCCAAACTGCAGGAAGAAAGGATTGTGCTTATGCGGCGCACCTCAGCAACGATTCTGCTTGTAGTACTCATATTTGCAATCACTGCCATGTCGCAGACTCCTCCGGTGCCCAAGCCCGGAACGGAACTGAAGAAGCTCGACTATTTCGCGGGCACCTGGACCTCGGAAGGCGAAGTCAAGCCCAGTCCGTTTGGGCCCGGTGGCAAGATTACCGGCACCGATCACCTGGAATGGATGGAGGGCGGCTTCTTCCTGGTCGGACACTCTAACGGTAGCACCCCCATGGGCCCGGAAAAGGCACTGTCGGTTTGGGGATATGATCCCGAAGAGAAGACCTACACGTACCACGAGTTTAACAACTCCGGAGAAGCTGTCTTCGCGAAGGGAACGCTGGAGGGCAACTCCTGGACTTGGACCAACGAAAACAAGATGGATGGCAAGGTATTCAAGGGACGCTACTCAATCAAGCAGCTATCCCCAACCTCGTACACCTTCAAGTTCGAGATGCAGCCCGAGGGCGGCGAATGGAGCACGGTATTGGAGGGCAAGGCCACCAAAAAGTAGACGTGCTCCGATTCACGCGCAGGACAGGGTGAGGCAACCGCCCTTGGTCGAACCTACAGATCAGCCCCAGTGGGGATATAGCTTTTACTTTGCCGCCGCCACCTTCGCCCACTTGCTCAGCGATTCCAGCAGCGGACGCGCCGTCTCCGGTGGAGGAATCACGCCCGTGAGCGACGTTTTGGACGGCACCAGGCGGCCGTAGAACTGGCGGGTGCTGTCGTTGTCCTGCTTAATGACTGCTCCGTTGAGTGTGAGGCCGGCAAAAATTCCGCGGGCGCGCGAGTAGGTCAATACCTCGGCCTTCATCTTCCAGTCGGTGTTGCCTTCGGCGTGGCGGCCCACCGGACCGGCCGCGGCGCTGGCGTCCGCACCAATCTCGAACTTGGAGGAGAGCAGGTTCTTCATGCCGTTCTTGTTCATAATGAGCAGAACAAGATCAACCGCCTGCCCGCCAATCTGCAGGCCAAAGCTGCCGCCGCTCACGGTGAAGAAGGCGGGAGCACTCCAGCCCTTCTCTGTCCGGCAACTGGCCACGCCGCGGCCGTAGCGGGCACCGACAATGAACCCGCCTTTCAGCAAGGAAGGCACAATCGCTACGCATTCGGCCGAGCCCAGAACTTCTTCGGGAATGGCTTTGTCCGGAGCGTTCATAATCTCGTCGAGCACGGTGGCAGCGGACTGCACGCGATCGACTGCTTTGGGTTCCTCTTTCTCATCCCCGGCAAAGGACAGCGTGCAAAGCGCGACGGCGGCGAGTAACGCTAGAAATCTCTTCTTCATTGGCAATGCTCCTGAGAGGAAAATACGGCCAGTCACAAAAGAGCAGGCACTCTCTCCAACCTACCCATAAAAGCTTAGATGCAGTTAGTCTGCTTCTAGGATATCAGTTGGTACACTGGTTCGCAGACCACCTATGCTCGCCAATCAACGTCATCTCTTCGATATCCCCGAGGAAGTCGCCTACCTCAATTGCGCTTACATGTCGCCGTTGATGAAACCCGTTGTCGAAGCTGGGGCAGCGGCTCTCGCACGCAAGGCACATCCGTGGGAGATTACCCCGGATCAGTTCTTCACTAGCTCCGAGAAATTTCGCGAGGTGGCCGCAAAGATTCTCGACTGCACGGCAGATTGCGTCGCCATCGTGCCTTCGGCTAGTTTCGGCATCGCCACCGCCGCGCGCAATTTGCCGGTGCAGCCAGGGCAGCGAATCCTGGTGCTCGCCGAGCAGTTTCCGTCGAACTATTTTTCCTGGCAGCGCCGCGCGGAAGAAACGGGTGCGCAGCTCTGCGTCGTTCCCTGGCCGGAGAACGGCGATTGGACCTCCGCCGTTCTGAAGGAATTGAAGAACGACGTTGCCGTGGCGGCCCTGCCCCACGTGCAGTGGACCAGCGGAGGCCAGCTCGACCTGGTTCGGATCGGCGAAGCTTGCCGCAAACATCGCACGGCACTCGTTCTCGACCTCACGCAGTCCCTTGGCGCACTGCCCTTCCGCGTGCGCGACGTGCAACCAGACTTCGCCGTGGCGGCTTGCTACAAGTGGCTGCTTTCGCCCTACACGACGGGCTTCCTCTACGTCGCGCCAAAATGGCATGGTGGGCGGCCGCTCGAAGAAAATTGGATCGCGCGGGCCAATGCCCAGGATTTTTCCAGCCTCATCCTGTACACCGACGCCTACGACAACGGCGCCCGCCGCTTCGACATGGGGGAGCGCTCGAATTTCGCCCTGTTGCCGGCCGCAATCCGGGCCATGCAGCAAGTGCTCGAATGGGGCATAGCAGAAATCTCGACGACCGTCGGCAAGTTCACCCGGGAATTGGCAAATGAGGCAGCTGGATTGGGATTCGCTTCCCTCGATGAGCAGTTCCGCGCGCCGCACTACCTCTGCCTGCGTCGCGAAGCTGGTCTCCCGCGGCAGTTAGCGGAGAGCCTGGCACAACACCGTGTCTACGTCAGCGTGCGCGGAAGCTCGGTACGTGTAACGCCACACGTCTACAATTCGGCTGCCGATCTCGAGCGCTTCGTATCGTGCCTGCGGGAAGTGAAAGGGCGATAAGAGGGAGTGTGCGAGGACAAAAAATGCGGGGCTGATTCTGGCAACCCTAGTCACCAGTTTCAACCCCGTCTCCCAGGTTCTGTGGTAGGTGAAGATAGTGTGAGGCAGATTGCAGTGATGGCCAAGATTACGGCGGGCACTACCCTTTGGTAATGCCGTTAGCGGGCCGTTACCAGCGAATGCGTAATGGCGTGAACGGAAAGGGCGATGCGGTTCTGCACCCCGACCTTGCGCATCAGCTTTGCGACGTGCGCTTTCACGGTCCGTTCCTCAATGCCCAGTGCCGAGCCGATCTCCTTGTTGGAGCGGCCTGCAACCAGCATTTCCAGCACTTCCTTCTCACGATCGGTGAAGGTCACGCGTCCTGCCGGGAAAATCCGTCCCGGAGATGAGGTTACGCGCTCAATGAACAGCGATAGCACACGGCGCGGCGCCCACACCGAGCCTTGATTCACGATCCGAATGGCCTGCGCGAACTCGGAAGGCGGGGCCGCCTCGTCCACATAGCCCTTCGCACCCGCTGCCAAGGCCTTCAGAATGGTCTCATCGTCAATGCCGGAGCCGGTCACGATGATGCGCAGATCGGGACGGGCAGCCTTCATGGTCGCCATCACATCAAACAGATTCTGGGCCGTACGGCTGCCGAGCAGTACGATGTCAGCTTCTTTTTGCGAGGTGATGTCGAGCAGGGTGGCGGACGAAAGTTCAAAATCGGGCTCGGCGTCAAACAAGGCGCGGAATCCAACGAAACGCAGGGGGTCACTTTCAACGACAGCAATTCGGATCGGGGCTTTTTTGGCCGGTGCAGGTTTCATAGTTTTTCCGGTACTATCTCTGCCATCAAGAATATCGGCTCCTCCCCAAAGTGCCTAGTGATCCGTAACGGTAAGAGGTTACGCGGGTAATGAGGAGAACTACAGACTCTCAGGGGCGTGCATTCATGAAACGGCAAGTCAGAAGCGGCTTTTCGACGGTTTTCATTTTTCTTCTCACGCTTTGCGCCGGCGCGCAAACGCAGGTTCCGGCACAAACTCCGGCGGATGCTCCACAAACCGGGCAAACAACCTCACCACCGCCACCGGAATACAAGCCCAAATTCAAAGGCGACCCGGCGCATTCCGACGCTGAAGCCAGCGCCCTCGGCTATATGCGAACCCTGGTGACGGCCGAGAAGCTCTACTACAAGAAGCACGCCAAATACACCAAGTCCCTGCAGGAACTGGCAGCCTCGCCGGGTTCCTTCACGCGCCGCATGGCGAACACGGATCGGGGCGATTACCAGGTGGACTTTCATCCGCAGGGAAAAGATGGGCAAGGCTATACGCTGGCCCTCACGCCCAAAACTTTCGATGCCCAGCACCGCGCCTTTTTCACCGATGACAGTGGTGTCATCCGCGTGGACGAAACCAAACCGGCAACCGAGGAGTCACCCAAACTGTAAGATCCGAAATGACCGGCCGAGGTCACCGCCTAATCAGCTCGCCGGCCTGATCTCGGCTGCTTTCCCATCCTTGAACACGATAGTCAGCCGCTTGCCACCGTTGGGATACTCGATCACTCGCTCTGAACCAAGCCCGCTTCCCTTGAGCACTCCCAGCCCGAGGGACAGTTCCGCCTGCAACTCCTTCATCCCGACCTTCACTTCATGCTTGTCGACAGCCTCCCAAACATCCGCCGGCCAGTGCTTGTAGAGTTCGTGTGGGTCCTGCAGAAAGAGCATGTCATCGGCGTAAATCTGGTAAGCGCCCTCTTTCATCACACCGAAGGCGAACGCGTAGGCCTTCCCTCCGCGCTCGAATACGGCCAGCAGTTGCTTCTGATCCGGCGCTCCCGGCGTAGCATCCAGCACAACGTCTGTTATCTGCAATTTCTCAATCGGCAGCAGCAAGCCCGCCTCGTGTTTGAAATCGGCGTGCTGCCGCACCCGATCGTAAGGGAAGTAGGTAAAGCGGTAGCCATCGCGTACCCAAACCGGTCCCTGGGTCAGGGCCTTGGCGTCTTTCAGGTCGTAGGCGCGCAGCTTCTTGGGCGTCACGTAGTAGTCGGGATCGAGCGCGACCGTTTTCTTCGGTTCCGGCGGCTTGTAGGTGCTGCGCTCGTAAAAGATGTAGCCCGTCCGCAAGACGGCCAGAACAATGGCGACGCTCAGGAAAATCTGGATCTTCTGCTTTACGTCCGGAGACATCCCGATACCTTAGCAGAGGCAGCCAGCACCCGAGCAAACCAGGAGGGCGTAGTATGCTGAAGTCTTTCTCGGAGCATCATGGCAACTGAGGAGACCAGTGAACGCCATATTCGCAGCGTGAGCGGCAAGCACAACCCGCTCCTGAAGGAGCTGCGCTTCGCTTGCACACGGGGTCTCACGGAGAACGGCTGCTTTGTGGCCGAGGGCGTGCGCATGATCGAGGAAGCCGTGCGCGGCGGTCTGCACCTGCGTGCCATCTTTTTCAGTGAGTCAGCCCGTGCGCCGAAAGAACGTCTCCTTTCCCAGATCAGCAAGAGAGTGGACGTCGTGGAACTGCCCGACAAGCTATTTCGCGACATGGTGGATAGCGAATCTCCGCAAGGCGTTGCCGCTTTGGTGGAGCGAAAGAAAACCGCTCTCGACGGTGTGCTACTCAGCAAGCCGCAGCCGCTGATCGCCGTTGCCGCAGGTCTGCAGGATCCGGGGAATCTCGGCACGCTGATTCGATCGGCCGAGGCGTTCGGTGCGAGTGGCGTTCTCATTGGTGAAGGCACCGTGAGCCCGTTCAATCCGAAGAGTATCCGAGCGACGGCGGGTTCGATCTTTCGCGTTTCGCTGGTTGAGGGTCAGTTGAAAGACTTCATAGCTGCACTGCGCGAGCGTGCGATAAGGCTCGTAGCCACTTCCTCTCATAAGGGCACGCCTGTCACCGCCTTTGACTTCCGGCGTCCGGCAGCAGTGTTTGTCGGCAATGAAGGCGCGGGTCTGGCGCACGAACTCCTGCAGCAGATGGATGAGCTCGTCTCGATCCCTCAGGCGCCCGAAGTCGAATCGCTGAACGCCGGGGTGGCTGCGAGCGTGGTGCTTTACGAAGCGTCGCGTCAACGGGGGGCAAAACCCTAGGGGCCTCGTCCTTCCCGTCGCTGGTGCGTCGGCGCGAGCAAGACAGCGGTTCCGGTGACCCGGTTTCCGGCGCGGCTTGTTCCAGGCAGGCGAGTTGCGTAAGATCATCCGACCACGAACCGGAGCTCCTAAAACTATGTCAGAAGAACTGCACGAGATGCACGAGCATGCCGAACATGCCCACCGCGACCCTGGCATGGCTCCGGTAACGCTAACCATGGCCATCCTGGCTGTTCTGGTGGCGGTAGTATCACTGCTTGGCCACCGCGCCCACACCGAAGAAGTGCTCCTTCAGAACAAGGCGACTGACCAGTGGTCGTTCTACCAGGCCAAGAACATTCGCCGGCACAGCGACGAGCAGTTCGCGGAGTTAGCTTCCGTGCTGTCAGCCAAAGACTCTGAAATGGCCGACAAGTTTCGCGAGAAGTACGAGCACGAAGCAGAGCACTACCGCGACGAACTGAAGGAACTTGAGGCCAAGGGACATGAGCTTGAGGCCGAGATCGGCCTGGAACAGCGTCGTGCCAATCGGTATGACTTGGGCGAGGTACTGCTGGAAATCGCTCTGGTCGTCACCTCCATCACCCTGATGACGGGGCGTAAGCTGTTTTGGGCTTCCGGCATAGTTTCAGCAGCTGCGGGCTTGCTGGTGGCCGCATCGGGACTCCTGCTGCACTGAGGAACCGGCGACACAGCATAGTCCAGTAGTACCCTGCGTAGCCTCAAGCACGCCCCTTTTAGGCGTTCTGGCACGGATTGTCTTTGTGTCGGAGCGCACCTTCCTCCCCGTCCTTCCTCACCCGCCAAAGTGACTGGTGTCACAGCACTTAACCACATCCGAGCCTGAAACTGCCAATAGCAGACGACGTCTGCTGCGTTCTTTTACAGATTACAGGCTGAACCTCGCTGGCAAGGGGGTTTTCGCTACAACCATTTTCCGCGACGCAGGTCGGCCAAGCACGAATACGAGGAGCAGAAATGAAGACATCGAGACTCATGATTGTGGTTCTAGCAACTGCAGTCGCACTCTTTCTTGTATTGCCAACCCTTTCTTACGCCGAAGGTGCTGCGGACCTCTACAAGACGAAATGTGCCGCCTGCCACGGTGTTGACGGTGCGGGTAAGCCGGCTGCCAAGATCCCTAGCCTGATTTCGGACGAAGTGAAAGCCATGTCGGACGCCGACCTGACCACCGCAATCGCCGAGGGCGGCAAGAGCAAGAAAGCCACCCATGCGTTCCAGGCCAAGGGTTTGACGCCGGACCAGATCAAGATGCTGGTGTCTTACATCCGCGGACTGAAAAAGTAGACGGACCACGTCGTTCGCCGTTCCGGTTGATACGGACCCGACACGCGGGAAAACACTCGACGGGTCGGGGGAAGGGCGGTTGAGCGTGAAGTCCTCCGCTGCAATTCGGCTGCGCGGGCAGAGAAACAACTGTTCGCATGGCACCTCACGGGGAGAGCCCTCCTCCGTAATCCGTCGACCGCGGAACGGCCAGCCCGGGTCCTGTGTGACAACTCCAGGACCCGGGCTTGACATCCGAATTCCCTCCCCCAGGCGGCCCGACCGGCCGTTGACGGTTTCTCCCCACGTCATTGGTTTGCGACTGTTGCCTCGGAATCCGGCCTTAGCGCCGGGCACGAGAGCAAACGGAGAGCGTTCATGAGCAAAGGCTTACTTTACGACGCCACGCTGTGTATCGGGTGCAAGCAGTGCGAGCAGGCGTGCGCTGAGCATAACAAGCTTCCCTACGATGACGCCGTCGCGGCGGAAGAACAGCAGTCGGCTCACAAGTACACGGTGGTTCTGACCAAGGCTGACAAGTTCATGCGGCGGCTCTGCATGAATTGCAGCGACCCGGCATGCGCTTCCGTTTGTCCCGTGGCCGCTTTGCAGAAAACTGCGGCTGGACCGGTCATCTACAAGGAAGATCGCTGCATGGGATGCCGCTATTGCATGGTGGCATGTCCGTTTGGAGTTCCGAAATACGAATGGAACAAAGTTCTCCCCAGAGTGCAGAAGTGCACCATGTGCTCCGACAAGGTGCTGGCGGGGAAACCGACGTCCTGCGCGGAGATCTGTCCCACGGGTGCGACGAAGTTCGGCGAGCGGAGCGAGTTGTTGGCGGAAGCGCAGCAGCGCCTTCGCGACAATCCCGGGAACTACGTTAATCACATTTACGGCCAGGAGGAAGTCGGTGGGACATCGGTGCTACTGATCTCCAGCGTGCCGTTTATCGAGTTCGGATATCGCTCGAATCTCTCGACCGATCCTCTTCCCCTTTTCACCTATCGCGTACTCTCTCGCATTCCTGACTTTGTACCGATGGGCGGCATTTTGCTGGGCGGAGTCTGGTGGATTACACACCGGCGCGAAGAAGTGGCTCGTGCTGAAGGCCGGCTTCCCAAGATTGAACCCGCGGCAAAGGAGAAGAAGAAGCCATGAGATTCAGACTCACCTTCTGGAAGCTGACGTTCTTGCTCTTAATGGCCGCGGGGTTATATGCCACAGTGGTGCGCTTCACCCAAGGGTTGGGTGCGGCCACGAACTTGAGCGACCGGTTCCCATGGGGGCTGTGGATCGGTTTCGACGTTCTGTGCGGCGTGATGCTGGCGGCTGGTGGATTCACGCTGACGGCAACCGTGCACATCTTCAACATCGAGCGCATGAAGCCCATCGTGCGACCGACCGTGCTTACCGCCTTCCTCGGCTACCTGCTGGTCTGCGTCGCGCTGATGTATGACCTCGGGCGGCCCTACCGCATCTGGCATCCGGTGATCATGCGGAATCCGCACTCCGTCATGTTCGAGGTTGCGTACTGCGTGATGCTGTATACGACGGTGTTGGCGCTGGAATTCTTGCCGGTGGTGCTGGAGCGGTTTCACCTGCACCGGCCGTTGCGTTGGATGCGCTCGGTGACGATCCCGCTGGTGATTGCGGGCGTCATTCTCTCGACGTTGCACCAGTCATCCCTTGGCAGTCTGTACCTGATCATGCCAAACAGCTTGTACCCCTTGTGGTACAGCCCGCTGTTGCCGGTGTTTTTCTTCCTGTCCGCTATCGCGGTCGGCCTAGCCATGACGATCTTCGAATCGTCGATGAGTTCCAAATACTTCGGACAGCAGCTCGAACTCCCCATTTTGCGCGAGCTCGGGCGAGTGCTCTTCGTAGTGCTGGCGATCTTCGCCATGCTGCGCTTTGAAGACCTGCTCCACCGTGGCGCTCTTCCGCTCACCATGAAGCCCGGCTACGAAATGGGTTTGTTCTGGGTGGAAGTGCTCCTGGCGATCCTTTTGCCTCTCTGTCTGCTCGCTTTCAAGAAGGTTCGTAACACCCCCAGCGGGTTGTATGTCGCAGCCGTTATGGTCGTGCTCGGTTTCGTCACCAACCGGCTCAACGTGAGCATTACTGGACTGGAACAGACAGCGGGCATGCACTATGTGCCCAAGTGGACGGAAATCGCTGTGACCGGCGCCATCATTGCGGCGGGCTTTGCGCTCTTCGGTCTGGCAGTGAAATATCTGCCGATCTTTCAACACGCTCCTGCCACCGAGGAGCCCAGAATGCTACCGGTGAAGGTGCCGGAGCTGGTACATGCCGGAGATTGATGCCAATCCGCCTCGGCCCGTCTTGTGGAGACGGTTGCACCAAAGTCTGAGCGCAAAACTCATCGTGCTTCTGCTTGGTGCCCTGGTGGCAATTTTTGCGCTGCTCATCTATCTCAACCTCACGTTGCAGCGGAAGCATCTGGAGGCCGCGGCACTGGGCAGCGCCGAACGCGTCAGTGACGTGATCAAGAGCAGCACCAGTTACTCGATGCTGCGCAATGATCGTGACGGCTTGTACCAGATGATGGCAACGATTGGCCGTGAGCCGGGCATGGTGCGGGTACGCATTTTCGATGAAACCGGCCGCATCAGCTACTCCACCGAGGACAGCGAAGTCAACCACTCGGTCGACAAGGGCGCGGAAGCTTGCTATGGCTGCCATGCGCAATCACAAGCACTGACTCGCCTGAAAAGGCCGGATCGCTTCCGCATCTACCGCGCGGCCAGCGGCGAACGCGTGCTGGGCATCATCACGCCGATTGAGAACAAAGCAGAATGCTCGAACGCGGCCTGCCACGCGCATCCCGAGAGCAAGCTGATTCTCGGTGTGCTCGATACCAACATTTCATTGGCCAAGGCGGACGCACAGCTCGCCGAAGGACGACGACGCCTCGTCGCCTACACGCTTTTCGCCATGTTGAGCATCGCTGCTCTGAGCTGGGTTTTCGTTTGGAAGGTTGTGCACGAGCCCATTAAGACCTTGAAGGCTGGAACCCATCGACTGGCCGCGGGGGACCTTGGCCACCAGATTGACGTCCATGCGAACGACGAACTCGGCGAACTGGCGCATGACTTCAATGTCATGAGCCGTGAGTTGGAGTCGGCCAACGAGCAGGTTCTGCAATGGACGAAGACGCTGGAAGAACGGGTCGACAAGAAAACATCCGAACTGAAGCGCGCTCACGATCACGTGCTCCACGTAGAGAAGATGGCTTCCATCGGCAAGATGGCGGCGGTCGTTGCGCACGAAATTAACAATCCACTGGCTGGGATTCTGACTTACTCGAAGCTGCTCCGGAAATGGCTGGAACGGGGAGACATCACAAGCAGGAAGGAAGAAGCGGCGCAGTGCCTGGACCTCATCGCCAGCGAAAGCAAGCGCTGCGGTGAACTGGTGAAGAACCTTCTCACCTTTTCGCGGACTTCCCCGCTCAATCTGCAGCCTACCGTCATCGACGATGTCATTGAGCGCTCGCTGCTGCTCATCCAGCACAAGCTGGAGATGAACGGCGTGCAAGTGCAAACCACTCTGGCGGATCTGCCTCCCCTCATGGCCGATGCGGCGCAGATCGAACAAGTTCTGCTGGTGTTGATCGTGAACGCGGCCGACGCGATGCCGAAGGGCGGCAATCTCTGGATTGCGACATCGGCACATTCTGACGTCCACGAGGCTCACATCCAGATCAGGGACGACGGGTGCGGAATCGCGCCGGATGTGTTGTCGCAGATTTTTGAGCCCTTCCTCACGACCAAGGATACGGGCCAAGGAGTGGGGCTGGGGCTGGCTATCAGCCGAACTATCGTGGAAAGGCACCGGGGACGCATTGAAGTGCAATCCGAGCAGGGTCGCGGATCGACTTTCACCGTGGTCCTGCCTTTGGCGGAACCAAGTTCGCCGGCCAAGACCAACGAACTGGTGAGTACGCAGACGAGGTGATCGCATGAGCGCGCAAGGAAGGTTATTAATCGTAGACGACGAGTTGAGCGTGCGGGATTCGCTTGGCAAGTGGTTTCGGGAAGAAGGGTACGAGGTCGAAACTGCCGAGAATGCCAGTACTGCCTTGACGCGACTGGCGGAGCAGCGTTGGGACCTGGCACTGGTGGATATCAAGATGCGCGGCACTGACGGCATCGAACTGCAGCGCCGCATGCATGAAGTCGACCCCACCATGATCGTGATCATGATGACGGGCTACGCATCCGTCGAAACAGCCATTGCCGCCTTGAAGAATGGCGCCTATGACTATGTGACCAAGCCGCTCGATCCGGACGAGATTGCGCACCTCGTGAAGAAGGCCATTTCCCATCGCCAAGCGGAGCAGGAGAACATTCGTCTGCGCGAGACGGTCAGCGAGGTGGCGCGGCCCGACGATTTGATCGGACAAAGCGCGGTGATGAAACGTGTGTTTGACGCCATTGAAACGGTAGGGCCAACCGAGGCCACGGTTCTAATCACGGGAGAAAGTGGCACAGGGAAAGAGTTGATTGCACGCGCCATTCACCAGAACAGTCCGCGCCGTTTTCATCCGCTGGTGGCCATCCATTGCGGCGCCTTAACGGAGACGCTGCTCGAAAGCGAGCTCTTCGGCCACGAGAAGGGCGCGTTTACGGGCGCGCAGTATCGCAAGAAAGGCAAATTCGAGGTCGCGGAAGGCGGGACTGTCTTTCTCGACGAGATTGGCGACATCAGTCTCAAGACACAGACCGACCTGTTGCGTGTATTGCAGGAGCGGGAAATCGTTCGCGTGGGCGGTAACCAGGAAATCAAAGTAGACTTTCGCTGCGTGGCTGCTACCAACAAGAATCTCGAGCACTTGGTCGAAGAGGGCAGGTTCCGACCCGACCTGTTCTATCGTCTTAATGTCTTCCGGATCGAGTTGCCGGCGCTGCGCGAGCGGCTGGAGGATATTCCTCTGCTGGTGGATCACTTTGTGAGGAAGTTCTCGCTGCAAATGAACAAGAAGATCGCGCGCGTGGCACCGGCGGCGATGACCTTGCTGCAGCAGATGCCCTGGCCCGGGAACGTACGCGAACTGGAGAATTCCGTGGAGCGGGCCATGGTAGTGGCGCAAGAGCCCGAGCTCCGCGAGCAGGACTTTGCTCTTAAAGTTCCCACCGTGCCCAACGGAACCGGACGAAAGAGCCTGGAGGAGATCGAAAAGGCGCACATCCTGCGCGTACTGGAAGAGTGCGGATGGAATCAGACCAGGGCCGCGACCATCCTCAACATTGACCGCGTCACCCTGCACCACAAATTGAAACGGTATGGATGGAGCCGGCCGACTACGGAAACACAGGCAGCCGGCCACTCGTGAAGGCGCTAAGCCTGCTGGCGATCGGTAAAGTAGAGCCCGAACTGCTTGACTATCTCCGACAGGCTTTGGCAGAAACATTCGCGGTCCCATGTTCCATCCAACCCGCTGTCATGGACCCGGAATTCGCCTTCCATGGCGAGCGCCAGCAATACCACTCCTCGGAGATCCTGGCTCGCATGCAGGGCCGCGTGACCGCTGATTGCTGGCGTGTGCTGGGCGTAACCGGGGTCGACCTCTACATTCCCATTCTCACCTTTGTATTCGGTGAAGCCCAGATGGGTGGGCCCTGTGCTCTGCTTTCCCTCCACCGGTTGCGGCAGGAATTCTACGGACTGCCCGAGGACTATGCGCTCTTTGGCAACCGCGCCCTCAAGGAAGCGGTGCACGAACTGGGACACACGCTGCACCTCACGCACTGCGACGACTACCAGTGCGCCATGGCGCCGTCCCATGCGGTGGAGTGGATTGATCTGAAGGAGAGCAGCCTGTGCCAACCTTGCCAGACGCGTGTCCTCTCACGCCGTTCGGCATAGTGGTCTCTGGCACTCCGTCCGGGCGGATCTCAACTGGCTCGCAGCGCTTTCTTGATGCGCTCAACCGCCCAGTCGATTTCTTCTTTCCGAATCACCAGCGGCGGAGCAATGCGGAGGACCCGGTCATGCGTTTCTTTACAGAGAACGCCTAAATCCTTCAGAGCCTCGCAGTACGGCCGGGCAGCGGAGTGGAGTTCAATTCCGATCCATAGGCCTCTTCCCCGTACTTCCTTGATATCCGGGCAGCGCAGCGTCTGCAGCTTCGTCAGGAAATACTTCCCGAGTTCGGCCGAGCGCTCGACCAGGTTCTCATCGACTAAGACCTTGAGCGCGGCGCGAGCTACGGCGCACGCTAAGGGATTCCCGCCGAACGTGCTGCCATGGTCACCGGGGTTGAACACTCCCAGCACTTCTTTTCTCGCCAGCACCGCAGAGACGGGGTAGAAGCCTCCCGAAAGGGCTTTGCCCACGACAATCGCATCGGGCGTGATTCCTTCGTGCATATACGCAAAGAGTTTGCCGGTGCGTCCGAGACCGGATTGGACTTCATCGACCACCAGAAGAACACGGCGTTCGCGACAGAGGTCGGCGGCCTCTCGCAGGAAACCTTCTGCTGGGAGGACGATGCCAGCCTCCCCCTGAATCGGCTCGACCAGAAACGCGCACGTGTTCGGCGTAATGGCGTCGCGCAAGGCTGCCGCGTCGCCGTAAGGGATGACTTTGAATCCCGGAGTGAACGGCCCAAAGCCGTCGCGATACTGCTCATCCGTTGAGAAGCTGACAATCGTAACCGTTCGCCCGTGAAAGTTATTTGCGCAAACGATGATCTCGGCTTGTCCATCGGGAATGCCCTTGACCTTGTAGCCCCACTTGCGCGCCGCCTTGACTGCGGTTTCCACGGCCTCTGCTCCCGAGTTCATGGGCAAGGCCATGTCCATCCCTGTAAGTTCGTGCAGTTCTTTGTAGAACAGTGGCAACTGGTCGTTGCGAAAGGCGCGCGACGTCAGCGTCACTTTCGTCGCCTGTTCCAAAAGTGCCCGGAGAATGGTGGGATGGCAGTGTCCCTGGTTCAGCGCCGAATACGCCGCGAGGCAGTCGAGATAGCGTTTGCCCTCGACGTCGTACACCCAGACTCCTTCGGCGCGGTCGATGACCACGTCCAAGGGGTGATAGTTGTGGGCGCCGTACAGGTTCTCCAACTCAATGAATTCCTGCGTCAACATCTGGTCGGTAGTCAGCATGACACTCCCTAGTGTTTTTCCAGCAACATGGTGAGCAGCGCCATCCGCACATACAAGCCGTTGGCAGCCTGCCGAAAATAGAGGGCTCGAGGATCGCTGTCCACGGCCTTGTCAAGTTCAACCGTGCGCGGCAGCGGATGCAAGATGAGCGCGTCGGGCTTCATCTGCGCGAGCAGTGCGGTATCGATCCTGTAGCGCGGCAGCCCATGTGAATCAGACACCCGTTCCGGCCGAATGCGGGTCTGATAGACAACGTCGACGTCTCCCACGACACGGCGGATATCAGATTCCAGTTCATAGTGAACGCCGTGACGGTCCAGGTACTGCAGGATGTCCGGTTTCATCTGCAATTCCGGTGGACTTACGAAGACAATCTTGACGCGGTCGAACTTGGCCAGCAGGTAGGCGAGCGAGCGAGCTGTACGCCCCTTGTCGAGTTCGCCCACAATGGCCACGCTGAGACCTTCGAGCGGGCGCTGGCGGTAGATGGTGTAGAGATCCAGCAAAGCCTGCGTGGGATGCTGGCCGCCGTTGCCGTCACCGGCGTTGATGATGGGGACCGGCGAGATCTGGGCGGCACGCGCCGCGCCATCCTCCTCATGATGACGGATGACAATCACATCCGCGTACCCGCCAATGATGCGGATGGAATCCTCGACCTGCTCGCCTTCGATCTCGGAGGAGAACTGGTGGGCGTGCTCGGTGGAAAGAACGCGGCCTCCCAGGCGGTGCATCGCGGCCTCGAAGGAAAAGCGGGTGCGCGTGGACGGCGCGTAGAACACAGCGGCCATGATGCGGTTCTGATAGTCGAGTGACCCGCCGCGCGCGATCACGCGCTCCATGCCGCGGGAGCGGTCGAACAGTTCCATCAGGAGCGGGACGGTAAACTGTTGGGACTCCACCACGTGGCGAAGGGCGGGCGGATCACCGTCCGAGTTTGGATCGTGGTTCTGATTCCCGGCGAACTTGGACGAATCGGGCGCGAGCGGTCTGGTCATTTAGTGAGTACCTCGCTGTTTGAGTGGTGCGTGTCGCCAATCGCGGGCTCAGAGTCGGGCACGATATGCGTGCCGAGCTGCCCGGAGACGGCATCGCCCAGGTGTTCGTAGGAGGTGATGATGACTTCCCTGCCGCCCCGGCGCAGGAAGCGCAGGGCGGACTCGATCTTGGGCCCCATATTCCCCGGCGGGAACTGGCCCGCGCGAAAGTGCGCCTCAACTTCAGCCGCGGTTGCGCGTTGCAGAGGGCGCTGCGTGGGTTTCTTGTAGTCCAGATAGACATAGTCGGTATCGGTGGAGATGGCGAAGATATCAACGTCGAGTGCTGACGCCAGCAGAGCCGAGGCCCGGTCTTTGTCGATCACGGCCTCACTCCCGGAGAGGCGCCCGGCCGTTCGAACCACTGGAATCCCTCCACCGCCGCAGGCGATCACCAGCACGCCGGTTTCAGCCAGTTCACGAATAACTTCCAGTTCCACAACTTCCATTGGTTCCGGAGAGGGAACAACCCGCCGATAGCCGCGAGCCGCATCCTCGACAATTTGCCAGCCAAACTGACGGCGACGTTCCTCGGCATCGGCACGCGAGTAAAACGGTCCGACGGGTTTTGAGGGATGCTGCATCGCCGGGTCGTCCGCCGAAACCACCACTTGGGTCAGCACGGTCAGCACCGGAACGTGCAGGCCGACGGCGGTCAGCTCATTTTCCAGAGACTGCTGCAGGAGATAGCCGATCTCTCCTTGCGTAGACGCATCACAGACGTCGAGCGGCTGCCCGTAAACCTGGTCTGAGGCACGTTCGGACCGGAGCAGCGCCGCGCCCACCTGGGGACCGTTGCCATGGGTCAGAATGACGCCGTATCCCTGGCGGAGTAATTCTACAATCGCTACCGCTGTCTTGCGAGTGTTGTTGAGCTGCTCGCCAATAGTTCCCTTCTCGCCGGCCCGGATCAGCGAGTTGCCGCCAACCGCAACGAGGATGCGTTTGCGCTCCAAGCGTTTACCTGGACGCTACTTCCCCCAGCTTCGAGGTGTGCAGCGCCTCAATGGCTTCGTGCTTCATCAGTTCGAGCAGGATCGCTTTCTGCGCGTGCAAGCGATTTTCCGCCTGCTGAAAGACGACGGAACGCGGCGAGTCGATCACCTCATCCGTGACTTCGTCACCACGGTGCGCCGGCAGACAGTGCAGGAACATGGCATCCGGCAGGGCGCGACTGAACAGCCGGGCATTGACCTGGAATGGCTGGAAGATCTTGCGGCGTTTTTCGGCCTCCGCTTCCTGCCCCATGCTGGCCCAGACGTCGGTGTAAATGACGTCAGCGCCGGCAGCAGCCTCGTCCGGATCATTGGTAACGCTGCACCGGCCGCCCGTTTCGGCAGAACGAGCTTCGGCCCACCTGCGCGCCTCTGCGTTGGGCTCGTAGCCTGTCGGGGTCGCGATCCATACATTTGCGCCGAGTTGCGCACCCGCGAACATCAGCGAATGGGCAACGTTATTGCCGTCGCCTATGTAGGCGACCTTCAGGCCTTTCACTTTGCCCTTGAGCTCGAAAATCGTCAGGTAGTCCGCCATCGCCTGGCACGGATGGCTGAAATCGGTCAACCCGTTGACGATCGGTATGCTCGCATACTCGGCCATCTCCTCCACAATTTCATGCGCGAAGGTACGGATCATGATGGCTTGCACCATGCGCTCAAGGTTCTTGGCGACGTCGTACACCGATTCGCGCTTACCCAGATTGATCTCGGCGGGCGAGAGGTAAAGCGAGAAGCCTCCTAGTTGATGGATGCCCACGTCAAAGGTCACGCGCGTGCGCAGAGACGGCTTCTCGAAGATGAGGGCGAGAGTCTGGCCATGCAGCGACGAAGCAAAGGCTTCTGGATGTGCTTTGATGATGCGCGCCAAGTCCAGGAAGTCCCGAATTTCTGTGGGTGAGTAGTCTCGAATCGACAGGAAATCAGTCGCCATGATGGCCGCTCCTCTTCGTAATAGCGCGCCCGGCATCGATCACCGTCGGCGCGCCATCTCCCTAGACCAGCGTGAGTTTGTGCTCTCGCTGGGCAACAAACTGCCGGATCTTGTCCCGGATTCCGGGTTGGGTTACTTCCTCAGCCTCGTAGAACACCCGCACACTGGCCTGGGCAATGTGGATAATGCTGCCGAGGTCAACCGGCGTCGCAATCAGCACCACGTCGCAAGGCACTTGTGCAATCGTCTGCTCCAGTTCGTGACGCTGATTTCCGCTGTAACCCATGGCGGGAAGAAGATTGTTCAGGTGTGAATACTTCTCAAAGGTGGCGCGAATTGAGCCCACCGCATACGGCCGGGGGTCGACAATCTCGGCTGCGCCGAATTGGTGGGCGGCCACTGCACCGGCGCCGTATCTCATTTCGCCGTGCGTTAGCGTTGGACCGTCTTCGACCACAAGAACGCGCTTACCACGAATCAGGGCGGGATCGACCACCGAAACGCGCGAAGCCATCTCCACGATCTGAGCCTTAGGGTTGGCCGCCTGCACGTTGCGACGGACAATCTCAATGTCTTCCCGCTTCGCCGTGTCCGCCTTATTGATGACGACGACATGCGCTCGGCGCAGGTTCACTTCGCCCGGGTAATAAAGCAGTTCATGTCCCGGCCGGTGCGGATCGGCGACAACAACCTCCAGGTCGGAGCGATAAAACGGCGTGTCGTTGTTGCCGCCGTCCCAGAGGATGACGTCGGCCTCCTTCTCCGCCTGACGCAGGATGGCTTCGTAGTCGACGCCGGCATACACGACGGTGCCCTTGCTCAGGTGCGGCTCGTATTCTTCGCGCTCCTCAATCGTGCAGCTATGGCGCTCGAGATCCTCCATCGTGGCGAACCGCTGCACGGCCTGTTTGGCCAAATCGCCATAAGGCATCGGATGACGAGCCACGACGGGCTTCCATCCCAGTTGCCGGAATTCCTCGGCCACAAGGCGGGAAAGAGGACTCTTGCCGCAGCCGGTGCGGACAGCGCAAATGGATACCACCGGAACGTGCGCTGCAATTTGAGTACGCTCGGTCCCTAGCAACCAGAAGTCGGCCCCGGCCGCGACGGCGCGGGAGGCTAGGTGCATTAGTGTCTGATGAGACACATCACTGTAAGAAAACACAACAATCTCCACGCGTTCCTGCCGAATGACTTCCTCGAGTCGCGACTCATCCAGGATAGGAATGCCGCTCGGGTAAAGCGCGCCCGATAACTCTTTCGGATACAAGCGCCCAGCAATGTCGGGGATTTGGGTCGCCGTGAAAGCTGCTACGTGGTATTGTGGATCGTTGCGAAATACAACATTGAAATTATGGAAATCCCGCCCTGCCGCTCCCAGGATAGCTACCCGCTTCATAGTGGACCTCTAGGTACGAAAAACCGACTCTCCATCTTGGACTAGCGATGACACTGCGGGCAGTGAAACAGGTCACAAGCGGGGGTGATGGACAGCACGTCGCCCCCAGCAACCGCCCGCGACGCGCCTCTGCCCGCACTTTGGTAACCCGGACTCCGCCTCACACCGACTTGCTGGCCGATGCGGTTCTGCTGCAGATCGAGCGAGCGTCCCGGATTCTGAAGGCGCGCGCCGTCATAGCAGTGCTTTCAATTGCGCCTTCGTCAAGTCTGGATCCTCTTCGGAAGCGCCCAGAGAACGCGGACCGAGGGAGAGATCGCGGAAACCCTGCGCTGACGTCGAAGAACTTCGAAGCCACGCGCCAATGGGCCGTCAAGATCATCGAATACAGACACAGACGGCTTGGCTCCTAGCGGGCCTCGTCCCCACGCGATCGGCGGAAGCAACGCCAGGGTGGAACGCCGAGACCGCTGACCTCATGGGGATGCCTCCCCCAGGCAAAGAGTTTCCCGACACCAGCCCATTCGGAGCCAACAGGCCGTTGGGCCGCCGCTCTGCTAACCGCCCGTATTGTATGAAGTCCGTACAATCCATCGTTCCAGGCAGAGGAGCGGAAGTGCAACGTTTTGCGCAGTTCCCCGTACGATCGCCCGGCTACCGGATAAGACTTGTTCTCCGCTCTTCTCGCCGCCTTTTGCGTACTGCCATGATGTCTACTTTAGGAGACGCGACTCCCTGCCGCGACCAACTCTAGTTGTTTCCAATTTGTCACAAAGTTCCGCTAGCGGAACAAATTCGCCTCTTGTGACGTAAGTCACAGCCATGGTGCTAGGTGTAATTGATAATCGTGCCTAGTTAGTGTCCCGGCACTGAAGACGGATGGCCGTCAGTTCCGTCGATGGAAACTGACCGCAGAACACTACATCTGATTTTCCGGTCGCTGGACGCAACTCGGGTCCCCACCTTAGGCTCTAGACAAATTAATTGCTATAGCGAGGACTCATGTGCGCCCCGTCTCCTAATTCGTTCTTTTCTGGGAACACTGCTGATACGGCACGACTCGAAGACCTGTCCGTCCGCATTCTTCCCGAAATAAGCCAGCTCCTTATTCCGAATAACTCCGATGTTGGTCAGACGTTGCCTAAGATTTCGGACCAGCTGCAGCTTGCGGTTCATCACTCCTGGCTCGGAATTGCGGTGCGAGACAATGCTCGCAGCGCTTTGCGTCTCCTCGGGCAGCATTCCCCTGACGGTATTGCGCCCCTGCCTGCGAACTTCTGCCTTCCCCTGACGGGTACACCGGCGGAAACGGCGTTTCGAACCCGGAAGCCTGTGCTCATCCAGCGCATCGCTCGTGACGATTTCCCCTGCGAAGCGACAACTCGCATGCTCGATGCTGGCTTGCATTCCAGTTGCTGGGTGCCTCTTCTTCATGGCGCCACGGTGCTGGGAGCGTTCTGGGTGGGTGCGCGGCAGAAAGCCGCTTTTGGGAACGCGGAAGCCGAAGCGCTCACTCGTATGGCCAACCAGTTGGCACTCGCCGTCGCCAACCAATTGGCAACTCTTCAACTCGAACGTTTGCAGCGACGGGTGGCCCAGGAAATCGGCGATTACCATTCGCCCAGTTTCCCAGCCCACCTCCTGGCACAAGCCTTGTGGGACACGGACGGGCGCGTACTGGACGCCAACGACGCGTACCTCGAACTGGTGGGCGCGCGTCGGGACGAATTGTCACGCGGCCTGTTGTTCTGGAAGGACATGGGTCCCGCCGAGTATGCCGATCTAGACCGCCGGGCCGTGGAAGAAATCAACGCCACCGGTTGCTGCTCTCCTTTCGAGAAGGAAATCTGGTGGAGCGACGGAGTGCGGGTGCCAGTGCTGGTTCAGGCCGCCGCGCTCGATGAAGCCCGCTCCTGCGCAATTGCCTACCTGGTGGACCTGCGCACGCGTTCTCGCAGACTGGCGCACCGCGCGCTACCGGGACCACCGAGCAAGCAGCTGGCTTCCATCATCGTGGCGGACACTCGTACCCGCGAACTGCAGCAGCAGGTGGAGAAAGTTGCGCCCACCACCGCCACCGTGCTCATCCAGGGGGAGACAGGCACGGGAAAGGAAATGTTCGCTCAGATGATTCACCAGATGAGCCAGCGCTCCACTCAGCCGTTTATCAAGGTCAATTGCGCTGCCATCCCGACTGGGTTGCTCGAAAGCGAGCTCTTCGGTCATGAGAAGGGCGCGTTTACGGGCGCCGCCGGCCGCAAGATCGGACGCATCGAACTCGCCAACGGCGGAACCCTGTTTCTCGATGAGATTGGCGACCTGCCGCTGGAACTCCAACCGAAACTACTGCGGGTGCTCCAGGAGCAGCAATTCGAGCGGTTGGGCGGCACCAAGACTCACGAAGTAGATATACGCCTCATTGCCGCTACCAACCTCGACCTCGCCAGCATGGTCAAAGAAGGCCGCTTTCGTTCCGACCTCTTTTACCGGTTGAACGTACTGCCTCTCACTGTGCCGCCCCTGCGCGATCGCAAGGACAGCATCCCCGCTCTCGTTGAGCACTTCGTACAGAAGTTCTCTACCAAGTTCGGACGTTCCGTGAAGGGGATTCGGCCGGAGGCCATGCAGTTTCTGCAACACTGGCACTGGCCGGGCAATGTGCGCGAATTGGAGAACTTGATCGAGCGGGCCATGATCCTGGCGCCGGGAGAGGAATTGGACATCAGTCCCGGTGACTTCCAGCGCGAAGCACAAAGCAGCATCTTGCCCACTACACTTCGGGACGTGGAGAGGCAACATATTCTTCGCGTTTTCCGCGAGTGCGGCGGAGTGATTGGGGGCAAGAAAGGTACGGCAGCGCGGCTGGCGGTCAAGCGCACCACGCTGCAATACAAAATGAAGAAGCTGCAGATTTCCCGCGCGGATTTGTGACCAAACGTTGGCGCGCCTGTCAGCGCTCCGTCATGGTACGGGTCCCCCGGATCGGCCGTGCGGTTGGGGAATCGGCTGTAAGTGATTGAAGTACTTGCTCCGGCCAGCTGCCTAAGCAATGTCGGAGATTGGAAGTCCGGGTGCTCCAGCGTGCGCTGTACAAGATGAGTAACAGTGAGAAGTAAGTACACAACCAGCCTCCCTACCGGAGAATCCAGTGCTCACCAAGTGCGCCAACCCTGACTGCCTCACACCCTTCAAGTATCTGCGTGAGGGTAAGCTAATTCGGATGTTCACCGGAGTCCCTTCGGCCCGGCTGAAAGCGGGACACTCGACTCAGATCACAGCGCGCCGGTCCGAGTTTTTCTGGCTGTGCAATGCTTGCGCTGGGCGTTTTACTCTCGTATTCGACGAGATCCTCGGCGTGCATGTGATTCCCCTGCGGCTGCGGCTCGAACCGGTCTCGGAGAAACTCGATCAGGCAAAGCGCGCCGCCAGTTGAAGGGACACTCACCGCAGACTAATCATTCCTGAGAGCGACCATACCAAGCCGGTGGGTAGGCGTCGAACGCCTTCCTTCTATTTCCTCCACTGCTCCCAATCTTTCTCCACCTCTCGCGCCATCAATCGCACCGCTGCGAGCAGCCAGCGCGGGTTTCGGCGGCTCAGATCCTTCTGCACGCGTTCGCGAGCCCCGGGGCTCCCGAGGTGGAGATTGCCGGTTTCCCACCCCATCGCATAGAGCAGGCGATGTTCATCGCGTCGTGCGGGCAGGTCTTGCAGTTCGATCCGGGCGCAATGGGGTGAGAGTCTTCGCGCGACCCACTCCCGATGAGCGTGGATGAATGGATCAGGGCAGCGCACCGACCGAGTGATCAAGGTCTGATACAGAATTTGCGGGCGGCCGCCTCCGAATCCAGCCCAAAGGCTCGCAGATGGAACGATTCCCTTGACCTCGCGCGCAATCCGGCCGCCATGCCATTCGGCAAGTGCCACATAGCGTTGTCGTCCCAGGGTGCCGAGTCCTGCGACGCGGTGGGCATAGCGGAGCTTGATTCCCGATGCCGGCAAGAGATGCTCAATGGCTCGTCGCGCCGCCTCAGGAATTCGCGGGATTGGCGGAAGTGCGTCCAATCTCGCCCAGAAAACAACCGGATCGCGCAATCGATTCTCCGCGATCCGCCGCAACCACCGGTTTCGCTCCGCCAGAACAAACGGCTCGCCTCCCTGTTGCAGGCTGTCGGCATAGCCTCCGAGCAGGGCATCGCACGCTAACTTTATCTTGATGCTGAAGTGTCGTTCTTTCCTGGCGAGGACTGCGCTGGTCGCGAGCCGCACTAGATCGACCGTGTAAGGTAACGGGTACGCTTCATCGAAGTCGTTTACGCCCCAGATGAGCCGTCCTTCGACATCACGCCAAGTGCCGAAATTCTCGACATGCAGGTCGCCCACGGCCAGCACCCGCGGCGCACGCGCGAGCTCAGGGCAGGTCGCAGGCCAAAGCTGCATCCAGCGATAGAACGTCGCACGCAGGAATGGAAAAATAGCCTCCGCCATTTTCTTGTGCTTCTCGCGAAGGTCCGGCTTGACGAGAGGTATCTGCTTGACGAGCCAGTGCTCGTAGGAGCGAGTCGCCTGGACGATATTCATCGGGAACCCGGTGTCAGCTTCCGCCAACGACACGGGCATTGTCAAACCCTGGGGTGGTTGTGGGTCGGCGCTGGGGCAGGACGATGCGGCCGATCGCTGCGACCGGCCGCCGAGGTTTAGTTCGCGACGGCGTAGTAAGCCGCGTTCTTATCGATGAATTCCTTCTTGTCGTCCGGAACCTCATCCAACGCAAAGATCGCGTTCGCCGGACAAACCGGAACACAGGCGCCGCAGTCCACGCAATCTACCGGATGAACATACAGCTGGGTCGCTTCCGTGTGGCCCGCCTCGTCCTTCTTGGGATGGATACAATCCGTCGGGCAGACATCTACGCACAACGAGTCTTTGGTGCAACTGTCAGTAATAACGTATGCCATGATTTCGCTCTCTCCGGAGCCGGACGATCCATCCCGCTCCCACTTCGAAGATAAGAAATCATGCCTCTCCCGGCTGTGACAATGATCACAGACCGGTTGTGATATGCGTCGCAGCGGGTAATCGCCCTGGCCGCAGCAGCCGGCTAGCCATTGGGCACAGCAGCCAGCACTAACTTCGGGAACCCCGCCCTTTCCAACTTCTGATTGAGCTCAGCTGCCCGCTGTTTCAACGCCGCCCACTTTGCCCGCAATCCGTCGACGGTAGCGGCGAGTTCGGCTGCTTCGGTCTTAGCCGCCGGAGTGGGCGCCGTGTCAGCCGCATCAACCACTTCGAGGAGCTGGACCAAGTCGCTGTTCGCATGACGCAGGCTCTCCTGTGGGGGCTCCCACAGTCCGCCAGCGGAACCGTCCAAGCTGTCCGTATCCTGACTGAGAGCCGCCAGAGCCTCGCCCAGGCCGGACGGTAGTTTCTTTTCCTTGAGCGCCTTGATCCCAGTTCGCAGGCTTGCCACTTCTTGCACGGCCGCCGTGTCTTTCTCCAGGGCCGAGGTTATGGACAGGGCGAGCGACGTTTGTTCCTCCAGATCGGACTGCGTCGCCTGTACGCGCGGATCCATCGTCAGCGTCAACGGCTGTGTCAAAACCTGTCCACCAGCGACCAGCCGAACCGTGTAGTCGCCGGGCACCGCATAGGCTCCTGCGGGCTCTTGCGGCGTATCTTCGTAGACTGCGGAAATTGGATATTCGTGCTCGAGAACCGACGGCGCTGGATAACGTAAGTCCCACGCAAACCGGTGCATCCCCGGCGTTGTGGGCAATTGCCTCTCGTGCCGAACCCAATACATTGCCACCGGATAGTCATCCGGATTCACAGTGGCAGGCTTGCCCTCACTCGAGTACCGGCGCACTACCTTACCCATCTTGTCGAGAACCTCGATCATGATCGGACCTTGCGCCGCTGTTTTCAGGTAATAGTCAACCACCGCCCCGTCCGGCGGATTCTCTCCATACGGGATCTCCGGCGGCAAAGGCGTGTCGGTGTTGTTGTTGCGGCGCATGCGATAGGTCTGCTGCGGACGAAATAGATACGCTGGCAAAGATACGACTTCGGAACTCAGTTGCCGCAAAGGCGTGATGTCATCGAGAATCCAGAACGAGCGCCCGTGCGTACCCACAACCACATCATCACCATGAATCACAAGGTCGCGGATGGAGCTCGGCGGGAGATTCAGCTTGAGCGACTGCCAATGATCGCCGTCATCGATCGAGAAATAAACACTGCGTTCCGTCCCGGCGATCAGCAGACCCTTGCGTATCGGATCTTCGCGCACCGTATTGACTGGCTCATCCGGCAGACCATTCGTGATCTTCTGCCATGACTTGCCGCCGTCATGCGTGCGATAAATGTAGGGTTTCAAGTCGTCCAGGCGAAAACGCGTAACCGCGGCGTACGCGCTTTCCGAGTCGAAGTGTGAGGCTTCCAACTGGGCCACCTTGCTCCACGGCGTAAAGTCCGGTGGGGTGATGTCCTTCCAAGTCTTGCCACCATCCTGCGTGCGTTGCAGCAGGCCATCGTCCGTTCCGATCCAGATATCGTTCACATTCTGGAATGATGGACCGATGCTGTAGATCACACCCCTGTGCTTTCCCTTGGCAGGATCGGAGGTGACGAACGCGCCAAAGCTCGGCGGCGAGGGCGGATCCGCCCGCGTGAGGTCCGGGCTGATCTCTTGCCAGTGATCGCCGCCATCCGTCGTCTTCAGCAAAACGTTCAAGCCGAAGTACAGCACGTGCGGATCCCGTGGCGAGAAAATCAGCGGCGCGGTCCGATTGTAACGATACTTCCCTGCCCGAAAGCCGAGAGGAGCCACGTCCTGCGTCTGCTTGGTAACCCGATTGAACCGCGTGACCTTTCCGCCATAAATCAGTCCCGGATGCAGCGGGTCCGGCGCCACATACCCCCACTCTTCCACTCCAACGGGATACCAGTCGCGGAACGTGATAGACGCCGTATCCGTGCGGCTCGCGATGCCCACACTCCCGCTTTCCTGCTGTGCGCCGTACACCCAATACGGAAACTGGTTGTCTGTAATGACGTGATAGAACTGCGCCGTCGGCTGGTTGTACCACGAACTCCAGGTGGCACCGCCATTCACCGTGATGATCGCGCCCTGGTCGGAAGCCAACAGAATAATGTCGGGATTTTCGGGGTGAATCCAGATGGTGTGGTAGTCGTCACCACCCGGCGCACCCTTGATCGCCGTGTAGGTCTTCCCGGCATCATCCGAACGATAGGTGGCTGTGTTAGCTACGAAGATCACATCTTTGTTCTTCGGGTGAACCCGCACCCAGGCGAAATCTGAGCCGCGTCCCCAAATCCTCGTGTCGAAACTCACCCGCTGCCAGTTTTCGCCGGCATCATCAGAACGAAAGACGCCGCCCTCTTTCGTGGCGTCAACCAGCGCATACATACGTTTGCTGTCCGAGGGAGCGATAGCGATACCGATTCTCCCCACTTGCTGCTTATCCCCCGGCAGGCCACCGGTCAATTGTCGCCAGGTAGTGCCTCCGTCGGTCGATTTATACAGGCCGCTACCCGGCGCATCGTAGGAGTTGCCGCTGTGCCAGGGCCCCCGGCGCGATGTCCAAAGAACCGCATAGATCGTCTGCGCATTGACCGGGTCGAACGCGAGATCGATCCCGCCCGTGTCTTCGTTCTTATAAAGAACTTTCTCCCACGTGGAGCCGCCGTCCAGAGAACGAGATATCCCGCGTTCTGGATTTGGGCCATAAGGATGACCTAACGCCGCCACGAACACGCGCTTCGGATCGTGCGGATCAATCAGCACAAAGCCGATCTGCTGCGCATCCCTCAATCCCAGGTGCTGCCACGTACGGCCTGCGTCGGCGGACTTGTAGATCCCATCACCGACGGAGAGGTCGGGACGACGCAGCCCTTCGCCGCTTCCGACGTAAATAATGTTGGGGTCGGAAGGAGCAACCGCGAGCGCTCCGATGGACCCAGTCGGCTGGTCGTCAAAGATTGGATCCCATATATTGCCGTAGTCTGTGGTCTTCCAGACGCCACCATTGTTCGCGGCCATGTAAAAGACGCCCGGCTGACTCGGCACACCGGTGGCCGCAACCGTGCGACCCGCGCGGAACGGACCGATCATGCGCCAGCGCATTTCGCCATAGAGCGAAGCGTCTAACTGCTGAGCCAGGCTGACGCCGGCGAAGCAGGCGACACAGGAAAGAAGTAACGCACCCACGAAAAATCGGGAAGGCGAATACACGAGTTTGCTCCTGAAATCCCAGGCGAGGATAAAGAGGATAAAACGGTGGAGGGTATTTGTCGAAGTGCTTTTTGTCCCATCAGGAGGACGCACCGCCTCCCCACGTTCACGGGGAACCGTGTAGAATTGCGGCGGACACAACCTATATGAGCAATCCGAGCCGCAAGAGCCAGATCCGCCGGCGCCGCACACGCAAGGAGAAAGTCACCCTGCTGCGCGCGCGTTATGCCACTGCCAAGACCGATGCCGACCGCAAGAAGATCATGGAAAAACTGCAAAAGGTCGCGAAAGGCATGTCTTCCGAACAGTTCACCCAACCCATCGAAGCCCGGAAGAAGTAGTCTCCACTACTCAACCCACGCCAGTTCAGCCCCGCTCAGTGCGGCGTCCATGCCGGACGCGCGCTGAACAATCCCTGGACCACACCGATCTGATACACGAGCAAGAGCCCGAAGCCCAGGCTTAGCAGACCGGAAGCGATCCTCAGCCGATAGCTCCAGCGGGGTGCGCCGCCGACGAGCCAGAAGGTCGAAGCAATGCTCATGGTGATCAGCATCATGCCCACGATCGTTCCCACTCCGAAAACGAGCAGATAGGCCACGGCCCAGTAGGAATTCCGAATCGTCGTCAGGACCAGCAGGGCCACGGCCGCGGAACCTGCCAGTCCATGCACAACCCCGATGAGAAACGGCCGAATCGGACGATAGGCGCGCAGTTTGCCCAGCGCGCGATCCAGCCACGCCAGCGGCGTCAGGTCCGCGGCATGTGGATGTTGTTCCGGTTCGTGCCCATGCGCATGGCTGTGCACATAGTCGCCGTGGGCGTGCACGTGAGAATGCACGACGGCTGCGCCTGCTGTGTGTTCGACCTTGCGTTCCCGGGCGAAACGCACAAAGCTCACCACGTTCATGATGCCGAGAATGATCAGCATCAGCGCGACCGACAGCTCCATACTCAGGCCGAGCCGCGGCGGAATCACCAGGTCGAAGAGAATGATGCAGGCGCCCACGGCAAAGACGGTGAGCGTATGGCCCACACCCCAAAAAGCCCCGATCAGAGCCGCCCACCGTACATTGCGATGCTGGCTGACGATGGTGGAGACGGCAATGACGTGGTCGGGGTCGGTGGCATGCCGCATCCCGAGAAAGAACCCCAGCGCGATGATGGAGAGGAGACCGACCACGGGCCTTCTCGAACCTCACGGGAAGAACGAAGAACAAAAGAATGGCTCCTCAGGTAGGACTCGAATCCGGCTGGGAGCGTACATTCAACAACATACAGAGCACGGACGGCAGCAAAAGTATACCAAAAGCAGTGCTGATTCACGTTAACTGATTGCAGAAATCAGCGTGGTTTTGCCGCCTACCTTGAGGGCGATTTTGGCGAACGTTTGTCGAAA
>Ga0075014_100000089_pt1 | contig 29020 bp, 24 predicted proteins | sample AleBraG_ABR_2014_FD_71472 | JGI IMG/M metagenome (GOLD analysis project Ga0075014, IMG submission 71472) | Freshwater sediment microbial communities in response to fracking from Pennsylvania, USA - Alex Branch Run_MetaG_ABR_2014 | ecosystem: Environmental > Aquatic > Freshwater > Creek >... | reverse complement strand
CTGTGGCAGAGACGCCCGCGACCTGCGGCGCCGGGAGCGGCGCGGATATCATGGGGGATCTGCGGACAGTAAAGGGCGCCTCATTTCCAGAGTTGAAAAACGTAAACGTGGCAACAGGGTCGTTTCGCAGCGAAGCGGACTATTTTCGCACGCGCTTCAGCGTGACGAGATTCCTGTTGCTACTGCCGATGCGGTTCCGGGTGGAGGTGAATCCGAAACTGTATTCCGAGAAGGCGCCGGGGGATGGGGTGTGCGCGATCCTGGCGCATGAGCTGGTGCACGTGACAGATCTAAAACGCGGAAACAGAATTCGTCGCTTCGGATTGGTGCGGCTGTTGTCCGGGAGATACACGGCGCGCTTCGAGCGGAAGACGGATCTGGAGGCGATTGCGCGGGGATACGGGGAAGGATTGAAGGGTTACCGTGCCTGGGTGTACGGGCATGTTCCGCCGGGAAAGGTAGAGGGGAAGAAGCGGCGGTATTTTTCTCCGGAGGAGATTGCGGCGATTGAGAAAGGGCTGCACCAAAAGCCGGAGTTGCTGGACTACTGGCGCAAGCGCGTGCCGATGAGCCTGGAAGAGGCAGATGGCGCGGTAGGCCGGCTTTGAGTTTCTTGTACCACCTTCGAACTCTTCAGTTAGTGAAGCCGCCTTTGTTCGACATTCGGCATTACTCTTGCCGTGCTCTTGGAAGTCCCTGTTGGAGCAATTTCCAAGTGAAATCTGGATGGGCTTTGCCCCACTCCAGCGCTCGATTCCAGGCCTCTTGCAGCCTAGGGTCCGAGGACCAATGCTCGAAGTACGGGCGGAGAGTGATGGTTTCGAGGGCATGTTCCAGAAAGCCTTGTTCAATAGAAGCGCGAACTTCCTCACCGTTCGTCAGAAAAAGCTCAGTCACGGAATGTGCTGCTTTGGTGAGAACGTCAGATGTGCCTTCCATCTCAACCAGACGACGAAACCACAGGTGAAGAGTCGCAGTGGCTTCCCAACGGTCTTGTACTTGCGCTTGATTGGTTACATTCTGACGAATGCACTCCAAGAGATACCGTTGAATGAGATCACATGTTGAGTCTCTTCCGAGATTAGGCTGGATTCGGTAATAGTGCTCGCCAGTTAAGACGTACAACTTCGCCAGGGTTGGCAGATCAGTGGCCGCACTAATCCAGAGGAGGACCTTGTCCCTTGGGATCGGGTTGTCCCCGACAATTGCCGCATCAAGGTCAGGATTTGGGTCTCTCAAAAGATTCGTCCAGCTCCCGACTAGAATACACGGAGGAGACTGGCATCTTTGGACGGCTGTCGTAATATCCCCATTAGACCAACACCCAATGCTGACAGCGATCAGACTCCTGCACACCGTGATTTGGGCCATTCTCGCTGGGAGCATCGTAGTTCTGCCTATTGCAGGTGTATTGCGGCGTTTCCGTTGGGCTGCGATCGTGACGGCGGTGTTTTGCTGGAGTGCGGCGTCCTGGCTGCAAATGGTGGCCGATGCCCACTCTCCGACCTGGCCCGTCACTTCACGACTGACCGCGCCGATAGCTTCGACATCTACCTGCCCAACTGGCTGGCTCGTCACAACAAGGATATTTTTGGCGCGCTGTTGGTTGTTGGTGAGCTTGTCGTGCTCCGATGTTGGTTAAGGGCAAAGGCCGCTAGCACACCTCGGCCAGGAGGTCGCGAACCCCATGGTTGAGATTCAACCATCGCAATTTCAATCGCAACAAACTGTACGGATAGCGATCAGAGATTATGAGGAAGGTCTGCTTAGCATCCGTGTATGGCGCGGCGTTGGCTCTATGGTTCGCAGTGGCGTGCGGCAATACCGACGCACAGACGGCAAAGTCCGGCGGCGTTAATGTCCGGAGCTCGCATAGGGTTGTGAGCTGCAAGAAAGACTCGCAGTGCCCTTCCGGTCAGCGCTGTGGCTTTACATGGGGCTGTGAGCGTAAAGGCGAATGCGTGGTCCCAAGCGGCAAGACTTCGTGCATCGATCCGGGTGGCCGCTGCGGTTGCGATGGTCGCCCCGTCGATATTTTTTGCGCAGTGGGTTCGCGTATCGAATTCGCGTCGGCTCCTGTGGATGCCGTGGGCGGGTGTCCACGACCTTGCACCCAGGAATTAGGGTGTGGGTCTCGTCTCGTTTGTCAGAATGGCATCTGCGTTAAGCCGTAATGTGCACCCGGTGAGAAGTCGCCGGTGAAATTGCGCGCAGCGAAAAAGGGCGCTCGCGGCGGGCGCCCTCGTGTTTGTTTTATGAAACGCTGTTACCACACCCGGCAGGCGTTCTCCCGGACCATGGGGCTGCCTTTCTTGCAGCCGAAGGCTTCGCCGAACTCGGGCTGGTTCGAAACAACGTTGTTTACCCGGTAACTGGGGAACGAGTGCTCGTTGGAGAGCACTTGCACGCGCATGGCTTCGGGTCGGGCTTCGGTGCACCAGGAGTTGGCGTAGGAGAGGAAGAAGCGCTGGCGATTGGTCCAGCCGTCGGGGCCCTTGTCCTCCAGCGACTTGCCTTCTTTCTTCAGGACTTCTTCGAGGGCTGAGAGCGCGATGCGGATGCCGCCGTTGTCGGCCGTGTCTTCGCCCTGGGTGAGGTGGCCATCCTGCTTGACGCCAGCCTCGGGCACTTCCTGGGTGTACTGGTCCACAATGCATTTACCGCGCTCTTCGTACGCTTTCGCGTCTGCCGTGGTCCACCAGTCGCGCAGGTTGCCGTTGGCGTCGAACTTGCGGCCCTCGTCGTCAAAGCCGTGCGTGATTTCGTGGCCGATGACCGCGCCGATGCCACCGTAGTTGACGGCCTCGTCGCTTCCTTTGTCAAAGTAGGGCGGCTGCAGAATTCCGGCGGGAAAATTGATGGTGTTGAGTTGCGGGTCGTAATACGCGTTGACCGTGGGCGGTGTCATGGTCCAGTCAATGCGGTCAACGGGGCGTCCGATTTTCTCGAGCTGGCGGTGCAGTTCGAAGGTAGTTGCCTGTTTCACGTTTTGCAGGTAGCTGGTGCGCGTGATCTTGACGGAAGAAAAGTCGTGCCACTGGTTGGGGTAGCCGATCTTGTCTTCGATGGCGGCGAGCTTGAAAGCAGCCTGTTTCTTTGTCGTGGCGCTCATCCAGTCGAGCGACTGGATGTCGCGGTCGAGGGCATTTTCCACGTTCTTCACGAGTCCCAGCATGCGCTGCTTGCTCTCCGGCGGAAAGGCGCGCTCGACGTAGGCTTGCCCGAGCACGTCGCCGAGATCGCGATCGGCAGCGGCGACGCAACGGCGCCAGCGCGGGCGCTGCTCGAGGGCTCCGGCCAGGGTGCGGCCATAAAAATCAAAGTTTTCATCCACAAACGCCTTGCTCAGATAAGGAGCACCGTAGTGCGCGGCCTGCCAGTTCAGGTAGGCCATCCAATGTTCGAGGGGATGTTTTTGCACCATCTTCTCAACCCCGCGAAAGAAGTCGGGTGAGGTTACCAGGTAGTGCTTGGTGGGAGGCGCGCCGATGGTTTCGATGTAGCGCTTCCAGTTCAGAGAGGGCGTCAGGGTCTGCACTTCGGCCAGCGACATCTTGTTGTTCAGGTTCTTGGGATCGCGGCGGCTGACGTTATCCATGGCGGCCTTGGCGAAATCGGTTTCGATGCTGAGGACGACGGCCGCGTTCGCACGGGCAGCTTCGGGTGTTTCGCCAATCAGTTGCAGCATGCGGGCGATGTGCGCCTGATATTTGGTGCGGAGTTCGGCGGACCTGGAATCTTCCTTCAGATAGAAATCGCGCCCGGGCAGCGTCATGCCGCCTTGGTCAATGCCGCTGACGACGAGCGAGGCATCGTCGAAGTCTTGCGTGGGACCAAATCCGAAAAAGGGCGCGTCAGCCTGGTTGGCGTCGCTCTGCCATGCGCCGGGGAAGGTCTGGTGCATCAGCGCGATGACATCGATCAGCTCACTCTTGCTGTGCATTCCGCTGCTGCGCTTGATGAGGAAGCCGATATCGCGGTCACCAGAGGCGTCGCGGGCGTTTTCATCCATGCAGGCTGCCCAGTAGTCGCCTACTTGCTGTTGCACTGGGGTGCGCTGCCCCTTATTATCCGCGGCGCTCTCCAGCGTCTCGCGGAGAACGTTCTGGTTCCACAGCACAAGGCCGCTACCCGTTCCCCAGTAGACCTGGTCGGCGGGCATGGGATTGGCGCTGAACCATTTGGAGCAGGCGTACTTGTAAAAGTCCTGGCAGGGGTCGAGCGCCGTGTCGGCCTGCAACGGGTCGAAATGGGAGAGTTTGATGGCGGGACTGGCCATCTGCGCCAAAAGCGGAGCGGAAGCTGCACAGAGTAACAGAAACAGATGACGAAGCGTGAGCATGGAGTGACCTCGGAGAAGTCTCATTGTACCCAAGCAGACGAAAACTTTGATAGAGACGGACGAAGGCCAAATTGGTAATTGGGGTGGGGCAAGAAGCCGCGCCGAAGGGATGAGGAACATTGTCCAGCCGCCGGAACACGGCTAGAGGGCTACGTGCCCTGCGTCTTTCAGCGCGCTGACAGCCTCTTCGAGCCGGTCGGACTTTACCAGAACGTAGTCGGTATCGAACGTCGAGAGCGCCAGGATCGGGATGCCAGCGAGAGCCAGCGGGCCAAGCGCCGATACCAGCACTCCGACCAGGTCCAGGGAGAACGGGCCTTCCAGCCGGATGCCCGCCCACGGGCCATCGGACTTGGTTCCAGGTGGCACGTCTTCGAGCGGGCAGACGACCGAGAGCTCGTCCGGGGTACGGGTTATGGAAGCGAGAGGGTGGCGCAGGGCCCAGGCCGGAACGGGCGCATTGGGCGGCAGCTGGCAGACGGCATAGGAGCCGGGAAGTAGGGAAAACCTGAGCTTGCGCAAAGTCACGGGCGCAACCATCAAACGCTGCCACGCCACGCGAGTCAAGGGCGGGCTGACAGGAGGCGCATCCTCGGCTATTCTGCCAATTCTATGGCAGCCGAATCTTTTCCTCCTCCGCGGTCGCGCGACAAGCAGCCGTTCCTTGCGGATGGGATGTTGATCGTCGTTCTCATCGCCCTGGCGCGGTTTCTGTTGCTCATGTACTTCAACAACCGCTACGGATATTTTCGCGACGAGTTTGACTACATGGCGTGCGGCGACCACCTGGCGTGGGGATATGTGGATCAGCCGTCCCTGGTGCCGTTTCTCATTCGGATCTGCCGGGCGGCGCTGGGGGATTCGCTGCGCAGTGTGCGGTTTCTGCCGGCGGTGTTTTCGTCAATCACGGTGGTGCAGACGGCGCTGCTGGCGCGGGAGTTTGGCGGCGGACGGTTTGCGCTGGTGGTGAGCGCGCTCGCGTACTTGATTTCGCCGCAGTATCTCTCGAACGGCAGCCTGCTGACCACCAATTGCCTGGAGCCACTGTTGTGGACGGCATGCTTGTACTTTGCGGTTCTTGCCATTCGGCACGATGACCCGCGCTACTGGCTGTGGTTCGGCGTGGTGGCGGGGATCGGGATGAATGAAAAATACTCCATCAGCGTGCTCGGGTTTGGGGTTGTGGTAGGGCTGCTGCTGACGCGCGAGCGACGCTTTCTGGCGAACCGCTGGATCTGGCTGGGCGGTTTGGCGGCGTTCGTGCTTTTTCTGCCCAACTTGATGTGGAACGTTGCCAACCACTTTCCCTTTGTGCAGCTCATGCACAACATCAAGGCCAGCGGGCGCGATGTGGTTCTGTCGCCCGGGCAGTACTTTGGGCAACAGATACTGATACTGAATCCGTTCACGGCGCCGATCTGGATTACGGGCGTGGTCGCGTTTTTTTCCTCAGCGAAATTCCGGACCTACCGGATGCTTGGCTGGTGCTATCTCGCTTGCTTCGTTGTTTTCGTGGTGCTGCATGGCAAGAATTACTATTTGTCGCCGATCTATCCGGCGCTGTTAGCGGCGGGGGCCGTGGTGATTGATGGCGCGCTGCAACGCTCCGGGCATACTTGGCTCAAGCCAGCCATGGTTGTCGTCTTGCTGGCAGGCGGCGCGCTGCTGGCGCCCATTGTCATTCCCATCCTGTCGCCTGATCAATTTCTCGTCTATATGAGCAAGCTTCCGATTAAAGCGCCGCGCAGCGAGCACAGTCACGAGCGCGTGCCGCTGCCGCAGCATTATGCCGACCAGTTTGGTTGGGAGGAAATGGTGGCGGAGGTGAATGTCGCCTGGCAGCGCATTCCGGTGGAGGAGCGGCGCGATTGCGGAATCTTCGCCCAGGACTATGGGCAGGCGGGAGCCCTCGACTTCTTCGGCCGGCGCTACGGGCTGCCACCGGCCCTGAGCGGGCACCAGACGTACTTTCTGTGGGGGCCGCGCGGGTATTCCGGCAATTGCCTGATTGTTCTCGATGACAGGAAATCACGGCTGGAAGAGCTGTTCGAAACCGTCGAATACGTGGGCGAATCCGACAACCCGTGCGCGCTGGAGCGGCACATTTCTGTGTTTATTGTGCATCGCGCCAAGTTCGGATCGTTAAGCGCGATCTGGCCTAAGTTGAAGAAATGGGGTTAGCGTCGCGCCTCTACTGCGGTCCGAACGTGACCGTGATCAGCGTCTGGACCTCGACCGCCTGGCCGTTCTGCAGATAGGGCTGATACTTCCATTCGCGGACGGCACGCATGGCGTAGGGGGCAAGCTGGGCTTCGCCGTGCGTCAGCTTCACGTCGGTGACCGCTCCATCCTTCGAAATGCGCGCTTGCAGAACGACAGGAGAAACAGGGCCGCTCGGCAACTGATCGGCAGGAATCACCGGCTCGACGCGCTGCGTGAGCAGCTTTTCCATGTCCTCTTCGCTAACGGTGACGGCATCGGAAGCAGCCGAAGGCGCCTCGGAAGTAACGGCGCTCGGATCAGCTGGAGTGCTGGATGGCGGCGGAGCAGGCGTGCCAGGTTCCGGTTTAGGAACAGTACTCGCCGGTCCGGTTGGCGCTGGAATGTCCGCAGCGGAGGCTGGTTTGTAAAGTCCTGCTAACTGGGCGTAGTGGGATACGGGGCCCAGCGATTGCCAGGGAATGGCGTCGCGGAAGTAAACAACGCCGGCGATGAGGGCGATCAGGACTACGAGAACTGCCATCCACCCGTAACCACGACTCTTCTTCTCACCGTAGGTCGCGAGCGTTTCAAGGCTCGATTCCACCGTCAGCGGTTGCGAGGAGCGAACCACGATCAGAGGCTTTGCGTCCTGGGGTTTCGGTTTCGCTGGTTGCTTCAGCTCGCTAGGGACCTTGGTTCTCTCTGGTTTTGCAGCGGGGATCGACTTTTGAGGGCCAGTTGTCGGTTCGGCAGATGGAGCGTCCTGTTGCGCCGCGAATGTTGACGCTGCTGGAGCGGACAACTCGGGCTTCGATGTCTTCTCTTCGGCTGCGGGCATCGCTGCCGCGAGGGCTGCCGGCAGGGTGGGAGAGAGACTCTGAAACGGCGCCGCAGACGCTGGACTCGCGGCCGCTGCACTGGCAGCCGCCGCCCGAGCGCTCGGCTCGCTTGTGACCGGTTTGGGCATTTTCTCCAAAACCAGCTTGAGCGTCCGCATCGTGTTTCTTGCCTGCTGCATGGCGACAGGCTTGGTAAGGACAAAATCAGCGCCCAGGCGGAAGGCAGTTGCCGGAGCGCCCGGACCGCCGACCAGCGCCACAACTGCTACTTTTCTGTCGGCGGCGTGTTGACGCGCCGCTTGCAGGAGGGTGCTGACCTCCAGTTCGTTTTCGCAGTCCAGGATGAGGGCGGCGTAGTACTGCTCTGCCAGCTTGTGCCTCACAACTCCGGCGTCGGAACAAACTTCGGCATGCAGTTCCATCTCTGCCAGGACTTGCGCGAGTAGGCCAGATACCCTAGCGTCCGTGGCCAGGACGAGAGTTCGCAACGGCATGTCACGATGGTAGAGAGGCGGCAGTGGGGGCGAAAGTTACCCCCGTAATCCTTACCAATACTGAGGGACAAGGCCGAACAGACTAATCCCGCAGGACATAGGTGCTGCCCTTGGCGGGGCTCCCTGGTCGTTCGCTGCGATTTCCCCAGCGCTGCGCGCTGGGCTAATGAATGCCGCCCTCCGGGCTGGTCTGTGGTAAGGCAGGGCAGTCGTCCATGCTGGTGTGCGGTAGGGCAGGGCAGTCCATGCGTTGGCGCTAGGGTTTTTTCGCCGCGGCCTCGACCTGAGCGAGCATCTTGTCCAGATCACCACGCGAAAAGTACCGGCCGCGGAGCACGACTCCGTCGATCTTTTGGGTATGGCGAATATCGGTGAGAGGGTCCTGATCGAGGATGACCAGGTCAGCGACGTGCCCGTGTTCTACCGTTCCATAATCTGCGATCTTATCGAGAAAAGTTGCCGGGGAAAGAGTTGCGGCACGCAAGGCCTGGGCGCGGGTCAACCCTGAGGCTACCAGCAGCTCCAGTTCTCGATGCAAGCTGAAACCGGGGAGAACCAGGGGATCCGGTCCATCGGTTCCGGCCAGCAGCCGCACGCCGGCGTGGTTGATCGCGCCCACAATTTCCATGTAACGCTGGGTGGTGACTTTCATGCGATTGAGGAGTTCGGCCCCCGCCTGTTTGCGCAGCGCCTCGGGATTCCAGTCTTTGCGGGCCCAGGCTGGCACGAAGCGCAAGTGGTCGGGGTTGGCGAAATCGTCTTCGGCAGTCTGCGCCTGCCACCAGGCGAGAGTCGGCACTTGCCAGGTGTGTTCTCGGACGAAAACGGCAAAAAGCTGCTGCGCTTTATCGGTGTTGTAGGTATCGAGGAGTGCGGTCTGAGCGGCAGCGTAGGCAGTCTGGTCCTGCTTCGCAATCGCCTCTACAATCTGCGTCCGCAGCTGCGTCTCCTGCGAAGAACAGGCGAGCAAGATGCCGCTCAGGTGTTCGATGCTCTTCTGACTCACGTGGGCCGCTTCGAGAGCGCTGACGGATTCGGGCACGTGGCCGGCAAGCGGAATTTTCCGCTTCGTGCATTGCTCGGCGATGGCGAAGTATTCAGCGCGGGGCAGGTCGGAGAGGATCTTGATGAAATCGACGCCGCGCTTCTTGAGATCATCCACGGCCTGGCGGGCTTCTTCTGGAGTGTTCACGCCGACCGTCTCGTTGTTGCTTTTACCGGGGCGGAGAAAAGGGCCGGCAGCCACGATCGTGGGTCCGATCAAATCGCCGCGCAGGATTTTCTTTCGCCGATCCTCAATGAGCTTGAAATCCCCGCCCATGTCACGGATGCCGGTAACGCCGTTGGCGACGAGCAGGGGATAGATGACGTTCTCATCCCAGGGCGCGGCGGGACCGCCGGCGCTGTGCACGTGCATGTCCCACAGACCGGGAATGACGTACTTGCCACTGGCATTGACGATCTTAATGTTGCGGCCAGTTTGAATCATTCCGACCTTGGCGATGGCATCGATCCGTCCGTTTCGAATCACTACTGTCATGCCGGGCAGCACGATTCCCTGGCGCACGTCCACGATGTTGGCGTTGGTGAGAACCAGGATGGGGCCGGAGGCGGCAAGCAAGCTTGCGGGCGCGAGAAAAAGCAGAACGCGGAAGATCAGCTTGCCGAAAGACATGCCCTTCGAGGCTACGGAGCGGATACGGCGGCGTCAAACAAATTCAGGAACTCGACCTTCTTCTCATCGGGAAGAAAAGACGCTTCGAAGGAGTTGCGGGCAATTTCGCGGAGCTGTTCATCGGTGAACTCGAAGAGGCGCTGCGCCAGGGCATATTCTCCGTTCAGCGAGCACCCGAACATGGCGGGATCATCGGTGCTGAGAGTCACCATGACGCAGTGTTCGAAGAATTCGCGCAGGGGATGGTCTTCGAGTTTCAGGCAGCAGCCGGTGCGCAGGTTGCTGGTGAGGCAGACTTCAACGGGGATTTGGCGCTGGGAGAGTTCCTGGAGAAGCTCAGCGTCCTGTCCGGCAGTCAGGCCATGGCCGATGCGTTCGGCGTGAAGGTTGAGGGCGCCCCAGATGGATTCGGGGCCTACGGTTTCTCCGGCGTGCGCGGTGAGATGAAGGCCTTGCTCCGCGGCGTAGGCATAGACCTCGCGGAAAAGCTCGGGCCCGGCGCGACGCTCGTCGCCACCGATGCCGAAGGCGACGACGTTCCGATCACAATAGCGGGCGGCGAGTTCGGCTACCGCCTGGGCTTTTTCCGGGCCGAACTGGCGCACGGCGTCGAAGATCCAGAGCGCAGAAACGCCAAAATCTTTTTCGCCGCGAGCGCGAGCGCGCTCCAGGCCTTCGAAAATGGCGTCGAAATCGAAATGCCGCCAGAGGCAGACGCCGACGGACACGATGACCTCAGCGTGCCGCACGTTCTGGGCGTGCAACTGTTCCATTAGGCGATAGGCGATGAGCTCGTAATCGGCGGGACTGTGCAGGAATTCCGTGATGTTCTTGAAGGAAAGGAGAAAGCCGGTGAAGTCGGTGTATTGGTAGAGCGCTTCAACGGAGGCCAGATTCGCGCCTGTGACCCCCTGTTGTTGCTGTAGGTCCAGCAAGGTCGCTGGAGTGACCGACCCCTCGAGGTGAAGGTGCAGTTCGGCCTTGGGCAGGGCGCGGATAAAGGATGAAGGTGTGGGCGCAGTCGCCATGAATCACCGGTCCTGACATCCTCAGCGAAACGAAAGATCTATGCAACTGGGAAGGGCGAGAAGGCCCTTGCGCCGCCACTCGTCAGGAGTTTGTCATGCTGAGCGGAGCGAAGCATCCCTATTGCTGGCAGTCTGCTCAAGTATAGGGATTCCTCGCTCCGCTCGGAATGACAAAGGGGCGGGGGTTACTCTCCGCCCGACTTGCCCGTTTTCGCTACGTTGCTCGCGGCGCATCTGCGCGGCCAGCTCTTTGATCTCGGTCAAATCGCGCTGCATCTCGCTCCAGCCGTACCACAGGGCGTAGTCCGGGCTGGCGTGGAAGGTTCCCTGGAAGGTGCGCATGCGGTGTTCCAGATACATAACGAAGAGCTTCTGTTCGACCACCGTGGGCGCGTCGTGGAAGGTCAGGAGGTTGGGAAACGCATAGGTATAGTTCTTTGGCTTTTCAAGAATGCCGTCCTGATAGAGGCCCGCCACGATGTGGATGGCGTGCGCCATGAGGTGGTCGGCTTCGCGGATCATGTCGTCACCGGCCTGCAACTGCTGCTTGGCGAAGTTGACGGAGTGGCACTGGTTGCAGGTCTTGATCATCTTGTCGCGCTCGCGCTGCCAGTCTTCCTGTGTGAGGCGGGCGACGTCGGCTTTCTTCACAACCTCCACCAGGCCAGTGGGCTTGCCATCAGGGTCGAGCACGCCGAGCGCCTGCAGAATCGTGGCGCGATCCTGCGCCCATTCTTTGTTCTCGGGCAGGGGCAGGCGCACGGCCAGGAAGCCCCACGCAGTGCGCACTTCGTGGTTGCCGTCCTGCATGTGGCAGGTCTGGCAGGTAGGCGCCGAAGCTGCCTTGGGGAGAATGCCTTTTTGCTTTAGGTCATTGCGGACACCGTGCTTCGAGGAGGAGTACATCTCCCATTGCGGATGGTCGAAGCCCATGTGGCAGGTTTCGCAGGCCTGCGGCGACTTGGCTTCTTCGACGGAGAATGTGTGGCGGGTGTGGCAAGAGTCGCAGGAAGCGGCGCCAAATTCCGAGCCGCCCTGGCGCAGTTCGACGATTTCGGTCGGACTCTTCAATCCGATTTTGTGGCAGCCGCCGCAGCCTTTCTCGCCGGTGGTCAGCATCATGGGCTGCCAGTGGATCGTGGGCATGGCTTTCATCGAGGCCCAGCCCAGCGCGTGCTTGCCTTTGGAGTATTGCGCGACCTGCGTCTCGTGGCACTGCGAGCAGGTTTCAGGCGTTGGGATTTTGACCTTGGCTACGTCGTCAGTTGAGGAGTGCTGATCGCCGTGGCAGACAGTGCAGTCGACGCCATTCTGGCTGTGTTTGCTCAGTTTCCAGTCAGAAACAATGTTGGGAGTGGTCTTGGTGTGGCACTCGATGCACTTGGTTGCCGGTACCTGGGCGGAGGCCCCGAGCGTGGCAACGAGTACGAACGCGCAACAGCAGACCACGCGGCCAAGTCGACGCAGTTTCATCGCACCCTCCAGCGAGTCAGCAATTCTCTGAGACAGCCCGTTGTAGGTCTGTACTTTGATTACGCTATCCGAAGAAGGACCCAATCGCGGAACCGGCAAGCTTGTAGACCAGATAAGCTACGGCCACAGCCGTGATCGCAGTGGAGCGCTTGACCTTGCTGTTACAGGCGAAGCCGATTCCCAGCAGAATGATGCACCAGATCGAGAAGACGTCGAGCGCCGACGCCATGCCTAACAAGAACTTGTTGCCCGCCTGATCCATGTAAAACGCCGGGTTCGTACCGACGGGGTTACGCGGGTTGAAGGCTTCTTTATCCACGCCAAACATGGAGACGCAACCCAGAATCCCGTGCACCGCCATGGGCAACATCCCGTACCAGACAATGGCCCAAGCGGTAGTGAAGGAAATGCCGGCTCCCATAGCAAGATTGAAAACCCCGAGTAGCACGCCGGCGATGATCACGTAGATGATCAGGCTGACAACCGGCGAGGCATAGGAGATGTACTTCGTGATCGTCGTCGAAATCGCGATCTGCTTCTCTCGCTGGTCCGCCGGCAACTTCTCGAACTGATCAGCACGCGGCGACTGCGCGATGGCATTCCGCGTGATCTGCTCGAAACCGATTTGCCGGTCCATGAGGAACACGAAAACCAGCGTCACAATCAGGCCAAGCACGAACGGTCCCCACCACGCCGCCGAGCGTTTCAGGTCGTTAAAGGTTTTCGAAGGTGCAATGAACGTGTTGATGATGCGGGCTGGTTCGGAAAGGGCGGCGGCAGGTTGGGGCGGGGGAATCGGAATCGACGGAGTGTCCATGGCAGGCTCCTTTAACGGCAGAGGATTCTAACGCGCCAGTGCGAGGAGGGCAATTGGGTTAGGCGACGATCTCTGGCGTAGCCGCGACGAGGCTCTGAGTGTACGTGTGTTGCGGACGCTCTGTGATGTCTCTGGCGCGGCCCAGTTCGACGATTTCTCCGCGGTACATCACGGCGATGCGAGTGGCGAGATACCGCACCACGGGCATGGAATGCGAGATGAACAGGTAGGTGAGACCGAAGTCGCGCTGCAATTGCGCAAGCAGGTTGACGATCTGCGCTCCAACGCTGACATCGAGGGCGGAGACGGGTTCGTCGGCGACGATGAACTTTGGACGCAGGGCAAGGGCGCGCGCAATGCCGATGCGCTGTCTCTGTCCACCGCTGAATTCGTGAGGATAGCGCGGCAGAGCGGATTCATCCAAGCCGACCGCACGCAGAAGTTCGCGCACCCGCTCGCGACGGAGCACAAGAGTTAGCTTCTCGTGAATCAGCAGCGGCTCGCCGACGATGTCTTCAACGCGGAAGCGCGGGTCGAGCGAGGCGAAGGGGTCCTGGAAGATGATCTGCATATCGCGCCGCAAGCGGCGCAACTCGCGGCCACGTGCGGCCAGCAGATCGCGTCCGTCGAAGCAAATCGCGCCGGAGGTCGGCTCGGTCAATCGCAGCACCAGGCGGCCCAGAGTGCTTTTGCCTGACCCGGACTCGCCCACCAACCCCAAAGTCTCGCCGGCGTAAATGTCGAGGGAAACATCATCGACGGCCCGCACTTCACCTTTCGCGCCGCTGCCGAATGCGGACTCGCCCAGCGGGTACACCTTGGTAAGGTTGCGGAGTTCGAGCAGCGGCATCAGCGGGATGGTAGCACTCTCAAGCGGCGTGAGTTCATGAGAGTTTACGACCGCAGCGCCTAAACGGCGCATTGATTGCCCACTGCTTGCGGCACGTCTAAGGCGTGCCCTGATACGAATGGATCACGGCTCACCGCGCTGCGATGAGCGGCACGGCAGCCAACGCCGCCAACATCCCCACGACTTTCCAGCGGGTGAAATGCTCGTGCAGGAAGGTGCGCGCCAGCAACACTGTGATCGCCGGGTAGAGCGACGAGAGCACCACGGCAGAGTCGAGCCGGCCGAGCTGGTTGGCTCGGATGAAGAGCGCGGTGCCCGTCATGTCGAGGATGCCGGTCGTGATGCCGGATAGCAGAGCTGGAGAATCCAGTTTTTGTGCGTGCCGGCCAACGGCGACGATGACGAAGACCACCGCCAGGGAAGCGGCGCGCGCGATGGCTGCGCTCCACAAGGCGGAGCTGTTGCCGGTGCGGTGGATACACAGATAGAACAACGCAAAGCCGGTTCCTGCCAGCACGGCAGTTCCGAGTCCCTCCGAGCGTAAGCCGCCGGTTTCCGGACGCGCGATCAGCCAGATGCCGAGTCCCGCGAGAACGAAGCCACCAGCCACGATTCCGCCCGGCCAGCCATCGGTCTTTAATCCAACCAGGGCGGGAATAGCGGCTCCGAGCACGGCGGCGACGGGCGCGGTCAGACCCATCTGTCCGATCGAGAGCGCACGATAAAACGTAGCCAGCGCAAATCCGCCCAGGGTCCCTGCGATGAGCGCCCACACCACGCCGGTCCGATCGGGAAAAACATCGTGGCGGGAGAGCGCCGCTGCGGTTGCAACCGAGAGTGCGAACACATGCGTGAGCAGCGTGAGGAAGTAGGCATTCACGCGACGGCTGGCGTAGCCGCCGATGAAGTCAGACGTCCCCCAGGCCAGCATGGCCGCCAGGCTGAGCGCCGCAGGTCCGAAATGGAGGTACAGTGGCATGTCGCCGAAGCGGACGAGCTTACCATGCGATATCGAGGCGGCGCCGGTCCCAGAAGCGTGCTGCGTGCTAGAATTTCCACAGACAGTCGCCCGAAATTTCTCTAGTTGGACAAAAGGTCCTGACTGAAAGCTGACAGCCGAGTGCTGACAGCTAAGAGCCAAGAGCTAAAGGCTAAGAGCTTCTTTGATCGAACTCGCACCCTCAATTCTGTCGGCTGATTTCGCGCGTCTGGGCGAGCAGGTTCATCGCGCGGAAGAAGGCGGCGCTGCCCTCATCCATGTCGATGTGATGGACGGGCATTTTGTGCCGAATATCACGATCGGGCCGCCGGTGGTGAAGACGCTGCGCAAGGCTACCGAGCTGCCGCTCGACTGCCACCTGATGATTGAGAATCCGGACGAGTTCATTCCGGAGTTTGCCGATGCGGGCGCCAACTGGATTTCCGTCCACCAGGAAGCGTGCGTTCACCTCGATCGCACGTTGCACCTCATCAGGAACCGGGGTTTGCGAGCCGGCGTGGTCCTGAACCCGGCAACGCCGGTTGAAACGCTGTCAGAGGTTCTCGACCTGGTGGATTATGTGCTGGTGATGTCGGTGAATCCGGGATTCGGGGCGCAGAAGTTCATCCCCAATTCGCTGCGTAAGATCATGAATCTGGCGGGGTTGCGCATGGAGCGGCGGCTGAATTACCGCATCGAAATCGATGGCGGAGTGGCGCTCGATACGGTGGGAGATATTGTTCGTGCGGGAGCAGAAATTCTGGTCGCAGGCAACGCGGTGTTCGGCAATGGTGATCCAAAGCAGAATGCACAGAAGCTGCTCAAGGCCGCGACGGAAGCAGCGCTGCTGAAAGTCTAGTTTTGCAGGTTTGAGGTAGTCATGAAACGTCATTTTTCGATCGTTGCTCTGTTGGCCCTGCTGCTGGTGCTGGCGACGGCCTGCACCAATAAGAAAGTTTCCAACCCGTTGGCCAACATCAACTCCAAGCAGCCGGATAAGGTTCTGTTCGACACGGCCATGAACGATTTGAAGCACAATCGCTTCGACGTGGCCCGGTTGACGCTGCAGACGTTGATCAACACCTATCCCGATTCGGAATACATTGCGCGCGCCAAGTTAGGCGTTGCCGATTCCTGGTACGCCGAGGGCGGCTCGACCGGCTACGCGCAGGCCGAGATCGAATACAAGGATTTCATCACCTTCTTCCCCAACATGCCGGAAGCGGCGGAAGCGCAGTACAAGATTGCGAGCATCCACTATCAGCAGATGGAGAAGCCGGACCGCGACTTCACGCATGCCGTGCGCGCGGAGGACGAGTACCGCCAGATGATCCTGCAGTACTCGGAGCACAAGCTGATCCCGCAAGCGAAGCAGCGGCTGCTCGAAGTGCAGGAAGTGCTGGCGGAGCGCGAATTTCGCATCGGCCGTTTTTACAGCTTGCGGCAGTCGTATCCCGCGGCCATCGCCCGCTTGCAGTCGGTGGTGGATCGTTACCCGCTGTACAGCGGCGCGGACGAAGCGCTGTTCTTGCTCGGGCAATCTTACGAAGGCCAGATTGAAAACTTGCGCGGCGCCAAGTTCAACGAAGAGGCGAAGGGGCGAGTGGTGAAGCAGGCGACGGATGGCGCGGCGGAAGCGTACCAGCACCTGATCGAGCGATATCCGCTGGCAGACCGCGCCGAAGATGCCAAGAAGCGGCTGGAAGCCTTGCACCGTCCAGTTCCTCAACCTACGCGCGAGGCCATGTTGCGCAACAAGCAGGAGATCGAAAGCCGTGCGCAAACCGGTATGTTGGGCGCTTTCATGGGCCAGTTCCGCCGCCATCCGGACGTGGCGCAAACCACAAGGGTGGGGGATCCAGTACTGGTGGACCCGAAGGCGACGAGCGCGACGGATGTGGTGCAGGCCGCCAACCGAGCTTTGCTCGGGACGGGTGGCTCAGGCGGCTCGACCGGATTGGCGTTTGAGCCCGTGAAAGCGGGAGCGACGCCACCTGCCGGCAGCCCTCCACCGACATCTGGCTTTGGCGCGGCTGGCACACAGACGACTCCTCCCGAAGTTTCCACCTACGGGGAATTGAAGCCCGACGCGCCGGCGGACAATGCGCCCGCGCCCCCGCCGCAGGTGAACGAAATGCAGGTCGGCCTGTCGGGCGCGACGCCGGATGCGAAACCGGCGGATGCGCCGGGCGGCACCGCGGTAAAACCTGCAGATGGGCAGCCAACTCCTGCCGATGCTAAGCCCGCGGACCCGAATCAGGACCTCACCGGCATTTCCACCAGCCGGTCGAAGAAGAAGAAGGGCCTGAAGAAGATCATACCGTTCTAGTAAGAAAACCCATCGATTACCGGGCCGGCAGGTAAAACTGCCGGCTTTTGCTGTCAAAACACGGTCGCAACCTGCGAAACAACTGGGTCTCGCACCGAAGTAACGTGCCGAGGGGGTGACTGTAATTGACTTCATTCTTCTGACCGGCTAACTTCGCAAGTGCCCCCTTTTTCTTCGCTTGCGAGGAAGGTCGATTGCCGCGCAAAATACTTCTGGCCGACGACAGCGTAACAGCCCAGAACATGGGCAAGAAGATCCTCACCGATGCCGGCTATGAGGTGACGACGGTCAGCAATGGCTCGGCCGCGCTGAAGAAGGTGCAGGACAACCCGCCGGATCTCATCGTTCTTGACGTTTACATGCCCGGCCACAGCGGGCTGGAAGTTTGCCGTCGCCTGAAGGAATCCGCCAACACTGCGCATATCCCAATTCTGCTGACCGTGGGCAAGCTGGAGCCCTTCAAGCCTGATGAAGCGCGCAAAGCCCGCGCCGAAGCTTTCGTAGTGAAGCCTTTTGAAGCGAGCGAATTGATCGCGATGGTGAAACGGCTGGAGACGGAACCGCCCAAGCCGCCGGAAACCAAGCCCTCGCGCAAGAAAAGAAAGCTGGCTGAGATCTTTGCTGCGTCGGCGATCGTGGAAACGCCCGACCCGAACGTAGCGGAAATTCAGGAAGAAGGATGGCGGGAGCGCCTGTCAGTGCCGCATCCGCACGCGGAGGAGAAAGAAGAAGCTCCGGAAGCGGCGTGGGGAACAGGCTTTCGCGACTTGTCGTCGAGCGAGGCGGAGAGCAATTCGCGGCGCGACAGCGCCTTCACGGCGGAGCCCTTCGTCGCCAGTTCGCTTCCTCCCACCCCGCAGGATGCAACGCCGGAGGAGATCGCGGCGCTGCAAGCAGCCGCGGCCCTGCTGTCAGGGAGAGATCCCGCGGCCGCGAACACCCCGAGCGTCGAAACGGTGGTGCCCAAGGAGCTGGAGAAAGCTCCCGCTGCGACCGATGCGTCCCCCAGTCCGAGTGTGCAAACGGATGGTGAACAGGACGGCGAAAAGAAAGATGTGACGGTGGCCGAGGCAAAACCAGCCTCCGAGTCGCCAGTGGTCGAAGCGGCGAAGCAGGAGGAACCTGCTGCCCTGGCTGCATCTCCTCAGTTCGCAGCGCAAGAACCTGGGGTAATTGATCAGAGCGAGGAGCCGCTGTTCGCACCAGAATTCCAGCCGAAGGTTGAAGTCGCGGCGCCCGCTCCGCAAGAAGAGGCGAAGAAGGAACAAGAAGAAGCGAAGAAGGAAGAAGAAGAGAAAGCGGAAGAAGTGGCCGCGGATCCAGTAACAGCCGCGCCGGTCGCGGAAGCAGCGACTGAGACACCCGCGGCCGTCGAGCAGGGGAAGCCCGCTACCGAGGAGACGGAAAAGAAGGGAGAAGCTGCGCCTGCGGAGGCGGTGGCTCAAGTTGTGGAACAGCCGATCCCCGTTCTTGCAGTTGTCCCGGAAGAACCAAACCCCGCGATTGCGGCTGCAACGGCTGCGGAAGTGCCGGTTGCCGCCATCGCCGCGGAAGCTCCTGCGGAAACGACCGTCGTTGCAGTGGAATCATCGGCGGAACCGCCTGCCGCCGCTAGTAAGGAAACAGAGCCCGTCAAAGAAATCGAGCACCAAGTTGCGGCTCAGCCCGTGGCTGTGGCCGAAGCCGAAACCAAGCTGGCCGAATCTGCCCACTGGACCGCTGTGTCCGTTGCGCTCCTGGGCGAGGAAGCTGCTGTCGCCCTGGAGCGCGAGATGGCCGAGTTCCGCACGGTTGCCGCGGCCGGTGAAGGATCCGCTCATCCTGTTGTCGAGTCGGCGATTGCAGTTATCGAAGCTCCACCAGCTGCGTCGGAACAAATTATTAGCTCCCACGTGGTGGAAGCCTCGCAAAGCTCTGTGCAGGATTTTGCCGTGGTGGCGGAGGCAACGCAGCTCGTTGCTGCGATCGCAGAGCCAGCGCGAGCCGCGGCTGTGGCCGCGGGTGCGGAAACCAGCCCGGAAGCATCGGTTGCTGCGGCACCAGTTTCTGAAAAGCCGGCCAGCGACGCGGAGATCGATGCCAGCACTTCTGCCGATATGCAGGCGGCCTGGGCGAACTGGCGCGAAATTCGCGAGTCGATCGTAGGATCGAGCGTGAGTCAGAACGTGGTAGACCTGGTGTCGTCCGTTGCGGAACCTGCGGAAGCCGCGCCGGAGAAAGAATCGGAGTCAACCCAAACCACGGGTGATCCTGCCGCCATCGCCAACATTGTGGACAGCGTGCTCGCCGAACTCAAGCCCAAGATCGTCGAAGAAATCGCCAAGAAGCTGAAGAAGAAGAAGTAAAAGGCGTTGCTCAGGCCCGCCTGGGGCACAGACGGTGCACAGCGACGGTGTAGTCCTCCAGGTTATTTCCCGTTACCGGTTCCAGTTCGCCGTGCTGTGAAATCCTGCACAGCTGGTACCCGCACCCAGAAACCAGAAATTTCTCAATGAATTTGAAGTTGTTGCCGGCGTGCGCAGTACCATAACGCGCGAGCGTCTCGAAGTAGAGGGTTGGCCGAAAACGGAGCAGAGTCTCCTTCCCCCCCTGCATCACATCGAACTCCATTCCTTCGACATCAATCTTGATGAAATCGAGGCCGCCGACGTTCCTTTCATGTACGAAATTGTCAATCGTGTTGACCAGAATGCGATGGGAGCCTTCGTGCGCGAGCACCGCATTTCCGGGATTGTCTTTTTCCTCGGCCCACCAGAGTTCGCCGGGAGATCGGCCCAAGCCCTGCGCGACGATTTCGGTGCGCGATGCCAAGTCAGGATTTAGAGCGAGGTTGTTGCGAAGGCGCTCCACGTTCGGCGGACCGGGCTCGAATGCAAAAACACGTCCGTCAGGCCCGCAGTGCTTGGCCAGCAGCAGAGAAATGGCGCCGACGTTAGCGCCGATATCCATGCAGGTCCATCCCGCCAGATTCACGGTCTGGAGATACCGCGTTAAAGGTGGCTCATAGGTTCCGGACCACATGATCCGCTCAACTTTGTAGCGAGTATCGACGTTCACCTTGATATCGCCGCAGTAGTTCTCGAAGATGAAGGACTGTCCCGGAGGTGCGGCCTTGCGAAGATTGGGGAACCTTCGCAGCAGAGCAGCCGAGGCGGTAGAAGGCAACATCTGCAGGAAGGTCCGCTTGATGGCCCGGCTGACCTGTGCCATGACGGGCTCAGTGTAACCCGAGCAGACGTAGTCTAGGGCCTCAGCCCCTACTGCTGGTCTGCGCTGCCCAAGGTCGAGATCAGCTTGTCGGCTTCCGCCATGGAACTGTCGATGCTCTTGATCAGCGTGTCGACGTCGCCGTTGATTTTGGTCGACGTCGCCTTCAGCGATCCGATCGCCCGCGCATTCAGATTGTGCTTGAGGAACAGGACCTGGTCGCGGAAGGCGGCGAGCACGGGGGTCATCTTCTCTTCCGTGGCGTGCATGGCCTTCATGTAAGCGGCCTGATGAACTTTCGCATCGCGCAGCATGGCCTCGCTGCGGTCCTTCAGTTGCCGGTTGTGCATCTCGCTGATTTCTTTTTGCCATTCGGCAAACAGGTCGTTGCTGACCTTCTCAATGGAGTGAACCTTGTCGCGCAGTTTGTTGGCTTCTCCTTCGGCGCGTTCGTATTCGCTGTTGAGTTTCTTGTAGGACTTCTCCAGGTCTCCGCCCTGAAAGCCGGTCAGCTCCTGGAATGACTCCATGGTGGTCTTGAGCTGCTGTTTGGTTTGTTCCTGGTCTTTCTTCGCGTCCTTGACGCGTTCGACGAGAATGTCGCGCTTCTCCTTGCCCAGCTTCTCCATCGTCTTGTAGTAGAGCTGCTGGCAAGCGGAAAGAGTGAGCAACGAGACGGCGGTTGTGAGGAGCAGGAGGGCGGAGGTGGAGAGTTTGTGTGTCGGCATAGAGATTCGGATGGAATTCTAAACCAGGGTCTTACGGTTGGGGGCAAGCACGGGTGCGGGTGCCACACTTCTCGCGCCTTTCGAGAAGTGGGGCTTTCCTTCGTCACTGGAACTCCGTCTGTTTTGACCCGGTTCACTACGTCCGCCACCCTTCGATTGTGCGGACAGCCCACATCCCCACGTCTCGAACCCCGCGAGACGTGGGGCACCCGCGTTCTCGTTGTGCAAACGAAACAACAACGCTATTCTTGTCGGCGGAGACGCGGGCCACCCTTCATCCGCGCATTTCCGGCAATACTTTCAGCGCCGTCAGCCATCCCAGCCGCCATTCGTCTGCTTATCCAGCGCTCAGCCTCCTCGCGCTTGTCGCCTTAAGCCTTCAGGAAATTCGAATACTTGTTCAGATCCGGCCCTGCATCCACCATCGCCAGCAACTTGTTGCGCGTATCCTCGGAGAGGCCGTCGGTCTCCAGAGTCATTACTTTCCTCCCGTAAAGCCCAGGGTTTTTGCAAATTGGTTTTTAATGAGTTCCACTGCCTTTTCGCTGATCAATGGGCCTAGCATGACTTCACCAAACGCAGCTAATCCAATGCCAGCAAAGCCCCTGTTAGTATCCGTTGCCTCCCCCCTCGTCGTGTCCGAGAAAGTACCCCGGCTACTGCCGGTGTGTGACTCGTACTTGTAATCCGTACTTGAGCTGTTGTCAAAATTGTATTCATAACTTGATGACCTATCCAACGAGTAGGAGGTCTCTTCGACAATTCTAAAGAGTCGCCGTTGGATCTCGCCGCCGATTATGCCCTTAACGATAGCATCGATGTCAGCGGCGATTCGCTTCTGGTCCTGTGCGGTCTTGTAGTACTTGTCAAGTTGGATTCCCGCTTTGGCGAACTCTTCTAGAGGCTCCTTGACCAGACGCACTAGTACTGCGCGGTCATCGGTCGCCGTGCGAAGCAGTTTTCCAAGCTTTTCTGTGTCGGACTTAATGCTGACAGTAATTCTGTCCTCAGCCATAAAATATCCTCCTTACAATTACGAACTGTGACATTGGGTTCCTATGCCAAACATTTCAGAACGATGAGCTTCGAGCCACGCTCGGTTAAGACTAACCGACGGAACTCTCGTATGAGCCGTCCGTCTGAGAATCGATCTCGTTTCCCTTCGTGAGAATATGTCGTGGCAGAGATGGCACATGTTAACGTATCGGTTGCGGAACGAGATAGTGGGATCCTGTTCTTGAATGAACCGCATAATCCCATACGGACCCTCCAGGGCCAGCCAATTGACGATCAAGTCATCATTGGCTTGGATCAGCAGGTCTAATAGGGGCTTGTCGTGTAAGCTGCCGATGATTGATTCTGGGAAGTCATCAGAGCCGATTCCACAACAGATAGCAAGCTCTCCGCGCGGAGTAATTACTATTCGCTCGAGGGCAGAGGCACATGGTAATTTGACAAATTCTTCAGCCGAATACACGAGGTCACTGTCGCTTAGCTGGTCACTCTCCCAGCCCACGGGGACTGTAACTCCGAAGCTCGCGACATTGTGCTTTGGGTTCGGTTGGCCTTTGCAGTAGGTGGCAAGCTTCACCCCCAGAAATTGTTCCAGGTACTCGATGGTAATTAGGGTGTTCTTTAATCCTTTCACCGCGAGCAGTGCTGGCAGATTGACGGCTATCGCAGCCTCATTTGCCCATTTAATCCTTTCCAGGGGAATGAACGCTTGGTGAAAGTCGTCACAGCTATAGTTGATCTCCGTCAAACCAGCAGACTTAAGCCGGGCGAGAGTGGTCTGTGCGCGCTCTGGTGACGTAGCCCAATATGCATTTGTCACTACCCTCGTTAGAAAGCCCTTGGACGTCGCGTACTCCACAGCTCGAGTGAGATCGTCGCCAAGCAGAAACGGCTCACCTCCAGTAAACACGACAAGACTCCGAAGGCCAAGGGCGTTCACTTCATCAATTACACGCGTGATGAAAGCGAGGCTCATCTTGTCTCGACGGTAGGGGCTAGCATTGACGCCGCAATACTTGCACTGGATCGGACACTTATAGGTGACAGACAATACCAGACTGCCGAGCATAGTGGCCTCCTGAGCATTAGCCAACCCTAGTTCAATACTGGCGGACTGAGCGAAAGGTTCCGCCCAGGATCGTTTGAGAGTCAATAACTCGATCTTGACGAACAAGCTGTGATGGGGACCACACGGTTGTGTGACCGCAGTCACAATAAGGTGACTCGTCTGCTCTTAAAGTCCCCAGCCCGACTCCCTTATCTACTTGTCTATCCCTATGGAAACGGTGGCCCCGCCCTCTCGCTCTCGCCCCCGCGCCGCCTCACCTTCCCGTTCATTCCAGGAAGGCGGGTGGCCCGGGTCTCCGGAGAGAAGCATAACGTCCTTGTTTCGGTTGCGCAACGAAAACGAGGGTGCCCCACGTCTCGCGGGGTTCGAGACGTGGGGATGGAGACTGTCCGCACTATCGAAAGATGGCGGACTCGTCAACCAGGTAAAACAGACGGTGCACCCCGCGTCCCAGTCCTTATAGGTGGGGCAAAATCCCCTCGGTGCGTAATACCCCCCTCTCGTTTGACCCGCTTTTTCTCCCCCCTGTACTATCAGAAGTTATTCCCTGCGCAGCCGAGATCGTCCGTACTCCGCACCTTGGAGCCCGGATGTCGCGCGCAGCTACGACATGCCCCACGAACTGCCCAAAGCGTATGAGCCGGGCGCCATTGAGGCGCGCTGGGCTGAGTACTGGGTGAAGGAGCGCGTCTTCGCGGCGCCTACGCCCGAGACGGCCGACCACCGTCCCATGTTCAGCCTGCTCTTGCCGCCGCCGAACGTAACCGGGCGGCTGCACATGGGGCACATGCTCAACCAGACGGAGATGGACATCATCATCCGCTGGCATCGCATGCGCGGCTTTCTCACCATGTGGCTGCCGGGGACCGATCATGCCGGCATTGCCACGCAGATGATGGTGGAAAAGCAGCTCGCGAGCGAAGGTGTCTCGCGCCTGCAGATTGGGCGGGAGGCGTTCATTGCGCGGGTGTGGGATTGGCGCAAGCACTACGGCAGCGCGATTCTCGACCAGATGCGGCGGCTGGGCGCGTCGGTGGATTGGGACCGCGAGTACTTCACCATGGATGACCGCCTTTCGCGAGCCGTGCGCGAAGCCTTCGTGCGGCTCTACGACGAAGGGCTGATCTACCGCGGCAAGTACATCGTGAACTGGTGCCCGCGCTGCATGACGGCGATTTCCGATCTCGAGGTGGTGCACGAGGAGGTTCCAGGCAAGCTCTACAACATTCGCTATCCGGTGCTGGGGACGAGCGACCATCTGGTGGTGGCGACGACGCGGCCGGAGACCATGCTCGGCGACACGGCAGTCGCAGTGAACGAAAAAGATCCGCGCTACAAGCATCTGCACGGCAAGAAAGTGCGCCTGCCGTTGATGGAGCGCGACATCCCGATCATTCTCGACGACATTGCGAACCCCGAGTTCGGCACGGGCGCGGTGAAGATTACCCCGGCACATGACCCGAATGATTTCCAGGTTGGGCTGCGCCACTTGCTCCCGCAGATCGACGTGATGGACGAACGTGCGCAGATGAACGAGGCCGCCGGTCCCTATGCGGGGCTGGATCGCTACGCGGCGCGCGAGCGCATCATCGCCGACCTTCGCCAGCAGGGATTGCTCGAATCGGAGAAGGACTACATCGTTCCGCTCGGCAAGTGCGACCGCTGCAAGACGGTGGTGGAGCCGCGGCTCTCGACACAGTGGTTCGTGAAAGTGGCGCCGCTGGCGGAGCGCGCGATTGAGGCGGTGGAGAAGCGCGAAATCCGCTTCACGCCAGAGAACTACGCCAAGACCTATTTCGAATGGATGCGGAATATCCATGACTGGTGCATCTCGCGGCAGTTGTGGTGGGGACACCGCATTCCGGCGTGGCGCTGCGCGGACTGCAAGACCCTGGTCGTCTCGCGCGATACGCCAGCGACGTGCTCGAACTGCGCCAGTGCGAACCTGGAGCAGGACTCCGACGTGCTCGACACCTGGTTTTCGTCGGGGCTGCTTCCCATGAGCGCGCTCGGCTGGCCCGACAAAACGCGCGACCAGGATGTGTTCTACCCGACGTCACTCCTGATCACAGGGTCCGACATCCTCTTCTTCTGGGTGGCGCGCATGATCATGCTCGGCTGCCACTTCATGAAGGATCATCCCAAGGGGAATGTGCCTTTTGAAGAAGTCTACATTCACGCCCTAGTGCGCGATGCCGAGCGCAAGAAGATGTCGAAAACGAAGGGCAACGTGCTCGATCCGATCGAGATCATAGAAAAGTACGGTACTGATGCGACCCGCTTCACGCTGGCGGCCATGGCGGCACCGGGCACCGACATTGCCTTCAACCCGGATCGCACCGACGGCTATCGCGCCTTTGCCAACAAGATTTGGAACGCCGCCCGCTTCGTCTTCATGAATGTGGACAAGGCACAGAGTGCGAACATTTGGTCGCTCGACGACTTTAAGACGACGGTTGGCAAGGAAGGGCATTTGCCCGCCGGAATCGCCGGCTTTCAGACGAACACACTCGAAGACCGCTGGATTCTCTCGCGCTTCAATTCGGTGGCGAACGAAGTGCACGACTCGCTGGAGGAGTACCGCTTCCACGAGGCTGCCAACCGCGTTTATGACTTCTTTTGGGGAGAATTCTGCGACTGGTATATCGAGCTGATCAAGCCGCGGCTGAGCGTAACAGATTCCGATGCGCCCACGGTGCGCGTTGCCTGCCAAAACGTGGTCAGCCTGTTCGAGGCGGCGCTGCGGCTGCTGCATCCGTTCATGCCGTTCATCACCGAGGAAATCTGGCACGCGGTCTTCGACGGAAAGCCGCCGCTGAAGTCCATCGCGCTGGCGCCGTTCCCCGAGCCGGATTCCCACCAGAACGATGTGAGCGCGGAAGTGGATATGGCGATCCTGCAGGACTTGATCGTCAATGTGCGTAACCTGTGTGCCGAACTGAAGGTGGAACCGAAAGCGAAGGTGCCGGTGCAGGTCTATGCAACCGGGGATGTACGTTCCATGATCGAACAGAACCGCGGAGCGGTGCTTTTGCTGGTGGCGAATGCGGAGAAGTTGACTTTCGTTGAGTCTTCCCTCGCCAAGCTGCCCGGCGCGCGCAGTACTGCGCGATTCGACGTGCGCGTCGTGTACGAGAAGAAAATTGACATCGACGCCGAGTGCAAGCGGTTGGCCAAGGAACTGGAGCAGATAGAAAAGGAACTGGAGAATGCCGAGAAGCAACTCAACAACCTGGAGTTCCTCTCGAAAGCCCCCGCGAAAGTCGTAGAGGGAACTCGCCGGCGGCACCAGGAACTGACTGTCCTGCGGGAGAAAGCGCGGGCGGCGCGCGCGGAAATGGGTTGCGATCAACCTAAGAAAGGTGAGACGGCCTAACCATGGATTGGAACAGCCGCCGCCTCACGGCCGTTATCGAAAATGCGTTGCTGGAGGATCGCGCCACGCGCGACGCGACCAGCTACTCCTGCATTGATCCGCAGCAGCGCGCTACCGCCACGCTGCTGGCCAAGCAGGAGTGCATCCTCTCGGGCATCGGCTGCATTCCGCGCATTCTGGATGTGTATGCGGTGCTCGATGGGGCGGTTACTTCTCACTTCGAAGTGACCAGCCATCCGGAAATTTTCGATGGCGTGCGCCTGCGTAAAGGGCAGACCGTAGCCGTCATTCAGCACAATGCGCGTGTGATCCTTTCGTGCGAGCGGGTCATCCTGAATTTCTTGCAGCGCCTGAGCGGGATTGCGACTCTGACTCGCCGCTACGTGGAAGCGATTTCCGGAACGCGAGCCCGCATTCTGGATACGCGTAAGACGATTCCTGGCTGGCGCATGCTCGACAAGTACGGCGTGCGTTGCGGCGGCGGGACGAACCACCGTCTCGATCTTTCCGATGGCATCTTGATCAAGAACAATCACATCGCGCTCACCGGCAGCGTGGCGGCTGCGCTGGAGCGCGCGCATCACAACCGTCGCGGTGAGCAGCCCATTGAGGTCGAAGTCCGGTCTGTCGCCGAACTTGAGGAGGCGCTCCGCCATGGTGCCGAGGCGATTCTGCTCGACAACATGGCGGTCGAAGATGTTCGTCGCGCGGTGGAGCGGGTGCGCCAGTTGGAAGCAAAGGTTTCCCTGGAATGCTCGGGTGGCATCAACCTGGAAAACGTACGCGCCTACGCAGAGACGGGCGTGGACTTCATTTCCGTCGGCGCGCTAACCCACTCCGCCCCGGCCGTGGATATGAGCCTGCGGCTAATGCCAGCGTAGGATTTTGCTTGTGGGGGGGGCGGGTAGCGACATTCAAGGTCAGGCGGTTGGGATCGTTAGCTCGGCTTCTAGGGTGTCCACGTCAGCCTCAACATCCTCGCCTTCCTCCTGACCGGTGCTAAGTTCGACTCACGAGAGAATGTGCAAGCGGGCATACTCCGCGGCGATCACCCGGTAGCATTCGCAAGCGGCATCTTCGAGACCCTTGCGATTCAGGATCACGATATGGCTTCGGGAACACTCAATGAGGCCAGCTCTCTCCAGAGTTCCTACTACAAGCGTCACTGTGGTGCGAGGCGCACCGACCATCTGGCCCACAAACTCCTGCGTGAGCCCAAGGTCATCCGAGTCCGTCCGGTCACGGCAAAGCAGCAGCCAGCGCGCCAGGCGCTCCTCAATTTCATGCAGGCGGTTGCAAGCCGCAGTCTGGGAAGTCTGCACCATCTGGGCATGGACGTACAGTAAGAGTCGTCGCCGAAACTCTCCCGGACGCTCAAATTCGCGTCCGACATCCTGCGCCGAGATGCGAAAGCCCGTGCCGGGCATCTGGATGAAGGTTCGACCCGGCATACTTTCTGTGCCCAGCAGGATAGGAATCCCGACCATTCCACATCTTCCGACGATGCTGGCCTCAACCGTTTTCCCGTCTTCCGTCTCCACCACAATCGAAGCCATGCCCGATTCCAGAAAATATGCTTCAGTGACAATCCGCCCGTCCTCGAGCAGCGGGTCACCGTGCTTGAAACTGACTTGGTGCAGGTTAGGCGCAAGACGTGCTATTTCATCAACCGGGAGCGACGCCAGGATTCGATTCGCGTAGGGGTCGTTCAACTCTTCGTGAGGCCTCATCGGGCACTCCTTTGCGCGTGACGGTCGAACGACCGCAACAGAAAGCGCAAAGGAGACCGCAAGAAACAGCGGTCACGCTTGCGTATTAAGTTGTAATTGACATTGTACGCCCCCGCTAAGCCCTGCACGGAAAATCCTGCTGCATGCGGTAGGGCCGCGGTGCAATGTCCGATTCACGAGAGAAGGTTCAAGCGGGCATACTCCGCGGCTATCACTCGGTAGCATTCGCAAGCGGTATCTTCGAGAGCCCTGCGATTCAGGATCACGATATGGCGTCGTGAACAAGCAATTAACCCAGCTCTCTCCAGAGTTCCTACGACAAGCGTCACGGTGGTGCGAGGAGCACCGACCATCTGGCCGACAAACTCCTGGGTGAGCTCAAGGTCATCCGAGTCCGTCCGGTCACGGCACAGCAGCAGCCAGGGCGCAAGACGCTCTTCGATCTCATGCAAGCGGTTGCAGGCGGCAGTTTGTGAAGTCTGGACTAGTCGAGCTTGCAGGTAATGTAAGAGACGTCGCCGAAAATCTCCTGGACGATCAAATTCGCGCGTGACATGCTCCGCCGAGATGCGAAAGCCCGAGCCGGGCATTTGGATGAAGGTTCGACCCGGCATACTTTCCGTGCCCAGCAGAATAGGCACACCAACCATTCCACATCTTCCGACGATACTGGCCTCAACCGTCTTCCCATCTCCCGTCTCCACCACAATCGAAGCCATGCCCGATTCCAGAAAATATGCGTGAGTAACAACCTGCCCATCCTCCAGCAGCGGGTCACCGTGCGTGAAAGTGACTTGGTGCAGGTTCGGAGCAAGACGCGCCATTTCATCAACCGGGAGCGACGCCAGGATTCGATTCGCGTAGGGGT
>Ga0075014_100000087_pt1 | contig 29597 bp, 26 predicted proteins | sample AleBraG_ABR_2014_FD_71472 | JGI IMG/M metagenome (GOLD analysis project Ga0075014, IMG submission 71472) | Freshwater sediment microbial communities in response to fracking from Pennsylvania, USA - Alex Branch Run_MetaG_ABR_2014 | ecosystem: Environmental > Aquatic > Freshwater > Creek >... | reverse complement strand
CTCATAACCTGAAGGTCGTTGGTTCAAATCCAGCCCCCGCAACCACTTGAAAACATTAAACCCCCTGTGAATACAGGGGGTTTTTCATTTCACCCCCAACCTTTCAAAATCGGGCCGAACCCCCATGGAACCCCATAAAAACCCATAAAATGGGGTGTTTTTCTGCCACAAACCTGCTACAGATTTGCGAATTTCCCTTATTTTTTGAGGTTTCAAAAACTGGCAAAGTCAAAATCATGGCAAAATTGAACCTGAAGACCGGTTTTAAAATTGAAAAGCTCGAAGTGTCTGATAGACCGAATGTTGCGCACGAATATTGACAAAACAAATCATCAAATCGCTTGCCTCCCATACCCAAGCAGCTTTTGGATAAATGGGATGGCCGTTACTGCGCAACCATCGCGAATCACCGGGCAATTTTAACCCGGATTCAAACTTTCGTTTTGAAATACTTGATGGTGTCCGTCAGGCCGTCGGCGAGCTTCACCTGTGGTTCCCACTTCAGGAATTTTTTCGCCTTGGTGATGTCGGGCTTGCGCTGTTTCGGGTCGTCCTGCGGCAGTGGTTTGAAGACGATTTTGCTTTTGGATTTCGTGGCCTTGATGATTTGCTCGGCGAATTCCAGCATCGTCATCTCGACGGGATTACCAATGTTCACCGGCAAACCATAGTCGCTCATCATCAGGCGATAAATGCCTTCGATCAAATCCGAGCAGTAGCAAAAACTGCGCGTCTGCGTGCCGCGACCGAAGATGGTCACGGGTTTGTTCTTCAGCGCCTGTGAAATAAACGCCGGCACCACGCGGCCGTCGTTGACGCGCATCCGCGGGCCGTAGGTGTTGAAGATGCGGACGATGCGAGTCTCGACCTTGTGCTCGCGGTGGTAGGCCATCGTGATGGCCTCGGCAAAGCGCTTGGATTCGTCGTAGCAGCCGCGCGGGCCGATGGTGTTGACGTTGCCCCAGTATTCCTCGGTCTGCGGATGCACGAGCGGGTCGCCGTAAATTTCCGAGGTGGAGGCGATAAGAAAGCGTGCGCCTTTTTCCTTTGCCAGGCCAAGTGCCTTGTGCGTGCCGAGCGAGCCGACTTTGAGCGTTTGAATCGGCAGCTCCAGATAATCAATCGGGCTGGCGGGCGACGCAAAATGCCAGACATAATCCACCGGGCCTTCGAGGAAAATAAATTCCGTGACGTCCTGCTGGATGAATTTGAAGTTCGGATTCCCGCCGAGGTGGACGATGTTGTCCACGCTGCCGGTGACAAAATTGTCAATGCCGATGACCTTGTGGCCGCGCGCAATCAGCAGGTCGGTCAGGTGGGAGCCAAGAAAACCGGCGGCCCCGGTGACGACGGACACGGGTTGTTGAAATTTAGTTCTGCCCATAAAGTGGTTTATTGACTGCGCTTTGTTTGTTTCACCGTCCCACGCTCTTGTAGATCCAGCCGAGCTTTTCCATCTCCACGGGATCGAAGAGATTCCGTCCGTCGAACAGGATGGGATGCGTGAGGGCCTTCTTCGCGCGGGTCAGGTCGAGCTGCTTGAATTCGTCCCATTCCGTCGCAATCACCAGCGCGTCGCAGCCTTCGGCCACGGCGTTCAGGTCGTCCACATACGTCACGTTGGGCAGCAGCGACTTGGTTTTGTCCATCGCTTTCGGATCGTGGACGCGCAAAGTCGCGCCGTCCTTCAGCAACCGCTGGCACAAATCAATCGCGGGGGAACTGCGCACGTCGTCCGTGTTCTGCTTGAACGCCAGGCCGAGCACGCCGATTTTCTTGTCCTTCAACACCCAGAGCGTGTCCGTGATTTTTTTCACGAAGCGGTCCATCTGGTCGGCGTTGATGCGCTGAACCTCTTTCAGCAATTTGAAATCATAACCGATTTGTTCGGCGATCTTGATGAACGCGCTCAAGTCTTTCGGAAAACAACTGCCGCCGAAACCGATGCCGGCGTTGAGAAACCGCCGCCCGATGCGCTCGTCCAGACCGATGCCCTGCGCCACTTCCTGCACGTTCGCGCCCGCCGCCTCGCAGACGGTGGCGATGGCGTTGATGTAGGAAATCTTCAGCGCGAGAAACGAGTTCGCCGCGTGCTTGATGAGTTCCGCCGAGTTGATGTCCGTGACGATGATGGGCGCGTTGAATGGCGTGTAAATCTCCTTCATCGCCGCCGCCGGACGCGGCGACGCCACGCCGATGACGATGCGGTCGGGCTTCATCAAATCGCCGACGGCAAAACCTTCGCGCAGAAATTCCGGGTTGCTGACGACATCGAACTCCACCTTCGCCGCGCAATAACGCTTGATGGTCTCGGCCACCTTCTCGCCGGTCTTCACCGGCACCGTGCTTTTGTCCACGACGATCTTGTAGCTGGTCATGGCGGCGGCAATTTCGCGCGCCACCTTTTCGATGTAGCTCAAGTCCACCGAACCGTCCGGCTGCGGCGGCGTGGGCACGGCGATGAAAATCACGTCGGACTTCTCGACGCCCTCGGCGGTGCTGGCGGTGAATTTCAACCGCCCGGCGGCGACGTTCTTTTTGACCAGCTCTTCGAGGCCGGGTTCGTAAATCGGAATGCCGCCGGCTTGGAGCATCTTGACCTTCGCGGCGTCGTTGTCCACGCAGATGACGTGGTGGCCGACCTCGGCGAAGCAAGTTCCCGAAACCAGACCGACGTAGCCGGTGCCGATGATGGTGAGTTTCATGAACTGAATCAGGTTTGAATGTTCAAATTGCTTGTGAAAATTGCCGACGATTAATTTTGGCAGTCTTTCGCTTCCAGCTTCTGCCAAAACGCACCGTAAAGGGCGATGAGGACGAAGCACACCAGCGGCACCACGAAGCCGACCTTCATGGAATGCGTGTCCGCGATGTGGCCCATGAAGGGCGCCGCAATCGCCCCGCCTACGATGGACATGACGATGAGGGACGATCCGAGTTTGGTGTAATCGCCGAGGCCGCGGATGCCGAGGGCAAAAATCGTCGGGAACATCACGGACATGAAGAAGAACGTGCCGAACATCGCATACATGCCCGGCATCCCGCCGCCCATGCACACCGCCGTCAGCGCGACGTTGATGCCGGCGTAGGCCGCCAGCACCTGGTTCGGCTTGAATTTGCTGATGACGCCGCTGCCGCACAGCCGGCCAAACATGAACAGGCCAAAGCCGATTGCGCCGAGCCAATGGGATGCTTACAGCTTGGTCACGTTCGCGTCGTTTTCCAGAATGTAATTCACACAGAAGCTGAAAATGCCCGTCTGCGCCGCGACATAAAGAAACTGCGTGCCGATGCCGAGCGTGAAATGTTTGCGCCGGAACAAATCCCAGTTTTTGGAAACCAGCAGGAAGCCCGCAATGTAGGCGGCCGCCAGCAAACAGTATTTCACCGGCTCAAACAAGGCCGGCGGCAGGTTCAGCAGCACCCAGATCAATCCGAGAATCGGCGCGATGAAGAAATAGAGCAGTCCGCAAACAATCGCCAGTGTGACCGCGATGCCGGCCAGTTGTCCGCCGGAAGGTTTCAGGTTGTTTTTCTGCTCGGCGGATTTTTTGCTTTCATCCTCGGCGTGCAAATCCGGCACCTTGGACACGGCGAAGATGACCAGCAAAATGGCCACGAAGATGCCGATGCCCAAGTAAGGCGTCGCGAGGCCGGCGTTGGCGTTCGCGCCGTCGCTGCTGCCGAAGACGAATTGGCCGCCGACAATCGGGCCAAGAATCCAGCCGCCGCCGTTGATGCTCTGCGCGATGTTGATGCGCGTTGCGCCGTGTTCCGTCGCGCCCAGCACGGTGGTGTAGGGATTGGCGATGGTTTCCAAACAGGTCATGCCCGTGGCAATGACGAACAATCCGAGCAGGAACGCCCAGTATTGACCGATGCCAACGGCGGGGATGAACCAGAACGCGCCCGCCGCAATTAGCGACAGGCCGACCAGGATGCCGCCCTTGTAGCCAAACTTGCGCGCGATGAGGCCGGCGGGAATCGCCATCAGGAAGTAGGCGAGATAATTGGCCGACTGCACGAGGCCGGATTGTTCCTTGTTGATGTGCAGCGAATCCTGAAAGTGCTTGTTCAGGATGTCAATCATGCCGTTGCAAAAGCCCCACAACAAAAACAGCGTGGTGACCAACGCAAAGGTAATGAACAGGTTTCTACCGTCGGCGGTTTTGAAAAGACCGCCGCCCTGGCCGTTGGTCTTGGTGAATTGTGGAGTCGGTGTCATTTGCTGTGTTGGTTTATGGTTGGTTTTAGATTTAACTGGTCGATGGAATGGAAGCTTTGAACACCAAGGCAAATTCGCCCGCGGTTTCCAGGGTGTAACTGTTTGTCTGGGGTGCGAGCATGATTTCACCCGGCTTCAGTTGCAGTGAATCGTTTCCGCTTCGCGCCGTTACCGTGCCGTTCAGCACGATCAAAATATCCGGGCCGTTCCGTATGCTGCTGCGGAAGGACTGCCTGTCCCCCAGTTGAATCCGGCTTAATTCAAATTCGGCGGCGGGGGTGGGGAAAATGGTTTCAACGGCGGACGCGCTCTTTCCATGGATAATTTCCGGCTTCCCATCGCTGAAATTCAACACGCGCAGCAATTCCGGCACGTCAATGTTTTTTGGGGTCAAGCCGCCGCGCAGCACGTTGTCGGAATTCGCCATCAATTCCACGTTCACGCCCTCAAGATACGCGTGCAGCGTCCCGGCGGACTGATAAGTTGCCTCGCCCGGTTTTAGCCGCACCAAGTTCAACAGATAGATGGAAAAAATCCCCCGATCCCGATGGCCATCCGGCAGGGGAAACTCCCGCGCGGCGCGCGCCGCCCAAAAATCCGGATTATCCTTGTCCGTAGTGGGCTGCTTTTTCAAACGCCGGAGCAAGGGGTTCAATAATTGATCCACCTGGTCTTGCGGCATCGTCATCACCCGTTCGTAGAGCATTCGCAGCAGCAATGCCCGCATTGCCGGATCGTTGCCGGCGATTTTCAGACGCTCGCGGAAATCAGGCATTAGCGGACGCAACTCCACCACTGTTTCCAGCGTGTCGGCAATGTCTTCGAGCGGACGGAAACCGTGCAGCATCCAAAAATCCGTCAGCGCAACGTGAACTTCCGGCTTGTGATTGCGATCCTTGTAATTGCGGGTTGGAGCATTGAGCGGCACACCGGCCTTTTCCTCGGCCGCAAATCCCGCCGCCGCCTGCCCCAGTGTCGGATGCGCCTGGATGGAGAGCATCTTGCGCGCGTCCAAAACTTTGAACAAGTAAGGCAGGCGGTTTTCAAAACGGGCCGCGACGGATTCCCCGAGAAGTTCCCTGGGCGCACTCGCGATCAAATCCGGCAACGGAAAGAGATACTCGCCGTTTTGCACCAGCGCCGGGCCGTTGGCGTGGCTGCCCATCCAGAGTTCCGCGCAGGGTCTGCCCGAGGGATGCGATTGTCCGAGCAGTTTCGGAATGAAATCAAAGCCGCCCCAATCGTAGTGCTGCACCACGCCCTGTAATTTGAAAAGTCTGGAAGAATTCATGTTCGGTTGTGAGTTAGCTGGAAACCGCGGTTTCAAGCCGGCGCAAAATACCGTCGGGTTCAGCCACGCCCATTCGGGCGATGGCGTCGGCGCGCGACTGCGACTCCGCCACGGCGTAGATGCGCAGTTCATCGGCGTTGCCAGATGGACGCACATGGGCCACGTCGCCATTACTGAAATAAATCCGCATACCATCGGTGTAGTCCACTTTCTCCACCGTGCCAAAGCCCAGGCCGTTGGTGAAAAACCTGGTGATTTCCGCCTGGATTTTTAACAGGGCCGGCTCAATTGCCCCGGCAAAATCAACCAGCATCGAATTGATTCCAGCCGGCGTAAAACGGCGGACAATTTTTTCACTGACCGGGCGCGGGAAATTTTTGAGCAGTGCGGCGCGGCTGAAACGCCTGGGCAATTCGTCGAACAGGGCGCAGACGGATTTCCCTTTTTCCGCCGCGCAGAACAGCACACCGAGGATCGGCAAGAAAGCATCGCGCGTCGGCAATGCACAGAGCGTCCGCCCGGCACGGGTCAAAGTTGAGCCGAGGAGAAATCCGCCATTGGCCTCCCAGCCGCAGACGGCCTTGCGCCCGGCGGCGACCGCCTGTTGCATTCCCGCGATGACATAGGGTGAGCCGATGCGCGTCTTGGGTTCGACGACCGCCCGGAGCGGACCGCGATCCAGAGCGTCATTGCAACTGACCGGCACCACCACCGCATCGGCTTTCAGATATTCCGCCACCACCATGCCCACCAAATCGCCGCCGAAAAATTTCACGCGGCAGCCTGCGCCTTCCGGTTCCACACCCAGAACCAGCGGACGGTCGCTGTCGCCATCAATCGAAACCACGGCGTCCAGCGGCCCGTGCTGCTGCCAGGCGGTGGTGGCGAGCGATTGAATGATGCCCAACCGCTCCGCGTCAATCGCCTCGGTGTCAATCGGCACAAACGTCTCGCTGCGACCGGCGGGGATGACTTCCGCCCCGAAATGGCGCAGGAGTTCCACCAGAAAATCCCGGCCCACCGCCGAGTGTTGATAGACGAGAATGCGCTTTCCGCGCAACGTCTGCCCGGCAAAAAAATCGACATAACGGCGCAGAAAAGCTTCGGTCGCCTCGCGGGTGGCGGGCGCCAATTCACCGCCGTCGGCCTGGAACATTCCGCCCGTGTTGAAGCGCGATTCGGTTACTGGTTGATCGTAGAGCCGGGCGCGCACCAGTTCGACCCGCGCCTGAATCGGCGCTTCGTCGCGCTTGAGCAGTTCGCCGCGCGCGGTGTTGGTTTTGTAGCCGTTGCGGTCGAAAGGAATGTGGCTGCCCGTCACCATCATGCTGCCTTTGGCGCGGTCAAACGCGTAGCTCGCTAGCGCCGGCGTGGGGATGCGGCCAAGGAACACCGGCTTCATGCCGCTGTCGGCAATGGCTTGCTGAACGGCCTGCGCCAAGCCGCCGCGTAATCGAGCTGGGGACTGACCGTTTTCACGACGATATATGGCACGGATCGCAGCAGCAAGGTCATAAAAATTCTTAGAATCAAGCACGAGCTGACTGGAACTGGGCCGCAAGTCGCACGCGAAATAAAACTCTTCGCCCCGCACGATGCCGCCTTCCGGCTTGGGCAACGACTGGAGATATTCCAGTTCCGCCGTCGCGGTGATATAAACTTCCAGTTGCGTCAGATCGGCCACCAGGCCGCGCCGACCGCTTGTGCCGAACTTCAACGGCACGGGGTCGTAGTCCAGACTGGCGCGGAGGGTTACGGCAGCGTTGCTCATGCGGCTAGAGGATTGCGTGGCCATGCTTCTGGCCGACGAGCTGGTGCAGTTCCTTGATGTTTTCCGCCTGATCGGCGCGGCACACGAGGGTCGCGTCCGGCGTGTGCACGATGATGAGGTCCTCGCAGCCGAGGGTGGCGATCAAGTGCTTCGGATCGCTGGAGGCCACGAGTGTGCGCTTTGTGTGGTGGAGCAAATGGCGGGTAGCCCCCAAGGCGTTGCCATTTTCATCGTGCGGACAGGTTTCGGCAAAGGCGTTCCAAGAACCGACATCCACCCATTTCAACGGCATGGGCACGGCCAGCACCTTGACCAGCGGATCGCGCGCGGCCGGTTCCATCACCGCGAAGTCCACGCTGATTTTCTTCAAGCCAGGATAAACTTCGTTCAGCACCTGCTGTTGGCTGGGCGTGCCCCAGGCTTCCGCGATGCGCATCAAACCGGCGTGAATCTCCGGTTCGTAGCGGCGGAGGCAGTCGAGCAACGTCGCCGCGCGCCAGACAAACATGCCGCTGTTCCAAAGATATTTTTCCGCGCCGGCGGTGAAAAATTGTTCCGCCGTGAGCGCGTCCGGCTTTTCGCGAAAGCGTTCCACCACGCGCGCCGTGCCGCCGAGCGGCTCGCCGAGTTGGAGATAGCCGTAGGCGGTGGAGGCAGCCGTCGGCGTGATGCCAAACGTGACCAGCGCATTCGGATGCTGCTCCGCCAGCGCAAAACCCTGGGCGAACAGTTCGCGGAATTTTTCCACCGGCTCAATGATATGATCCGACGTGCAAACGCCCATAACCGCATCAGGATCATTCTTGTGCAAAACCGCTGCGCAAAAACCGAGCGCGTTCACCGTGTCGCGTCCCATCGGCTCGCCGAGGTATTGCGAATCCGACAGGCTGAGACTGCGACGTATGATGCCCCGGTGTGATTCCCCGGCACAGATGGCACGGTTTTGGTCGGGCACAACCTCTTTGAGCCGGTCGTAGGCGATTTGCAGCAACGTCTGGCCTCCGGACAGTGGCAGCAGTTGCTTGGGCTGAGCCGACCGGCTCCACGGCCAGAGCCGTGTGCCCGAACCGCCCGCGAGAATGATGGCGTGCCGCATAGATGTTATTATTTAGCAGTAGCGGTCACTGGTGCGGTCGCGGGCTTGAGGTTGCTGCCGGTGATTTTCAGCGAGCAGGTCAGGTTGCTGAGAGGTTTGGCCGGCAATTCCACGGTCAAACCTTCCGCCGTTTGCGTGAATTTCAATTTACCTTTGTAGCCGAGCAGTTCGACACGTTTGATTTTGTTTTGTTCCGCGTCGGCGGTTTTGCCCAGCGCGCGAATGGTCAGCTTGTTTTCCTCCGGCCAGCCGAGCGCGATTGCATAGAGCGTCTTGCCCTTGGTCGTGAAGCGGATGTCCCTGGCGCTGTATTTGACTTTGGTGTCGTTGAAGCTGCCGCTCTTTTCCACCTTGGCCGCGCCTTCACCGTAAATCAGCCACGGCCGTGAGCCGTAAATCGCCTCGCCATTCACCGCCGTCCAGTCGGCGAGTTCGTGCAACATCGTTTCCGCTTCCGGATCCAGCGAGCCGTCGGGGCGCAGCACCACGTTGAGGAGCAGATTGCCGTTCTTGCTGACGATGTCCACGAGCATATGCACCGTCCAGCTCAACGGCTGATACTTCCAGTGCTTGTTGTAAAACCAGTCGCCGATGGACGTGTCGTTCTGCCACGGATACAAATCAATGGTGCTGCCGCCGCCGCGTTCATAATCCTGCACCCAGCGGCCATCGGAAACTTGCTTGCAATTATAGACGGCCATCTGCTTGCCGCTGTTATGCGCGAGGCTGTCGTTGTAAAGATTCGCAATCTGGCTCAAGCCCACCACGTTGTCCTTGCCAAACGCCACGCCGCCGTCGCTGTAAAGCAGGTCGGGGTGATAGGTATCCACGAGTTCCTTGATTTCATTATACCACTGCTGATGCCAGCGCGCGTCGGCGGCATACCAGTGGTTGGTGTCCCAGGATTCGGCGGGCCAATGATACAAGTCCCAATTGTTTGAATTTGCGCCGTCATACGGCACCCCGGCAAACGGACCTTTTTTGTCAGCACCATGGCTCGGTTGATACCACCAAAAACTGGCACCGAGATGTTCGGACACGCCGAAGGGCAGGCCGTTTTTCTTCGCCGCCTTTTGCCATTCGCCCACCACGTCACGGTGCGGGCCGTAGTTGACGGCGTTCCATTTGTGCAACGGCGAATTCCACAGGAAAAAATTATCATGGTGCGTGCCCATGCTGACGAAATACTTCGCGCCGGCTTTTTTATAGAGTTCCATCAGTTTCTCCGGATCCCATTTCTCGGCCTTCCACAGCGGGATGATGTCCTTCCAGCCGTTCGTGGACGGATGACCGTAGCGCGCCAGATGGTCTTGGTAATCCGGTGAGCCTTCCTGATACATCTTGCGGGCATACCAGTCGCCTTCCATCGGCACGGCCTGCGGCCCCCAATGTGCCCAGATGCCGAACTTCGCATCGCGGAACCAGTCCGGGCACTCATAGTTTGTCAGCGACGCCATCGTGCCGGTGTATTGGCCCGGCGTGATGGGAAGATTCAATTCGGCATCCGTCTTCGGTGCGTCGGCACGCACCATGAGAGCCGTGGCAAAAATTGCGCCGAGGATACTCACTTTGATTTCAATGTTTTTGTGCATGATGTGTTTTTTTGCTCGAATGGTTGACTGCCCGGAAATGACGAAGTCAGGCGCTTTCCAAAACGATATTGGCGTATTGCGTGGTGTCGCCGGTGCGGATCAAGCCGATGGCGTAAGGAATCCGTTTCTTGAATTCAATGTGCGGCTCATGGGCCAAAGTGATTCCTTGCAACGCGTCGGTGAAGGCGGCACGGGTCTTGGCATTGTTCGCTTTCAAAAACTCCTGCGCCATCCACGCCTTGCCAATTTGAAAATTCGGGCGGATGGCTTGCAACAACTGCAACACCGTCGGCAAATCGTCCACCACGGAGATGTCCACCGTCTCAATCATCGGCCAGAACGGAAAGCCGCGATCGGCGATGACGAGGGTGTTGGTGTGCCGCACGCGGCTGAGCAGTGAGTTGATTTGCGGATTGAGAATGCCAGTTTTGATCATGGTAAGTTGATTGAGTTTAGAAACCGCGCAAATCGGTGCTGCTGCGCTTCGGCAGGCCCGGCGCGGGCGTGCGTTTGAGGACGAGATATTCCATGCCCATCTCGGCGCAATACTCCCGCTTGCCGCCTTTGTCGCCGTCTTCGTTGACGACATAAATATCCGGTTTCAAGCGGCGGATTTCCGGGTCGGCGTCCACCCAGCCGGAGCCGGTGGTGATGAGCGCCTGCTTGACGTATTTGATCGAGCCGACGACGTAGCGCCGTTCCTGCTCGCACAACAACGGATGGCCTTTGCCTTTCAACAACTCCACATTTTTGTCGCTGCCGAGACAAACATAGAGGTCGCCGCAAGCCGAGGCTTCCTCGGTGAAGCGCACATGGCCGGAGTGGAACCAGTCGTAGCAGCCGGTGGCGACGACTTTCCTCTTGCCGGGCCCTGACGGCATCGGCGGCGGCTCGGGGAACCCGCTCAAGTCTTTCGCCGAAAACACACGGTGTTCCATTTGGTTTGCCGCGCAGAATTTTTGCCGCGCCGCTTGGAAGGGCGATTCCAAGTCAGCCCAGACGTCGGGGCGCAGACCGACGAGGAAAGGAAGTTCATCGTTTCCCACGTTGCCACCCAATTGCACCACGCGGCTGACATAACGAACCGCGTTCAAAAAATAAAGCCGTTCCGCCGCCGGAAACTTTGGCGGTTTGCCCGTGTTTTGTTGGATGCTGCTGTCTGTCCACAGCAGAACGGTGAGATCACCAAGTTTCGAGGCTTCTTCGAGAAACCGCAGGTCGCGCGATTTGATATCATCAAACCCGCCGGAAACGATGACTTGTTTGTGAGAACTCATTTTTGGGCGACACGAACATTGATTTGGAAAGCTCCCGGCACCGGCTTTTCCGAAACGACAATCAGATAACCGCCGCCGCAGCCGGAATACATCGCGCCGAGATATTGCTGCTGATACGCCTTGAGAATCGGCATCAACTCCACACGCAACGCCGGATGCCGGACGATATGCGGCATCAGCGTCTCCCAACATTTCATGTTCAGGTTAAGCGACGCGCCGAGTGCTTTGGCGTCCATCTTGACGATGGCGTCGTAACAGTCCTGGCCGGATTGACCGAGCTTGGCGACCCATTTGGGCGTGAGATTTTTGACGCCAATGGGATTATAACCATCCGGGCGCGGCTCGACGGGAATCAAATGCAAAACCCGGCTCAACCATTTGGCGACGCGCAGCGAGTTGCACGATTCAATGTGCGACGGGAAAACGCCGCCGTGAATTTTAAAATCGTAATCCAGCCGGTTCACGCCGGGATACACCAGACCGATCATGTCCTGCGAACCGCTCGGCTCGGCCTTGCCTTTGTTTTCGACTTCGTAAAGTTCGCGCGCCAAGTCTGCCGGCGGGCGATTCGGCAACTTGCCTTGCCAAATCCGCATCGCAATGTGGCGCGTGCCGCTGGCAATGCCGGAGCGGTCCATCGGCCGGAAATCCGGTTCGATCTGCACCACGACCATTGAGCCAAACGGCTGCGGGTTGTGCTGGTTGACAAACGGCTGGTCAATCCAGCCGCCGGCGAGTTGCAGGCGGTTGGGAATGGAGCCGAGGAGTTTTTCGACAGGCGAAAGCTTCATGGAAAGGTAGCAATGTTCCGGACGTCACGAAAAAAATTCCCCGGCTGGAATCTCCAACCGGGGAAGACAATTTTTATCAGCCAATACCCACGCGCTCACCGGCTTTGCGCTTCTGGTATTGCTGTTTGATCCACGCGTAGGTTTCGGCGAGACCCTTGTCGAGCTTCGTGTTCGGCTCCCACTTGAGTGTTTTCTTGATGAAGGTGTTGTCCGAGTTGCGACCGGCGACACCTTGCGGCGCGTTGAGGTCGTATTTGCGGTTCATCTTCACGCCGGCGATTTTTTCAATCTTCGTCAGCAGCGTGTTGATGGAAACCATTTCGCTCGAACCGAGGTTGATCGGCGTGGCGATGAGGGCGTCGCTGTGCATGATCTTGTCAATGCCCAGCACGCAGTCGTCAATATACATGAAGCTGCGGGTCTGCTCGCCGTTGCCCCAGATCGTGATGTCTTTCTTGCCGGTCTCGATGGCTTCGATGACCTTGCGGCAGAGCGCGGCGGGCGCTTTTTCGCGGCCACCGTCCCAGGTGCCGTGCGGTCCATAGACATTGTGGAAACGGGCAATACCCGTCTTCATGCCGCGTTCGTGCCAGTATTCCTCGCAGAACTGCTCGGAGATCAACTTCTCCCAGCCGTAGCCGCGTTCGGACATCGCCGGATACGCGTCGGATTCCTTGAGCGCACGGACGTTCGGGTCTTGCTGGAGCAAGGTGTTGTAAGCGCAGGCCGAGCTGGAGAAAAAGTAACGGCGGGCACCGGCGCGATAAGCGGCCTCGACCATGTTCGTGTTGATGAGAATGGAGCGCAGGCATTCCACGCGGAAGCGTTCGATGAAGCCCATGCCGCCCATGTCGGCAGCGAGGTTATAGACTTCCACCGCGCCTTCGCAAACGCGCTTGCAGTTGTCCTCGTTGCTCACGTCGAGGCAGAGGTTCTGGACGCCGGGGACGTGCAGATACCACTCATAGAGCGGCTTTTTGTCCACGGCGCGGATGTTGGTGAAGCCCTTGTTCTTGAAGTAAAGGGCGAGGTTGCCGGCGATGAATCCGCCTGCGCCGGTGATGACGATCAAGTCGTCCTTCTTCAGCGGGGCGTCCTTTTCTACGATGCGTTTCTTTTCTTGCATAAATATGTATTCGGTTGGCGTTGGCTTTGAGCCTGACGATTATCGCTAGCTCAATGTGAACGACATGAAAATACCTTCGACAGGTCAATTCTGGAATGGCTATAGTTGGCCAGTGCATGGATATTATTGACTTATTGCAATGAAACGTGAGCCATCAGCATCGTCCGCTCGTTCAAGGCCTGAGCCGGAGTTCTTTTCGCCGCAGGTGGCCGAGGCGCGGCGTTTTTACCTGAACCTCCAGCCGCCGCGCGGCACGTCGCTGGCCGTGGTTTGCGGCGGATTGGAGCATTGCGCGGCGGACTACGCCATCCATCGGGAAACCTTCCCGTTTTTCTCCATGGAATATGTGGCCCGCGGGCGCGGGGAAGTGAAGCTCAAGGGGCAGACTTTCAAGCTCCAGCCAGGCCGCTTGTTTGCTTATGGGCCGGGCGTTCCTCATCATATCACGGGTGAAGCCGGCGATCCGCTGGTGAAGTATTTCGTGGATTTTACCGGCACAAGCGCGAAGGCACTTTTGCGTTCTTCCGGTCTGAATCCCGGGCAGGCAACGGAAGTTTTTCCGGCCAATGCCTTGCAGCCGCTGTTTGACGAACTGATTCAGGTCGGTTTGCGGGCACGGCATGGTGGTTCGTTGCTTTGCGCCAAACTTCTGGAGTGTCTGGCTTTGCGGATGGCGGACGCGCGCGCCCCCATGACCGGCACGGAGACCCTTGCGTTTTCCACCTACCAGCACTGCCGCAGCCATATCGAGCGGCATTTTCTCCGGCTAAAAACCTTGGAACAGATTGCCGCCGAGTGTCACGCGAACAACGCTTACCTATGCCGGCTATTTCGCCGTTATGACCGGCAAAGCCCCTATCAATATTTGCTGCGGCTAAAGATGAATCATGCCGCCGAACGTTTGCAACAGCCCGACATGCTGGTCAAACAGGTGGCCGAGGAGGCCGGGTTCGCCGACCCGTTCCATTTCTCCCGCCTTTTCAAGGGCGTGTTAGGACTTTCGCCAGACTCGTTTCGACGTATCCGGTGATAAAATTCTGTTGGATGACCATTAACGCCGTCAGGCTAAAACGCATTGGCGACAACGACCAATGTCGTGGGCAATATTTGGGCGTTGCGAGAACCAAAGCCATCGCCAGCTTGGTTTTATGCTTTTGCCAGCGCCCGGCTGAGATCGTTGGGATGGCGGTAGCCGAGGTGAAAGGCCGCGACCTTGACCGGCCAGCCGCACTGGGAAATCAGCCGTTTGGCTTCCTGTAATTTGCGCTGCCGAAAATAGCTGCCGGGCGAGGTGCCGGCCTTGGCCTTGAAGAAGCGGTGCAGCGTTTTGGGTGACATGCGCAGGTAATCGCACAGCGCCGGCACCGGCGCATGAATGGCCAAGTTGGACGCGATCCAAGAGGTGGTCAGTTCCCAGCGCACGTCGCTTGGCCCGGCTTTGCCGGTTTGCCCGGCACGCCGAATCTCGACATCCACCAAGCGGTGCAGCGCGGCCAGTGCTGCCGGTGTGGCCGCATCCGCTTGGGCGACTTCGTCGCGGCAACGCTCATGCAAGGCTCTCAAGGCTGGCAACCTTTCTCGCTGGATTGGCAGATCGGAAAATCCGCCCGCCGGCGGCCGCAGGCATTTTTCCAGTGGTCGGCCGCGCCAGATCCACACCAGAATTTCCACCGGTTCCCGGCCTGGTTGGCTGATGCCAAACGGGCATTCCGGGTCGAACAGGCAAAGCACCGGCCCGCGCAGGGTTGTGGCCCGCCCATTGGCGGTGACGGTGATTTCCCCGCGGACCACCAGATAATAGTTCGTGCCCAGATCATAATGCATGTCCACCGGATGCCGGGAAAAATCCCGCTGTCCCCAGCCCAGATAAATGAGCGGCAGATTCGTGTCGCTCCGCCAACTGGGGCGGCCCGCCGGCGGTCGCAGGGTTTGCTTGGGGAACGTGCCGTTCATGCGGGTGGCGAATATGTGGCGTGGCGCATAATCATGCTTTTTCTGTCAAAGGCCGTTAACCATGGCAAGGCAATCAATTTATTAGCAAGTATCAACCTAGCACTTTAGGTCACACAAGAATAAACCGCTAGGCAATTCCGCTTGAAAACGGCTTGGCCTGAAGGATGATGGCGGGCATGAAATCACCGTCCGCCTTGCGTTGTGCCATCCCGTGATGCGACTTGATTCCCACCAGCATTTTTGGCGCTACCATCCGGCGGAACACGGCTGGATGGACGACCGCATGACCGTGCTCAAGCGCGACTATCTGCCGGCCGACCTTGCACCGCTGCTGCCCGCCGCCAAATTTGACGGCACGATTGCCGTGCAGGCGCGGCAGTCGCTGGCAGAAACCGAATGGCTGCTTCAACTTGCCGACCGGCACGATTTCATCAAGGGCGTGGTCGGCTGGGTGGACTTGCGTTCGCCGGAATTGCGTGGCCAGCTTGAACGGTTCGCTCAAAATCCAAAATTCGTGGGCGTGCGCCATGTGGTGCATGACGAACCGGATGACGAATTCATGCTGCGCCCGGATTTTCGGCGCGGCATCGCACAACTGCGCAAATTTGGCCTGACTTACGACCTGCTGTTGTTTCCCAAACATCTGGCCGTGGCGGCGAAGCTGGTGGCGGAATTTCCCGCGCAAAGATTTGTGCTGGATCATCTCGGCAAACCGCGCATCGGCGAAAAAATATTCTCACCGTGGCAGGCAGACCTGGTGGCGCTGGCAAAATTTCCCAATGTCCATTGCAAACTGTCCGGCATGGTCACGGAAACCCATTGGAATCAGTGGCGACCGGAAGATTTTCATCGCTATCTGGACATCGCGTTGGCCGCATTTGGCGCGGAGCGGCTGATGATCGGCTCGGACTGGCCGGTTTGCAATTTGTCCGGCGACTATGCCGCCGTGATGAAAATTGTCGCCGACCATGTCGCGGCTTTGCCGGTGGCGGTGCAGGCAAAGGTTCTCGGCGAAAACTGCGCGCGGTTTTACAACCTAAAACTTGGCGCGGAAACACCGCAACAAACGCATGAAATATAATCTCCTTGGCCGCACAGGATTGAAGGTTTCACGCTTGAGCTACGGCGCGTCGGCGCTCGGCGGCGTGTTCCGTTCCGTGTCGGAATCCGATGCCATCGCTGCGGTTCATGCGGCGCTGGATTGCGGGATCAATTATTTCGACGTGGCGCCGGCTTACGGCGGCACGCGGGCGGAGGCGGTTCTGGGCAAGGCGCTCCAAGGAATTCCGCGCGACAAGTATTTTCTGTCCACCAAGGTTGGAAAATACACTTCGCCCGACGGCTACGGCGCAGACACGTTTGACTTTTCCGAGCAGCGGATTCGCACTTCGCTGGCTGAAAGCGCGGCCCGGCTCGGCACGGATTATTTTGACATCATCCATCTTCACGATTTGGAATATCAACAGCGCCGGCACGTTGAACCGGCGCTGGGCGAAGGCTTGGCCACCTTGCAGACGCTCAAGCGCGAAGGCCGCATCGGCGCGGCGGGCTGCGGCGTTTATCCGCTGGAACTCTGGCAACGCATCCTGCGCGATTGCGAATTTGATGCCGTGCTGACGCACAACCACTATTTGCTGAACGAAACCCGGCTATTGGAACTGCTGCCGCTGGCGCAGCAAAAGAACATTGGTGTCATCAACGCCTCCCCATTTGGCATGGGCATGTTGACCGAACGCGGTCCGGCGGACTGGCATCCGGCTTCGGCTGAAGTCCGCCAGGTGTTTCGCAACGCCGCCGAATTTTGCCGACGGCAGGGCACGGACATCAGCAAGTTGGCGCTGCAATTCGCCAGCCAGCATCCGGCGATTCCCACGACGATGTTCAGCTCCACGAGCGCCGAAAGCATCCGGCGGAATGTTCAATGGCACGAAGAGCCGTTTGATCCGGCACTGCTCGCGCAAGTGCAGCAACGGCTCCAACCGGTTTTCAACCTGCAATGGGTTTTTGAATCCAACACCACCAAATGAAAAACATCAGTCTGATTGACCTCATCATCATCGTGCTTTACCTCGCCGGCATCGTCGGCGCGGGCGTATGGATTGGACTGAAAAAACGCAAGGGCGGCGAGGCGGGCAGTTATTTTCTCGCCGGCAACACGCTGGGCTGGTCATCCATCGGGCTGGCGCTGTTCGCGACGAACATTTCGTGCCTGCACCTCGTCGGCCTCGCGCAGGCCGGCTACGATTCCGGTCTGCTGATGGGCAATTTTGAGTGGCTCGCCGCCTACACGCTGATTGTGTTGAGCCTGTTCTTCGTGCCGTTTTATTTGCGCGCCAAGGTCGCCACGCTGCCGGATTTTCTGGAAAAACGTTATTGTTCGGAATGCCGCGACTGGCTGGCGGGGCTTTCGATGATCACGGCCATCACGTTCAACATTGCGTTTCCGCTCTCGACCGGCTGGCTGGTGTTGCACGGCGTTTTCGGCATTGATAAATGGGTTTGCATTCTCACGCTGACGACGCTGACGGCGATTTACACGATTCTCGGCGGACTTTCGGCGGTGGTGCTGACGGAGACGATTCAGGCCGTCATTTTGCTGGTCGGCTCCATCATCATCACCGCGCTGGCTTACACGAAAGTCGGCGGCTGGCATGGCATGACCGATCAATTGCACGCGAGCGGCGAGACGCTTAAGCTGACCATGCTTCGCTCGCCGACTGACGAGCCGGGACTGCCGTGGTATGCGGTGCTGCTCGGTTATCCGGCATTGAGCATCTGGTATTGGTGCGCTGACCAGACGATTGTGCAACGAGTCCTCGGCGCGAAAAATGAAAATCACGCGCGCACTGGCCCGCTGTTCTGCGGTCTGCTGAAAATCTTTCCGGTGTTTGTTTTCATTCTGCCCGGCCTGATGTTTCTGACGATGATTCAAGGCGGCAAGCTTGACGGCTTGGCGCAATTGCGCGTTCGCAGCGAACAAACCATCGCCGCCACGGGCAAACAATATCAGCTCGAATTGAGCGGCCAGTCGCTCGGCAGCCAGACGGAAAAAATTAGCTTCACCGACGGCCAGTCGCCGATTGATTTGACCAAGCAACTCGCCAACGGCGGCAAACCGCTCACGTTGATGTCTGGTTTCGACCAGAAAAATCTGGTGCTGCCGGCCAACGTCACCGTGATGTCGTCCAAGGAAACTTACGGCTTGATGATCAAAAGCCTGATGCCCGTCGGTTTGTTTGGCGTGATGGCGGCGGCGCTGATGGCTTCGCTGATGGGCAATCTCGCCAGTGCTTCCAACTCCATCGCCACGCTGTTCAGCTACGATTTGTGGCGGCGGTTTCGTCCGGCGACGCCGGAGCATCGGTTGGTTTTGATCGGCCGGCTCGCCTCGCTCGCGGCGTTTCTGCTCGGCATCGGCCTCGTGCCGTTGCTGGACCGCTACAAAAGTATTTTCGCCGGCATCAACGACATCATCGCGCACATCGCGCCGCCGGTGTCATGCGTGTTTGCCGTCGGCGTTTTCTGGCCACGCGCGTCGGCGTTCAGCGCGAAGTGGACGATGTGGATCGGCTCACTGACCGGTGCGCTGGTGTTCACCGGCAAAACGCTGCACGTCTGGCAGCCGGAGATGTTCGGCTGGATTCCGGCGTTTATTTACAACACGCCGTTCATGCTGATGGCGTTTTATCTGCTGTGCTTCTGCATCGTGTTGCAAGTGGCGCTGACCATTGCCCGACCGAAACTGGCGGCGGAAGATCCGCACCAGTTATTTTGGAGCAATCCCTTTGACGCGCTGAAATCACCCGGCTGGCCGGGGTTGGCGAATTACAAGGTGCTGGCCGCAATCATCTTCGTGGTCATGACCGCGCTCTACATCATTTTCCGTTGAACCAAATCCAAACTGTAAAAAGCAAATGAACCAAACATTGCAGATGCTGGCCGTGGCGGCTTTGGCAATCAGCTCGTTAGGCCCGCTCAATTGCCGCGCGGACGAGGTTGCGCTGACGAATGAGCTGAAAACGATTGACCAGACCATAGCCAAAGGGCCGTTCCAGTCGAATTGGGAATCGCTCAAAGCGCATCAAGACCCGGAATGGTTTCGCGATGCCAAGTTCGGCATCTACACGCATTGGGGACCGGTGACCGTCGGCGCGGAAGACGGGCCGTCCGGCGGCCAATGGTATGGACACAGCATGTATGACACGAACAGTCCGACGTTCCGCTATCACCAGAAAAAATACGGCGACCAGCACACCGTCGGCTACAAGGATATGGTGCCGAAATTCACGGCGGAAAAATTCAACGCTGATGACTGGGCGGCTTTGTTTGAAAAAGCCGGCGCGAAATTTGCCGGGCCAGTCGCCGTGCATCACGACAATTTCGCCATGTGGGATTCCAAGTTAACCCGCTGGAACAGCGTTGGCATGGGACCGCACCGCGACGTGACCGGTGAACTGGAAAAATCCATCCGCGCTCGCGGCTTGAAATTCATCACCACGTTTCACCATGGTTTTGCGTGGCGTTATTTTGAACCCGCGTTCAAGTTTGACGCTGCGGACGGTCTGAATGCCGATCTTTACACCGAAGTTCACGCGCCCAAAACACCGCCGAGCAAACATTTTCAGGACATGTGGCTGGCAATGGTGGACGAGGTTTTGAACAAATATCAGCCCGACCTCATTTGGTTTGATTTTGAATTTTTCGCGGTCATCACGCCGGAATATGAGCAGAAACTTTTTGCCGACACCTACGACTGGGCGGCACAAAACAACCGCACCATCGGCGTCTGCCAGAAATCACGCGACATCCACAAATACACCAGCATCCTCGACTTCGAGCGCGGTCGTGAAGACAAACTCGTGCCATATCCGTGGCTGACGGATTCGGCCGCCGGTGAGTGGTTCCATCAAAAATCCGCGCCTTACAAATCGGTGGACACGCTGGTCAGAATGCTGGTGGACATCGTTTCCAAAAACGGCTGTCTGCTGCTCGACGTCGGCCCGGCGGCGGACGGCACGATTCCGCCAACGGCGCGCGAGCGCTTACTCGGCATGGGTGACTGGCTGCGCGTCAACGGCGAGGCGATTTACGGCACGCGCTCGTGGACAATTTATGGCGAAGGCCCGACGAAACAGGCCAAGGCCGGCGGCTTCAGCGAAAATGCCGACAAGCCGTTCACCGCGCAGGACATCCGCTTCACGACGAAAGGCGATGCGCTTTACGCCATCACTCTGGCCGTGCCGCAAGGCGAAGTAAAAATCAGTTCACTCGGTTTGTCCGCCGGTAAAATCGAATCCATCACCCTGCTCGGCAGCGATGCGAAACTGGATTGGAAACAGAATGCCGACGCGCTCAGCATTCAGCCCATCGAGAAATGGCCGTGTCAGCACGCCATTGCCTTCAAAATCACGATCCAAAAGTAACCAACAAAATCAAGCCATGAAAAAAATCCTCAACTGCACTCTGCCGCTGCTGGCACTGGTCGTTTTATCCGGCTGCGCCACGCAACCAACGCCCATCACCCGCTATGCCTGGATCACCGGGTTGAAGCCGGAAAAAATCGAGCGCTACGAATACCTCCATTCGCATCCATGGGCGGGCGTGAACAAAATGATCAAAGACTGTCACATCCAAAATTATTCGATCTACGAACGCGAGATTGACGGCAAGACATTTCTCTTCTCGTATCTCGAATACACCGGCACAAACTTCGACGCCGACATGAAAATCATGGCTGCCGATCCGGAAACGCAGCGCTGGTGGAAGGAAACCGATCCGTGCCAGCAACCGTTGCCTGATGCCGCCGCCAAAGGAAAAATCTGGAGCGATGCGAAAGAGGTTTTTCATCTCCAATAAATTATGACTTCCCGCGAACGCATCCTGGCCGCCATCGAACATCGTCAACCGGACAAAGTGCCGGTGGATCTCGGCGCGACGCCCAGCTCCGGCATTTCGGCCATCGCCTACGGCAACCTCAAGAAACATCTTGGCCTGAAGCAAGGACACACGCGGGTCTATGACGTGGTGCAGCAACTCGCCCAGCCGGAGGATTTCATCCTCGACCGCTTCGGCATTGATGCCATTGATATTGGCCGGGCGTTCAACCCCAAGGATTCCGACTGGCAGCCGACAACGCTGATGGACGGCCAGACCGCGCAATATCCCGCGTGGTTTAATCCCGAGCGACAGCCCGACGGTTCCTTCATTGCGCGGATGAAAGACGGTCTCGATATCGCCCATATGCCGGCCACCGGCACTTTTTATGACCAGACTTATTTCCCCTATCTCGACGATTATCCGGCGGACTATCGCGATTTGGACAAGGAAATGGGGCGCATCCTGTGGGCTGCGCTGGCGCACAGTCCGTGGGATCACGCCAGCGATCCGGGTTTTTGGGACACGCTGCGGGAGCGGGCGCTGGAACTGCGCCGCACCAGCGACCGGGCGTTGATGGTCGTGATCGGCTGCAATCTGTTCGAATGGGGCACGTTTCTCCGTCGCATGGACAACTTCCTCATGGACCTCGTCGCTGAGCCGGAACAGGTTGAACGGCTGCTTGACGCGCTGATGGAACGCCATTTGGCCGTATTGGAAAAAGCCTGCCGCGCCGTTGGTGACGTGGTGGATGTGATCCGTTTCGGCGATGATCTCGGCACGAACGGCGGGCCGTTCATGTCCCCCAGCACCTACCGGCAACTCTTCAAGCCGCGCCACACCATCTTGTGTGACTACGTTCACCAACATTCCAAGATGAAAACCTTTCTGCACTCGTGCGGCTCGATTCGCGCACTGATGCCGGATTTGATTGAAGCCGGTTACGACGTCATTAATCCGGTGCAGACGACTTGCATGGGAATGGAAGCCGACGGACTGAAAAAAGATTTTGGCCAGGACATCTGTTTCTGGGGCGGTGGGTGCGACACGCGCACGGTGCTGCCCACCGGCACGCCGCAGGCGGTGAAGGATCACGTGAAACGCCGGCTGGAAATACTTATGCCCGGCGGTGGCTTCGTGTTCAATACCGTTCACAATATCCTGCCCGACGTGCCGCCGCAGAACATCGTGGCGATGTTTGAAGCTATTCAGGAATTCAACGGCTAATGAAATCACTTATTCTCGAACAACCGGGCACGCTCGCCTGGCGCAACACGGACAAACCGATGCCCGTCAGCGGCGAGGCGCTGGTGCGCGTGCGCCGCTGCGGCGTTTGCGGCACGGACATCCACGCGCTCGCGGGCAAGCAGCCGTTTTTCAGCTACCCGCGCCGGCTCGGACACGAACTGTGCGTCGAAATTATTTCCGCGCCAGCCGGCAGCGGCTTGTCTGCCAGCGATTTGTGCGCGGTTGAAGCCTATTATTTTTGCGGCAAATGTCCGGCGTGCGTTGTCGGAAAAACCAACTGCTGCAAAAATCTAAAAGTCCTCGGCGTCCACATTGACGGCGGCCACGCACCGCTGATGGCCGTCCCGGCGGATAAATTGCATCGGGCCAGTTCGCTTTCGCCGGAACAAATTGCGCTGGTCGAACCGCTCGTCATCGGCGCACACGGCGTGGAGCGCGCCGCGCCCAAAGCCGGCGAGCCAACCGTGATCATCGGCATGGGACCGATTGGTCTCGCCGCCGCCATTTTCGCCAAGGCCGCCGGCGCGAAGCTGGTTTGCGTGGATGTGCAGGCCGAGCGTTTGAACTTTGCCTGCGAAAAAATGGAGCTTGGCAAAGCCATTCCAGCGGACGCCAATCTGGCGGAGAATCTTCAGAAACATTTCGGCCAGTTGCCGTCGGTGGTGATTGACGCCACCGGCAATCCAGCTTCGATGCGCGGCACCTTTCAACTGACTGAACATGGTGGGCGGATCGTGTTTCTCGGCCTGTTTATCGGTGAAATGACATTTGATGATCCCAATTTTCACCGCCGCGAGCTGACGTTGATGGCGAGCCGCGCCGGATTGACCGGCACATTCCGCGAAGTCATCCGCCTGATGGAAACCAAGAAGATAGACGTGCTGCCGCTCATCACGCACCAGTTCGGTTTCGCCGAAACGGCGGAGCGGCTGCCGCAAATCCACCGTGAATCCGGCCTCGTGAAGGCCATGATTGATTTTGATAATTTCAGTTAAATGAAAATCACCAAACTTGAACCCATCATCCTCCACGCGCCGGTCACACGCGGCGGCATCGCCGACAGCACGCACAAACTTTCGCATTGGGGCGCACCCGGCGTGGCGATTCACACAGACACCGGCCACGTCGGCTACGGCTTTTCCGGCACGCACGCGCATCTGCCGACCGACCGGCTCATCGTGGGCTGCATCGTCAACAGCTTCGGCCCGCTGCTGCTCGGCGAAGATCCGCGCGAGGTTTTGGCGCTCTGGGAAAAGCTGCACAAGCAGTCCGAAATTTACTGGGTCGGCCGCGCGGGCATCACGCATCTGGCGCTCGGCGCGATTGACATTGCGCTGTGGGATTTGAAAGCCAAGGAAATCGGCGTGCCGCTCTGGAAATTGCTTGGCGGTTCGGCGAAGAAACAGGTTGAAGCCTACAATACCGACGGCGGTTGGCTGAATTGGTCGCTGGAAACGATGGTTTCCGACTGCAAACGATTGGTGGAAGAAGAAGGCTATCGCGCGGTGAAGCTGAAAGTCGGCGGACCGAACCCGCGCGAAGATTTGCGCCGGGTAGAAGCCGTGCGCCAGGTGCTTGGCCCGGATATCCGCATCATGGCCGACGCCAATGGTCGCTGGACATTGCCTCAAGCCATTCAGACAGCCGGCCGGTTGAAAGATTTTGACATCGCGTGGATTGAGGAGCCGATTTATTTCGACGACGTGGAAGGCCATCGCCGGTTGGCGGAAACCATTGAAACGCCGATTGCGCTGGGCGAACAACTTTACACCGCGCAGCAATTCCGCGATTTCATCCATGCCGGCGCGGTGCATTACGTCCAGCCGGACGTGGTGCGGCTCGCGGGCATCACGGAATTCTGGCAGGTCGCGGACATGGCGCGCTGCTACAGCCTGCCGGTGGTGCCGCACGTCGGCGACATGTGCCAGGTGCATCAGCATCTTTGCTTCGCGCATCCGGCGTGCTCGCTGCTGGAATACATTCCGTGGCTGCGCGACTGGATGGAAGCGCCCGCGAAAATCGTGGACGGCTTTTACATCGCGCCTGAAGTTCCCGGTGCCGGCATGACGCCGAGCAAGAAGGCGTTCAAGAAAATCAACAAAGTGTGAACTCGATAATGAATACAGAAATTCCTTTTCGACTCGAAGGTGAAACTGCGCTCATTACCGGCGGCGGCACTGGCATTGGTTTGGGCATCGCGCGGTGCATGGTGAAAGCCGGTGCGCGCGTCGTGCTTGTGGGCCGGCGCGAAAGTAAATTATCCAAAGCCTGCATTGAACTCGGCGCGCGCGCGTCGTTCGTCGCGCAAGACGTGACGCGCTTTCACGAATTGCCCGCACTGGTGCAACACGCCGAGCAGTCGGCAGGCAGTCCCATTTCCATTCTGGTCAATAATGCCGGCGTGCATCTGAAAAATTTTGCCGCCGACACCACGCCGGAGGAATTTCAGACCGTTTTCAGCACGCACGTTCTCGCGGCGCACGCGCTGACGCGGACGCTGATTCCCGGTCTGGTCGCGCGCGGTCACGGCTCAATTTTGTTCACGTCCTCGATGGCGGCGTTTATGGGCGTGCCGCAAGTCATGGCTTATGCTGCCGCGAAGAGCGCATATTTCGGAATGGTCTCGACACTCTCGGCGGAACTCGCCGCGAAAGGCGTGCGCGTGAATGCCATCGCGCCGGGCTGGATTTTCAGCGAGATGTCGCGCCAGGCGCTGGACAATGATCCGGCGCGCAAAGCCAAAGTCATGTCGCGCATCCAAATGGGCCGCATGGGCCAGCCTGAGGACATTGGCTGGGCGGCAGTATATCTTTGCTCGCTGGCGGCCAATTATGTCACCGGCGTCACGCTGCCGGTGGATGGCGGCGCAGTGGTTGCATTTTAGCCCTTTGAAAAAACGTCCATTTGATGGGCTTCCTCGATAGGCCGAAGCATCGTAGTATTGTCAATCAATTCCTGAAAACCATAAAATCACTATTACTATGTCGCTGGTCGTCTTGGTGTTTTGTGCCACGACTGGTTTTGCCGCTAATAATTGGGCTTGGTCCACCAGTCCCGGCAGTGCGAATCTTAGCGACAACAACAGGGCGAGTGGCACCACGCCTGGCAGTGGCACGGGCTCGCCATCATCGCTCGATAGCCTTTGTTTTGGCACCTCTACGACCGCGACACTAAACAATGACGACACCGGTTTCACGTTTGGCGGAATGATATTCAATCCGGGTGCCAGCGCATTTACCATCGGTGGCAATTCCATCACCCTGGGCGGCGGTATTGCGAATCTCAGCGCTTCGGCTCAAATCATCAATCTGCCGTTGAAGGCGACGAGGAAATGGTCATGGCTGACAAAGCCTATTGGAGTAAGGCCCGCAGCGAATGGTGCGGGGAACACGGCGTTACCAACGAGATTTTGCGCAAGCTCAGCCGTGGTTTACGTTTTCAACTTGGCCAATCCGAATCAAGCCGCCACGACCATTTATAGTCCTTGGCGCGCGGCAGGTTTACAGCTTCCCTTCCGGATCGCTCATCGAATCATCTGCGACGTGGCAAGGCAAAGCCAGTTTCTCCCGCGAAGCGGCTCAACCAAGGTGGATTATGGGATCTTGAGAAAATACGGTGGTTCTGGTTTGCTCCATGCGAGCTTTAACTCATTATTTTTGCAGCCCCAGCGCCCATTCGATGCCGCCGAGGATGTGCGCCTGATACGCCTTGCTGATTTCAATGGAATTGATGCGGCCTTTCAAATTCGGATCGGCGTCAATGATGTCCTCGCGATGGCCGAGCGAGGTGTAGAAGACCTTGCCGGTGCCGAACGGCTTGCACCAGGAAACCGGGTAATGGCCGGGCGTGAAAGGCGCTGCCGGTTTTTTATCGAGATCCAGCAGGTCGTGAACCTTCGTCGCATCGTAATTTTTGAACTGATACATTTCCTCCTGCGTGATCGTCCAGGTTTTGCCGAGATGCCCGGTGGCCGGATGCTGCGGGTCTTCGTTCAGACATTCCACGCCGAGCTGTTTGCCGTGGCCGGCAAATTCGCCGCCGAGCATGGCGATGAATTCCGGGAAGCCGTGGAACGTGTCGCTGGCCGCATGAATGCCGATGAACGCGTGGCCGGCTTTGATCCAGTCTAGGAAGCCCTGCATATCGGGGATGGGCAGGTTGCCGGTGGTGCTGGCGAAAATCACGCCGTCATAATTCTTCAGAGATTCCGGCGAGAGTTTTTGCAGCGCGGCCTTGAGGCTCACTTCCCATTTATCCCCGGCGATTTTGTAAGCCGCTTTTTCTTCCGGCGTCGCGTCTTTCTTCGAGTTTGGTTTGCCGGGCGGCTGCTGCACGAGTTCCACGGTGAACTCGCCGCTGTCCTGGCCAAGCTGGGTGATGACCTTTTCGAGGTTCGGAATTGAGCTATGGCGGAATCCAGTGGTGGTGGTGACGACGAGCACTCTTTTCGGCTCGGCGTGGAGTGAAGTCACCGCCAGCGCGGTGACGAGGAGAGTGGACAGGATTTTCATATTGTTGTTTGTTTTATTACGTTTCAAGTTAAATGCCAGAACTTATAAACTCCAGCCCTGGCGGTATTCGGCGCGGACATATTTGTTCGCGTCGGGCAGGTTGGTGATCTTCAGGTTAGGGGCATCCCACTCCAGGCGCGCATCCACGCGCTTGGCGATGTTGCCGAGCAGGCACGTCTCCGTCAGCGGCCCGCTGTAGCCGAAATGCGCGCCGGGCTGCACGCCCGCCTTGGCGGCGTTGACCCAATTCATCTCGTGCGAACCTTTCACGCGCGGCAGGGTTTTGGGCGGACGCTTGAATGCTTGCATCGCAGTCTCCGGGATCAGCCGCGGGCTGTCGCCATAGACGCCGCACATCAACGCGCCTTGGCTGCCCTTGAAAATCACGCCGCCTTCACTCGGCATGTCGTGACCGTCTTCAAGCTGCGGCGGGCGCGGCGCACGCATGCCTTCATACCAGGTCACTTTTACCGGCGGCAATGCTTGGCGGGCGGGAAACTGGAATGTGACGATCGCCGACAGTGGATGCGTTTCGGGAGTCAACCCGCATGAGGTCGCCTCGACGCTGGTCGGTGGACCGAGCTTGAGCGACGACACCACCGAGTCGAGCGTATGCGCACCACGGTCGCCCATCATGCCGTTGCCAAAATCCCACCAGCAACGCCACGTTGCCGGATGATAGGCCGGATGATAGGGACGTTCCGGTGCCGGGCCGAGCCAGAGATCCCAGTTGAGTTTGTCGGGCAAGGCCGGCGTGTCTTTCGGTCGGCCCGCACCATACTTGGAACTCCAATAGGCGTGGCCCCACGGATAATAGGACAGCGAGCACCAGGCATCCACCTCGCGCACTTCGCCGATGGCTCCGGCCCAAATCCATTCGCAAATCAACCGGAAGCCTTCGCTGCTGTGGCCTTGAATGCCCATCTGCGTGGCGACTTTCGATTCAGCGGCGGCTTGCGCAAGCATTCTTGCTTCATACGGATTGTGGCAAAGTGGCTTTTGACAATAAACGTGTTTGCCGGCTTTGATTGCCGCCATCGCGATGACGGCGTGCGTGTGGTCCGGCGTGGCAATGAGCACGGCGTCAATGTCCTTTTGCTTCTCCAACATTTCCCGGTAATCGGTCCAGACTTTCGCGCCCGGATATTTGGCGATGGTTTTGGCGGCGAAATTAAGATCCACATCGCACAGCGCAACGATGTTTTGCGATTCCAGGTTGACAAGATTATTTGCGCCCATGCCACCGATGCCGATGCCAGCAATGTTCAATTTCGCGCTCGGGGCGGCTTCGCCGGAGCCAGCCACCAGATGACGCGGAACAAGTAGAAAACCGGCGGCAGCGGCAGCGGTTGTTCCCAAAAACTGTCGGCGGCTGACTTGATCCCGGGGTTTAAGATTTGAGTTTGAATTTTTCATAAGGCATTTCCCGTTCAGTGAGTTGTTGTTTTTGCGTAATTGAAAAGTGCGCACAAATTCTCCGGAGGCGTGTGGAGCGGCACTTCGCAGCCGGCTCCGATGATATAACGCGCGCCGCTCTGTTGATGGCATCGGGCTACGGCACCGGTGATGGACGCTGGCGTGCCATGGAGCAGTTCGCGAACAGGATCAAGATTGCCCAACAGAAACGGCTGCGGTCCCATTTTGGCCCGCGCCTCGTCCAGCGGCACCATCGAGTCCAAATCCACGATGTCGCAGCCCAGTCGGCCGATACCTTCCAGAATCGGACGAGTGTTTCCGCAGATGTGCAGCCGCACCCGCGCGCCGAGGCGGTTCAATCCGTCCACCAACTGCTTCTCGAACGGCCACACGAACTCCTCGTAAATCATCGGTCCCACCAAGGACGCCGCCGCGTCGCCAACACCAATGATGTCCGCCCCCGCCTCGACTTGCGCCTTGGCAAACCGCAGCGCATTCTCAACCGCCAGCGCAAAAAGGTCGCGCACAAATTCGGGATCATCGAAAAAATCCAGCATCAGCGTGTTGATGCCGCGCAAGTCCGCGCCCTCGGCGCAGGGGCCTTCAACCCAGCCTTCAATAAATTTTTCACGCCCAACCCGCTCTTTGAAAAGCGCCAGCGCTTTGACGCGGTCGTGCATGCGGCCACCGCCGAGCGGATCGGGCATCTTTAGCCGCGCCAGCATTTTCTTGTCGGCCAGCAGTGAATTATTCTCGTCAAAGGCCGGCGGCTGATCTTCAAAATATTCCACGGCGGCCCCAAAGTCAGCGGCCTCCCGTGCCGGATCCGAAATGGCCGAGACGTAGTCCAGATCGAATCGCTCGGCGGTGCGCAACTGTGCCTCAACCAGCACGCGGTGGTCGGTGGCATACGCCTGATATTTAGCACCGGTCTGGTCGGCGGCGAACATCATGGTGATGGGCATCAGTGGCAGCCGGTCGGTTGGCTGGCCTTCCAGATGGGCCAAGACTCGTTCGCGGCTATTCATGCATTACTCGATCGGTTTGATTTTGAGGTTCCGGAAATGCATCGGGATGCCGCCGAGCGCGCCTTGCAAACCGATGAAGCCCTTGTTGGCCATGATGGACAACGGACGCAGCATAGCAAACCTAGCAATACCAGTCAGGCTCACCTCCAGCATTGATGATTTCTTGTGACGCACAATTCATAGGTGAACTTGTGATGGTAAGCCCAAAACTTTTCCAGTTTCATTGGATTCCTGAACTGGCAAGCGCACCAGCAGCGCACTCGCGGGCGGAACGATGATGGAAAATGAGCCATTCGTCTCGAATGCTTTGGCGGGCAAAGTTTCCCATCTTCCAAACCACACACCGTTTTCCGCCACGGATGCGCCTCCCAAAGTGACGCCGGTTTTGGCGCGCACAT
>Ga0075014_100000084_pt1 | contig 30049 bp, 28 predicted proteins | sample AleBraG_ABR_2014_FD_71472 | JGI IMG/M metagenome (GOLD analysis project Ga0075014, IMG submission 71472) | Freshwater sediment microbial communities in response to fracking from Pennsylvania, USA - Alex Branch Run_MetaG_ABR_2014 | ecosystem: Environmental > Aquatic > Freshwater > Creek >... | reverse complement strand
AGGGAATTCTGGCCGGACATCCGGCGGAAGGTGTTTCGGAAGAAGAACCCGTAGACCCTCTACAGCAGACCACCTAGGCACAGAGAGGTTTCCTTTGTCATGCTGAGCGCAGCGAAGCATCCCCATCGCAACATCTCATTGACCTCTAGTCGGAGTCATCGCCTCTTGACATCGACTGTATATCGAGCGACGATTCGGCCACTTGCCATTCTGGCAATGAGTCTCTGCGCTTGCACCGCAGGCCAGGCACAAAGCAACGATGAGCTTCGTCTGCGAGCAACCGTGCAGGCTGTCGTCCCGCTCGCGAATTTTTCAGGGCCAATTACACCGGTTGATGTTGATCCGAGGTTCGCGCTAACTGTGAATGTCGAGTCAGCTGTCCCCGCGGTAACGAATTTCCGTGTGGGTAGTCTCGTCACAATTGCCATCCACAGCCCATCGCTCCTCTTTGGAGGGGAGCCCACGAAAGGTAAGGCGTACGACTTTGTGTTGCACCGAAAGGTCGCGGATGGGAAGGTGAGATTCTTCGGCTTGCAAGTTCTTAAGGCGGGGCGATAGTCGGCGGAAGATCGCGACTACGCCAAGCCTCAGGGTTCGGACTCGCGCACCCAGTGCACAAGAGCCACCGCTTCCACACCCAGCCCGGGTGCTAGGATCAGCGTCAGTGCGCTGGCAATTTGATTCCGTTGATCAGAACGCGGCCGCGACGCTCGCTCGCGGCCTGAACATTCCCGGAGCTTCGCTCATCGCGCAACTTCTCGTGGCGCGCGGCATCAACAACCCGGAGGCCGCCGAACGCTTTCTCCATCCTTCCCTCGATCACCTGCATTCCCCCTACCTCATGCTCGGCATGCAGGCAGCGGTGGACCGGATTGCCGCAGCAATTGCCAACAAGGAAGACATCCTCATCTACGGCGACTACGACGTGGATGGCACGACCGCCATCGTCATCCTGAAAACCGCAATCGAACTCTGCGGCGGTACGGTGGACTTTCACGTGCCGCACCGCATCCGCGAAGGCTACGGCATGCGCGATGAGGTGATTGAGCGGGCGGCGGCGGCAGGGGTGCGGCTCATCATCAGCGTGGATACCGGCATCCGCGCCTTCGAGGCGGCGGAGACGGCGCATCGGCTGGGCGTGGAACTGATTGTCACCGATCATCACTTGCCGGGGCCGGATGGCGTGCCGCGGGCGCTGGCTGTTCTGAATCCGAATCAGGCGGGATGTGGATATCCCTGCAAGGATGTGTGCGGAGCGGGCGTGGCATTCAAAGTGGCGCAGGCGCTGCTCGAAAAGGAAGGACGCGCTCGACTTCTGCCGTCGTTCCTCAAGGTGGTAGCGCTGGCAACGATCGCCGACTCGGTACCGCTGCGCGGCGAGAACCGCGTGTTTGCGCGACTTGGCCTCGATGGCCTGCGCGCGCCAGTGAACCTGGGGCTGAAGGCGCTGTTTCAAGTTGCCCAACTCGATGGGTCGCGTCCGGTGACGGCGACCGACATTGCGTTTCGCGTGGCGCCGCGCATCAACGCGGCCGGACGCATGGACGTGGCGCGCGATGTGATTGATCTGTTCACCGTGAAGGACGCGACTCGCACCCGCGAAATCGCCGCGCGGCTCGATCAGCTCAACGCCGAGCGGCAGAACGAAGAGCGCAGAATCCTGGACGAGATTTTCAAGAGGTTCGAGGAGAACCCGGCGCTGGCGGATCCCTACTGCCTGGTGATTGATGGCGAAGGCTGGCATCGCGGCGTTATTGGCATTACCGCGACTCGCGTGGTCGAGCGTTATCACCGGCCGACGCTCGTGGTGGCATGCGAGAACGGTGAGGCCCACGGGTCTGGCCGCTCCATTCCGGCGTTTCACTTGTTGGAGGCCATGGAATCGTGCGCGGAGCTGTTCACACGGTTTGGCGGGCATGCGCATGCCTGCGGGTTTGCGTTGCCGGTGGATCGTTTGCCGGAATTGCGCGAGCGGCTGGACCGGTTTGCCCGGGGCCGACTGACGGCGGCGGACCTTGAGCCGGTTCTGGAAGTAGATGGCGAGCTTCCCATCGAGCAGATCACGCCGCAATTCTTTGCCGCATTGCAGCAGTTGGAGCCGTTCGGGGTGGAGAATCCCGAGCCGGTGTTCAGTGCGCGAGCGGTCCGCCTGGCGGCGCCGCCGCGGTTCATCAAGGACAAGCACGTCCGGATGAAACTCGGCGCGGGACGCAAGAACGACGAGGAGGCGCGTTCTTCTTCAGGAAATGGCGGCTGGCGCAATGCGGTCGTCTATGACGCGATGGGTTGGCGTCTGGGGGACAGCGCGCGGCAGGCGGAGCTGATTGCGGGCGATTCGCTCGACATCGCGTTTACGCTCGATCAGAATCACCATCCCGAGTTTGGCGGGATGGAGCTGTCGCTGCTGGACTTTAGGAAAGTGTAGCGGCGGCAGAATCCGGTTATGGGATTGCGGAGGCGCGGACAAAGCATGCTTGGGGGCGCAGGCGGCGGCCTCAGTCAGGACAGTGTCGGCGCAACGTGTCAATTCCGGGTTCATGACTGGAAGCAGAATCGGCCAACTCCTGCCCCGTAGGGGCGACCTGACATTAGCCCGGCGCTTCAGCGCCGGGAACAAGGAAGAATCGTGCCCAGTCCCGTAGGGACGGCCGAGTGTCTGGCTCACGCTCGGCGGCCTTGGGTCAGTCGTCCCTCCGGGACTTGCGTCGGTTGTTCGTCGCCACCCGCCACTGAAGTGGCGGGCTAAATTCAGGTGTCCCTACGGGACTTCGAAAACAGCCGTGACGCGGTCTCATCCGGGGACTCGAGCGATGCTCTCGCGGGGCGGTGCAGCGGCTCCCTCGCCGACAGGCATCAGCGTAGATTCTGTTGTGGTAACAAAAATGCTCCGCACAACCTGTGAGAAGCTCGATGCATCTGCGGTGTCTATGTCGGCAAGTCAAGTCCGGAGGACCGATCGTGAAACAACCTTGCGCGTTGCTCGTCATCCTTTTGCTCGTTTCTTCTGTTCCCTCTCAAACCAAGGCTGTTCCGGCGCCGAATAAGGCGGCAGCACCTGCTCCCTCGACTGAGAACCGGCTGCCGGTGCGGCGCGTGGTGCTCTACAAGAACGGTGTCGGCTACTTCGAGCATGCCACGCGGGTGCGGGGCACGCAGGAGCTGAACATTGATTTCACGACGGCCCAGCTCAATGACGTGCTCAAGTCGCTGACGGTGGTGGACCTGGGCGAGGGGCGCATCTCGTCGGTGCGCTACAACTCGATTGCGCCGCTGGGCGAGCGGCTGAAGGGGCTACGGTTGCCGTTTGGGGAGCAGGTTTCGCGCGATGACTTTCTTACCGCGCTACGTGGGGCGCGGGTGGAGGTGCGCAGCGGGGCAACAAGTGCGTCGGGCAAACTGCTCAGCGTGGACAAGACGAAGAAGCAGACGGCCAAGGGCGACATTGTCGAAAGCACGGAGATCGCGATCGTCAGCGACGCGGGCGAGGTGCGGAACTTCGAGCTGGGGCCGGGCACGTCGGTGCGGCTGGCCGAGCGCGACCTGACGGACGAGGTGGGACGCTACCTGAACCTGATCGGCTCGTCGCGAGCGCGCGATCTGCGGCGCATGACGATCACGGCCACCGGCAATGGCGAGCGCGACGTCATGGTCAGCTACATCAGCGAAGTGCCGGTGTGGAAGTCAACGTACCGCATCATTTTGCCGCAGAAGGGGCGCCCCATGCTGCAGGGCTGGGCCATCGTGGACAACACGATTGGCGAGGACTGGAAAGACGTGCACCTGTCGCTGGTGGCGGGCGCGCCGCAGTCGTTCGTCGAGGAGATCTCGCAGCCGCAGTATGCGCGGCGTCCGGTGGTGGCGCTGCCGGAGTCGATGCAGCTGACGCCGCAGTCGCATGAGGCGACGCTGGAAGGGGAAGCCAGTCCAGAGGCCGCAGAGGGTGTGCCGCCCCCGGCCCTCCGCCGCCAGCGATGGCAGCACCAATGGCCGGCAAAGTGGGCTATGGCTATGGTGGAGGAGTAGGCGCTGGCTCCGGAGGTGGCATCTCGGTAGACAACGCGGTCGTTAACGGTCAGATCGTGTCCAAAAAGATTGGCAATCTGCCTTCTTCAGGGCCGCAACTTCGCCAACATGTCGAGTCTTACCGCTGGTGTCGCTCGCCAGACTCCCGAAGCCGAAGGCAAGTCCCTCGGCGACTTCTTCGAGTACGACATCAAGCAGACCATCTCCATCGGCAAGAACCCAGTCGGCGCTGGTGCCGATTCTGCAATCGCCCATCGAGGCCGACAAGGTCACGCTGTGGAGCGAGGACGCGCTGCCCCTGCGGGCGGTGTGGCTGCGCAATACCAGCAACCAGATTCTGGATGCGGGTACATTCAACATCCTCGACCAGGGCGCGTTCGCCGGGGAAGGCGTGATGGAAGTGCTGCACCCGAACGAGCGGCGCCTGCTCTCTTACGCGGCGGACACGGCCGTGCAAGTAAAAAGCGAAGAGAACACCGAGCAGCGGCCTTACACCCGCATCCTCATCGCCAAGGGGCTCATGCGGCTGACGCGCGAGGAGCGGTCGAGCGAGACTTACACCATTCACAACGCCGACACCGAAGGGCGGCAGGTGGTGATCGAGCATCCAGCGCGGGAGGGGTGGAAGCTTTCGGAGAAAGGCGCGAAGCCGGCGGAGTCCACGGCGTCGTTCCATCGCTTCAAGGTGAGCGTGGATGGCGGCAAGACGGAGAAACTCACAGTGGACGAGGCGCACGCGGAGGATACAACCTACGTGCTCACCAACCTGAACAGCGACTTTGTAGCGTTCCTGACCAACCAGAGCCGCGTGACGCCAGCCATGCAGGAGGCATTCCAGCGCATCCTGGGGCAGAAGCAGAAAGTTGCAGACTTCGACCGGCAGATGGCGCAACACAATCAGGAAATCTCAGAAATCTCGAATGACCAGACTCGCCTGCGCGAGAACATGAAGGCACTCAAGGGCAGCGCGGAAGAGAAAGTCCTGCTGCAGCGCTACACAAGGCAGCTCAACGATCAGGAAGACCGGCTGGCCACGCTGCGCAAGGAGATCAACGACCTGCAGCAGCAGCGCAACCCGGCGAATGCAGAGTTGGAAAGAATGGTGATGGCGGTGGATCTGGACGAGAAGTTTTGAGAGGCAGGCTCCAGGCTCTGGGCTTCCGGTTAGAGGCTTCGGACTCTCCCGCTTAGCATTGGGTTGGGTTGCCCTGGAGCCTAACGCCTAGAGCCAGAAGCCTGCCCCCTAACGATTGCAGTCGGCACGCTGCCTCCGCTATAGTGGTCGCCCTATGGCTGATGCGCGTCTGTTCTGCAACCAGTGTGGTCAGGAAAATAATGCTCAAGCCAGTTTCTGTGTGCGCTGCGGCGCTTCGTTGCCGGGGGTGCCGGCGGGAGCGGCGAGCGGCACGGTGGCTCCGACGTATGGCTCACGCTACGGCGGCTTCTGGCTGCGCGTGGTGGCCTACATTCTGGATTCGGTCGTCATGCAGGTGGTGATGATGCCGGTGGTGTTCCTGTTCCTCGGCGGGATGTTTATGGGACCGATGCGAGAATTGCAGCGGCATCCCGGGGGCCCGCCACCGCCTGCATTCTTTGCCGGGTTCTTTCTCGTGGCCGGCTCTCGTTTGTGCTGCATTTGATTTACGAGGCTTGGCTAACGTCCTCTTCGTGGCAGGCCACAGTCGGCAAAAAGGTGCTTCAACTCAAAGTGACAGACTTGCAGGGGAACCGACTGACGTTTATGCACGCAGCCGGGCGCTTTCTGGCGAAGATCGTGAGCGGAATCATCCTGGGGATTGGCTACCTGATGGTTGGCTTCACCGAGCGCAAGCAGGGGCTGCACGACATGATCGCCGGGACGCTGGTGCAGAAGCAGTAGGAAGATCCTCCACTGCCCGAACCTGCACGGGCGAGGACCCATTCGATCGCTTCGCTCTCTCAGGGCAGGCAGCCCGTGCCTCCACTGGTTTGCGGTTGCGGCTGACGATGTCACCGGATACCTCCGACCCTCTTCCCGGCATCTCATTTACACTGGCCTCGGATGTCCCTGAACACGTCCCAGTTGCGACGCTGGATGGTGATCGCCGGTGTGGTTTTGGCAGCGATCGTGGCGGGATTCTACGTGTACGCCACGCGGCGGGCGGAACAGGCAGCCAAGCACGCGGTCAAGCAGATCCCGCAGAAGCTCGGGCTCGATATCCAGCAGAGCGCGCAGGGATTCTCGATCTCCAAGTCAGAGCAGGGGCGGACCCTGTTCACGGCGCGTGCCAGCAAGGCAGTGCAGTTCAAGGCCGACGGACGGGCCGAACTGCACGACGTGGCCATTACTTTCTACGGGAAGGATTCGAGCCGCTTCGACCAGATTTCGGGTGCCGATTTTGCCTATGACCGCCGTTCGGGTGACATTACTGCGAGCGGAACCGTATTGATCGATCTTGAGGCGAACCCTGAAGGTACGACCAGCGCCGATCAGGCGGCGCCGAAGGAACTGAAGAATCCGATCCACATCCGCGCCAGCGGGCTGATGTTCAACGAAAAAAGCGGCAATGCCTACACACACGAGAAAGTCGAATTCAACATTGCCACGGCGAACGGGTGGGCGCACGGTGCGCGCTACGACGCGCATAGCCAACAATTGGTGCTTGAAAATGAAGTGCGGGTTACGACGCTCGGAAAGGACGCCTCGACGCTGATGGCGAGCCGCGGCATTGTCATGCACGATCCGCCGCGGGTGATTCTGAGCAACGTGCATATGGTGCGCGGCGGGCAGGTGCTCGATACCGATCTGGCGACCGTCTACTTGAATCAGAGAAGCGAAATAGACAGGCTAGTGGCGGATGGAAACGTGCGCGTCGCGACCAGCGGGGCGAGTCAACTTAATCTGCGGGCAGGCCGGGCGGAGGTGGCGCTGACGGGACCCAATGCTCTGCTCCGACAGGCAGTCTTTACTGGCGACGTGCAGGCGGAATCGAGTGGGGCACAGAACATACAGGGCAGCGCGGGCCGGATCGTGCTCGATTTCACCGGCAAGAGCATGCTGGCGAAGGCCCGAGCCGAGGAAAACGTTCATTTCACTCAGAAGCCCGCGGCAGGCGCGCCAGGGAGTGCGCAACAAGTGGCGATTGCGTCGAGCGCAGTGGACTTTGTGGTAGAGAACGGGCGCCATCTGGTGCGGGCAGAAACCGCCAGGCAGGGTGAAATCGTCCTCTCGCCTTCGAATGCCGCCCTTTCCGGAGCATCCACTCGCGTCACGGCGGGCAAGTTCACGGCACAGTTCGACGATCATAACCGGCTGCAGTCTGTGCACGGCGCGCCGGAGGCCAGCATCATCAACAGCACCTCTGGCCAGCCCGATCGCGTTTCGACCAGCCAGACGCTGGACATCACGTTCCACCCACAAGGGGGCATGGAGAAACTGCTGCAGGATGGAGCCGTTCACTATCGCGATGGAGCACGAGAGGCGTTTGCTGATCACGGCCGCTATACGCCAGCGGATTCGATGCTCGAGCTACGTGGGCATCCTCGCATTCAGCAGGAGGGAATCACCACAACGGCGGACATCCTGCGGTTCAATCGCGCCTCCGGCGAGGCTGGGGCTGACGGAAACGTGAAAAGCACCTACAACCAGCTTAAGGCGCAACCCGATGGAGCGCTGCTGGCCTCGGCGGATCCGATCCATGTGACCGCGCGCACTATGCACGCCCGCCGGGATTCGAGCACGGCGACTTACAGCGGAGATGCGCGGCTGTGGCAGGGGCAGAATGCGGTGCAGGCACCGACGCTGAGCTTCGATCGGAACCGGCGGCATGTTTCCGGTGAGAGCTCAGGAGAAACCCTGGTTTCGACGTTTCTGGTTGCGACGGCATCGGACGGGAAGATCACGCCCATCACTTTGACCTCGCGGCGGCTTACCTACACTGACGCTGAGCGGCGCGTGCACTTCGAGGGCGGGGTCAGCATGAAAACGGCGGAAGCGACTGTAAGTTGCGATCAGCTCGACACTTACCTCGCTTCGAGCGGACAAACGCGAGCCCCCGGACCGGGCAGAATCGAGAAAGCGGCTGCGCAGGGGCACGTCACGGTGCAGCAGCCGGGCCGCGAAGCCAAAGGGGATCGGTTGGATTATACGGCCGCGGATGACAAGTTTGCGATGACGGGCGGACCGCCTAGCATTTTTGATGCCGAACGCGGTGAAGTTACCGGCGATTCGTTGACTTTCTACAGACTGGGTGGTACGGTTCAGGTAGAAGGAGCAGGAGCCTCGCCGGCGGTCACAAAGGTACGAGTGGCACGATAAATGCACACGCTCGCAACCGACGAAATTGGCAAGACCTACCGCGGCCGACGGGTGGTAAATGGGGTCAGCCTGCGTGTCCAACAGGGGGAAGTTGTTGGCCTGCTTGGACCTAACGGCGCGGGCAAGACTACCACCTTCTACGCGATTGTCGGTCTTATCCCCCCTGATACCGGTCGCGTCTTATGGGACGATACCGAAATCACCGACATTCCCATGTATCTCCGGGCCCGCGAGTACGGGATCAGTTATCTCTCGCAGGAGCCCTCGGTATTTCGCAAGCTCACCGTGGAGGAGAACATCCTGGCGGTGCTGGAAGCGCAGCCGATCTCGTGGCATGAGCGGCGGGAAAAGATGGAGAAGTTTATTGAGGAACTCGGGCTGGAGCAGGTTCGTAAGAACCGGGGATGGTCGCTCTCCGGCGGGGAGCGGCGACGGGTCGAGATTGGGCGATGCCTATGCATCAATCCGACGTTCATCCTGCTGGATGAGCCCTTCTCAGGAATTGACCCGATTGCGGTTTTGGATTTGCAGAGAATCATTACGGAATTGAAGGCGAGCGGTATCGGGGTGCTGATTACGGATCACAACGTGAGAGAAACCCTGAGCGTGACCGACCGTGCCTACATCATTGACGGAGGCCGGATTTTCCGTGCGGGCTCGCCGGAGCAACTGGCCAATGATGCGGAAGTGCGAAAAGTCTATCTGGGAGAGAGCTTCTCTCTGGTCTAGGAAAGGAATGTCGCCAGACCTGCGCGAACGATGAATACCCTCCGTCCCAATCTCAGCCTGCGCGTGACCCAGAAGCAGATTCTGACTCCGGGGCTGGTGCAGATGGTCAGCGTGCTTGCGCTCAACAAGCTTGAGCTCAAGGACATGATCAATGCCGAGATCATGGAAAACCCGGTGCTGGAGGAGTTGGAGTCAGCAGTACCGATTCTGGATGACGTGAAGCGACCGGAGGAAGTGCGACCCGCTGCGGAAGAAGAGCAGGCGGTCATTCACGAGAAGAAAGATCCGTTCCAGGAAATTGATTTTGGTTCGTACTTTCAGGATTATCTGGATCCTGGGTTCCGTTCGAATGCGGAGATGGAAGAGACCGAGCGGCCGTCGTTTGAGAGCTTTCTCTCCAAACCTACGAACCTGACGGACCATCTTTTGTGGCAGTTGGGGTCGCTGAATCTGCGGCCACCGGTGCGGGAGGCGGCGGAGACGATTGTCGGGAACCTGAACGAAGATGGGTACCTGATTGCCAGCGAAGAAGAGCTGCTGGGGCTGAAGGCGCCTGCGAAGGCGGAGACACCGCCAGAAGTACCGGCCACGCGAGAAGAGATTCCATCTGAGGAAACGCTGACATCTGAGAGGATGGCGACGGAGTCCATCGAAGGATTCGCAACGGCTCTAGAGCCGGTGGCGGCCTTGCCAGAGATTTCGCTTACGGCTGCGGCCGCCGCTCCTGCAGTGGTCGCGGAACCAGCACCGACAGAGACATTCCAGATCGGGTTTACGGCGGATGATCTGAAGGAAGCGCTGGGCGTGGTGCAATTGCTCGATCCGCCGGGCGTGGGGGCGCGCGATTTGCGCGAGTGCCTGCTGGCACAGATTCGTTTTCACCAGCAAATTCGAGGGCAGCACAAGAACAATGGCGCGGCGGCGTATGCCCAACTGCTCGCGGATACCGAGGCAGTAGCAGATCAGCACCTGCACGCATTGCAACTCAAGAACTACAAGGAAGTGGCCAAGGCGATTGGGCGTCCGCTGGACGCGGTGATGGCGGCGTACAACTACATCCGCACCCTCGATCCGCGGCCGGGCCTGCGCTACAACAAGGTCTCGGCGCGGCTGATCGAGCCGGACGTGGCGTTCGTCAAGCACGGAGATGAGTGGCTGGTCGTGTTCAACGACGAGGACGTGCCGCAACTGCGGCTCAATTCCGGATACAAGCGGCTCATGCAGCGCGACCAGGCGGAGAAAGACGTCCGCAACTACGTTAAAGAGCGCTACAAGTCCGCCATTCAGCTCATCAAGAACATTGAGCAGCGCAAGCAGACGATTCAGCGCGTCTGCCATTCGATTCTCGAACGGCAACAGGACTTTCTGGAGTTTGGCATCGATCGGCTCAAGCCGATGATGATCAAGGAGGTGGCCGAAGAAATCGGCGTGCATCCTTCGACGGTCAGTCGCGCAGTGGCGAACAAATATGTGCATACGCCGCAAGGCGTGTTCGAACTGCGCTATTTCTTTTCAGAGAGCGTGCAGGGACCGGAAGGTGGCGGGACTTCGCTGCTGATCCTGAAACGCCGCGTGAAGAAGCTGATCGAAGACGAGGATCCAACCCGGCCGCTGACCGACGAGCAGATCACCCGCATCCTGCAGTCGCAGGGGATCCAGGTGACCCGGCGCACGGTGGCCAAGTACCGGGAAGACATGAAAATTCCCAGCACTCATCAGCGACGAGTGAAGAAGTAGGTTCGCCGGGTGATGGGTTCGCAGTCGATTTAACTGTTTGTAATGTTCCGCGATTAGATTGCAGCAAACCCTGGAGGGCGCTGATGAACGTGGAATACACCGGCAGGCAGTACGCCATTACTCCCGCAATCAAGAAAGAAGTTGAAACCGGCCTTAACAAGATCCGCAAGATTCTCGGCGACAAGTTCGAAGCCAAAGCAATCCTCGCCAGCGAAAAGCATCGTCACAAAGCAGAGATCACAGTGAGCCCGCTGCGCAATGGGCCGCTGGTTGGCCTTGCCGTGGCCAATGACATGATGGTCGCGGTGGGCGAGGCGATCGAGCACCTGGAAAAGCAGGCTGTGAAGTACAAGGAACGCTGGCGCTCGAAGAAGCGGCAGGCACGTAAGGAGTGGGACGCCACCCACGAAGCCGCGGAGTTCACGCCAGCCGTGGGCTCGGACGCCAAGACGGCTGTGCCCGTCGTGGTGCACAAATTTCCGGTGACTAAGGCGACGACTGAGGTACACATCGTCTCCTCGGGCGACTCCGTTGCCTTGCGGCCCATGACCGTGGAAGAGGCGGTCAAGGAAGCCCACTTCCGCGATCGCGACGTCTTCGTCTTCCGGGACAAGAAGGGACAAGTGAAGGTCCTGCACCGGACCCGGGACGGGAAGATGGAGTTGATCGAGGCGCCGTAAGGTTCGGGCATCGTAGACAACCAAAGCTTAAACGAGGGCACGCGCGAGCGTGCCCTTTGTCTTGCTGGTGTACAGGTAGAGAGTCGGTTTGGAAAAACAGAGCCGTAGTGGGAAGGGATTTGTTTCCGGAAAGCCCGTGATGCAGGAGTTGTCGGCGGAGGAGTTGCCGCACTTCATCCGCTCGCGGAATCGATCAACTCGCCGGCATCATCGAGTCCGCGTTTTCTGGCGCAATCCGCCGCAGTCGCCCCGTCGCTGTTCCGGATCGTCGGGTCGGTACCGTGGGCAAGCAACAACTCGACGATCTCGACGGCCTGACCGTCGTCTTCGGGCAGGCAGAAGAGCGGAGTCATGCTCCTATTCACTGTTCTTGCCAGCTCCGGCTCGGCAGTGAGCACCTGGCGTAGTCGCTCGACGTTTCCTGTTGCAGCGAGACTGAAGACGTCTCGACTGACGGGACTCAGGAGCTCGGTCATGCGCGGCCTCTCGTGGTGTCTCGCCCAAGCGAGCGGAGTCCCTCCGTACCTTGGTTCTCTCGCATCGACCTCTGCACCGCGCAGGATAAGCAGCGTGGCGACACTCGGCGAATCGCTTGAGGCGGCCGCATGGAGTGGGCGGTGCCCGTGGTCGTCCACATCGGGAGACATCCCCAGGTCGAGCAGGAGCGCAGCCACGTCCCGCAGGTCGTGCTTCGCTGCCGCCATCATCGGTTCCGGCGCTTTCAGATACCCGGGGTGCTGCTCAAGCAGCCCCTGTGCTGCCTGGCGGTCGAGTCGCATGCAGGCGGCCTGAAACGCTTCGTGTCCCTCCAGCCGTGCAGGTTCGACGCCGAAACGAACCAGCAGCGCCGCCATCGCTGTGAGTCCCAGAAGTACCGCGTGTTTGTACAAGCTCCGCTTGCTGTAGTGCCCGATCGCGTTGGGATTCGCCCCGTGTTTCAGAAGCCATTCCGCACGCTTCAGGTGGTTTCGGCTCACGGCGATGTCAAACAGGTAGTCGAACTCGCTCTTTCCAGCGTGCATCCAGACGGTGGTGGGGGTCGACTTCACAGTATGCATCCACAGGAGGTCCAGCCAGTGATCGTCATCACGCCACAGCGAGGTGTTGTACAGACCTTGACGATCGTACGGATCTGCACCTCGTTCGAGTAGCAGCAGCGCAAGCGCCTCGGCTTGCGGGTGTGGCGGCACATTGGTAGGTGAGCGTTCACCTTCGCCCAGCGCTCCGGTCAGCGGCGTGAGGTGATTCTCTCCATCGGTAAAATAGACATTGGGATTTGCTCCTCGGTCGAGCAACATTCGTGCGATTGCGACCGCGTTTTCGCTGGCCGCTGCAATCGGGAGGCGTCCGTAGCACAGATACAGCAACGGCTCCCAGCACCGGAGGCCCCCCTTCTCTGACGCGGCCTCTGGTCGTTCCGACAAGAGGCGTTGGACCGTCACCAGATCTCCGCACAGAACCGCGGTGTGGATGCTGTCGCACCCCACTTCCGGGTGCTGCCTCAGGATGCGTGCGGCTAGAAGCCGTCGCGCCGGGTCGTCCTGGTACCCGGAATCCCAGTCTGCAGTGCCCGGCGGGATCCCGTAGGTGAGAATCGCGTTCTCCATAAACTCGGCGACTCGCTCCGCATGACTGCGGTTGGCGAGCGCATACTCACTGAGCTTGTCCTTCAGTTCCGCCCAGTTAGTAAGGCCGTGCTCCTGTGCGAGTGCATGTTGGATATCGCGCAAGCCGGGTTCAGCGGGAGCTTTGGGGTAGGCACGTTGCAAACGTGTGCGCGCCTCAAGGTCGTTGGCGCGTAGAGCTTTGAGCCAGCGCTTGGCTTCCTTCTTGAGAGTATCCAGGTTGCTTTTCGGGGTGAGCTGTCTGCTCATGAAAACCTTCCTTCCGCTACGCTGCCTGAAGTCCGCTTACACAGGCCGAAAGAAGGTTCGGAGAATCTTGGCGCCAACTGGCTGGGTGGAAGTGATCTCCCTTGCCGCGGACAGGGGGCGCCCCAGAGCGCACTGACCGTATTTTCGACGATCTCCGCGAGAACTGTCAACGACGATTGCGGACGTATTGTCGGCAAACCTTCCCCTAGCGGATAACGGAAGGTTAGCCCGTGACCGGACTGCAATCAGCCGCAAGCGTCAACAGCATCATCTTGCCGCGTCCAGAAGTCTATGATCATGTGTGGGTACGATAGTCTTATTCATTTACCGATGCTGATGGCCCATCTCTTTGGGGGATACATAGTTATGAAGAAAATGCTCATCCGTGCCTTCGCGCTCTTGGCTTTGTCCGCTTTGGCCGAGGGCCAGTCCGCCAAGGCCGCAACGGCACAGAAGCTGCCGGACCCGCTGTCGGCCGAGAAGTGGTTCGTCGGGACCTGGATCTGCGAGGGGACACAGCACGCCTCGCCGATGGGGGCTGGGGTGAAGTTCACCGATCGATTCAGTTTTAACATGGCGCTAGGCGGCTCCTGGCTTATCTACCACATCGATCAGCTGAAGGGTCCAGTGAAGGGCAAACAAACGCTGATCGGCTCGATTACCTGGGACGCCAACGCCAAGGTGCACGTCCGCCGGGACATGAACATAGGCGGCTCACGGGTGGACGTGACTTCGCCCGGATGGGACGGCGACCAGCTCGTCTTCACGGGCTACATGATCGCTGGCGACGACAAGCTGCCCGTCAAGCACACCTTCACCAGGAAAGGCGATGCGGCGTACGATAGCGCGCTCGAAGTGACTGGTGCCGACGGCAAGCCGACGCAGTGGGAAAAAGAGAGCTGCAGTAAGGTTAGAGGCGTAAAAGCAACGACGCCCAGCCTCTAAACTACGCGACAATGTGGCCCTTTTCTTGCTGTGCTTACTGAAACGTGAGTGCTAGCCTTTGCGCGGGTAGATGATGAAGAAGATGAAGAAAAAGGCGCTGGTTGTATTTTCCGGAATGCTGGCAGTCCTTACAGCAATTGCAATTTGTTCCAGCAGGCAAATCCACGCCACTGCTGGCGAGCAGGCCCGGACTCTTCCCGGAGACGACCTGATTCCTCAGCCCCTTGGCTCGGTCAATCACGCCATCACGATTCAGCGCCCGCCTCATGAGGTCTGGCCCTGGCTGGTCCAGATGGGCTCCGGCCGCGCCGGATGGTACGCCTACGACCTCATCGATAACGGCGGTCACCATAGCGCCGAACGCATTCTGCCCAACTATCAAAACGTCGGCGTAGGAAGCGTGCTCCCCGCACTCCCCGGAGCCACTGACGTGTTCGTGGTCGCGCAGTGCGAACCGGAGCACAGCCTCGTTCTCGCGTGGAGATTGCCCAGCGGTAAGAATCAAACCACCTGGGCGTTCGTCCTGGAAGAACCCCAGCCCGGCCGAACGCGCCTAATCGTACGGGGCCGCGTCGCACCCGGCTATCGTCCTTACGGATTGCCGCAATGGCTGGCACTACCCACGGGCGCATTGGCTCATTTCATCATGCAGCGCAAGCAGCTCCTAGGCATCGCCCGCCGCGCCGAAGCGCGTGACCGCCGTTGAGACCAGCGCTCTCAGTAAAGGCGGAGCAACCTGAAGATGTTCTGCGCGGAGTAGTCTCAAAGGGCCGACACAGTCCCGGAGCATCGTCAGCTTCTCGGAATGTTATCGTTGGGAGTTAGGATGTGCAGCCAGACCAGCTGCCACTTGGACGTATAGTCGGGTTACCGGACAAATACCCGAAACCACTCAAGAAGGAAATCCCGACTCATAGCGGTTGGTCGCGCATTACCGTCTCATGCGCGGCCATCAGCCACTTGCCGTTCACTTTCCTCAGCACTATTAGAATGCGCCCGTCGACCGTCACACTGGCGTTGGTTGCCTGGTAGGTGCCCGCACAATAGGCGAGGTCTCCGGTGTAGTAGAGCGTCAGCGGCTTGATGAAATCGATGTGCCCGCCCGCCTTGATGCCGCGTTCCCAATAAGCCTCGATCGCCTGCCTCCCGTGCGCCAGGATGTGTGCCGAGAGATAGTAGCCGTCGTCGGTATACAACGCCGCGACCTTCGCCGCGTCCCCGGCGTTATAGAACCTGATCCAGTCTTCGGAGATCTGCCGGATGGCCGCCTCGTCGGCGCTCATCTGTCGCTCGCGCACTTCAGGCTTTGGTGAGGCCGTTTGCGGGGCAGCAAAGGGCAAGGTCATGCACAATGCAGCAAACAATACGAAGGCTCTTTTCATGGCCCGCACGATAGCACAGAAAGCCAGAAGTGTATTTCTTGGGAGGCGTGGGACCTCCGGGACAGATGCTGAGTAAAGACTCACTATTTACGGGTCCACCGATCAGTTGGCGGTTAGTCGGCAATCAGGAAGTAATCCAAGATTGGCCTTCCAAATAACCGCTACCTCCGCCCAGCCCAGTTCGCGGAAACTGCCGGGCTTCGTTACAATAGGCGTTTGCCCATGGACCTTCCAGCGATTCAGGCTGCACTCCGCGAGCGTGGTTTTGACGCCTGGCTTTTCTACGATCATCACCATCGCGACCCGATCGCTTACCGCGTGTTAGGCCTTTCGGAGACGTTGTTCGTAACGCGGCGATGGTTCTATGTAATCCCGGCGCAAGGGGAACCGGCCAAGCTGGTGCATCGCATCGAGGCTGGACATCTGGACTCGCTGCCGGGAACGAAGAGCCAGTATTCGGCTTGGCAGGAGTTGGCGGAGAATCTGAAAGCCTGCCTCGCCCCTTACAAGAACGTGGCCATGCAGTACTCGCCGAATAACGCGGTGTTCTACGTAGGGCTGGTGGACGCGGGCACGGTGGAAATGGTCCGGAGCTTTGGCAAGAACATTGTGAGCTCGGCGGACCTGGTGGCGAGATTTGAGGCGACGCTGACGGACGATCAGCTCAAGACGCACTTCGAAGCACGCGATGCGATTGACCGGATTACGGCGGCAGCGTTTCAGGAAATCGGACGGCGGGTGCGCAGCACGGGAACGCACGAATTCGAGATGCAGCAGTGGCTGCTCGAGGCATTCTCGCGGGAGGGTCTCAACACAGAAGATCCGCCCATCGTGGCGGTGAATGCGCACAGCGGCGACCCGCACTACGAGCCACGGGCAGAGCGGTCTGCTCCGATCAAAGAAGGCGATTTCGTGCTGCTCGATATCTGGGGCAAATGCAACAAGCCGGGCTCAGCGTACTACGACATTACCTGGACGGGTTTTGCAGGCAAGTCGCCTTCGGATCAACACCGAAAGGTTTTCGAGGTTGTTGCCGGCGCGCGCGACGCGGCGGTGGCGAGAGTGAAGGCGGGCATCGCCAGCGGGAATTTGGCAGGCTGGGAAGTGGATCGGGCAGCGCGCGACCATATCCAGGCTGCGGGGTACGGTGACAAGTTTATTCACCGGACTGGGCATTCGATCGCGACCACAGTGCATGGCAACGGCGCGAACATGGACGATTTCGAAGTGCATGATGAACGCATGGTGCTGCCGAATACGCTGTTTTCCATTGAGCCCGGAGTTTATCTTCCGGAGTTCGGAGTGCGCAGTGAAGTCAACATGCTCGTTCGCAAAGGCAGTGCCGAAGTGACGGGAAAAATTCAGAACGAGATCGTGATCATCTGATGGCAAATTCCAGCAACGACGGAGCGGCTCCCGGCGCGCCTCTGACCATTATGAGTGTCCTCGCGCCGGCGGTGGGCTGGCTGGTCCCGGGCGCGGGACACATCATTCAAGGACGCTGGGGGCGCGGCGTACTGCTGATGGTTTCTATCAGCGGTCTGTTCGTGCTCGGCATCGCCATGCAGGGGCACGTCTACAAGCCGAATGGTGGCGACCTGCTCGACATCGTCGGATTCATCGGAGACATCGGGGCCGGAGCGCTGTACATCATCAGCCGGGCGATGCAGTGGGGCGAAGACGCGATTGCGCGAGCGACAGCGGACTATGGCACGAAGTTCATTATTTTTGCCGGACTGCTGAATTTCATTTCAGTTGCGGACGCTTATCATATCGCCATCGGGAAGAAGCCATGACGCTCTCTCATTTCAGCGCCGCGGTTCTGGTGGCCATCGCCGCCTCCACGGTGTTCGGCATTACCATGCGCGATACCCCGAAAGCGATGCTGAGCTATGGTCTGTATTGCCTGCGCTGGTTTGTGGGCGGAGTTATCGTGGCGGGCTGGGTGATGTGGCTGCTGCGGCGGTAGGAGCCGAACTACTTGACAGGTCTCGCAACCTCAGGGGCTAAAGCCCGTTTCTGTTGTAGTCCTGAATGGCACGGCTGAAGCCGTGCCCTACCCAGCTGCTCTTTCGATAGCGCTTATCCTTCCCAGACAAAAGCATCGAAAATGCGCGTGGTGCGGAAGCCCAAGCGTTCGTAGAGGTGTACGGCGCCGGCGTTGGCTTGCGTGACCGTGAGCGAGAGAGCGCTGAAGTCGCGCTTCTTGAGTGCGGCTGCGGAATGCGCGAGCAATGCTTCTCCAATGCCATGCTTCTGATATTCCGGCAGCACGCAGACCTGCGTGACGTGGCCGACATCCGAGCGAATCCTGGAGCAGAGCGAGACGCCGATCGTGGTCTGCATCATGGTATTGACCGCCACGAAGGAGGAAGGCGGATCGAAGACGCCGCAGCCGGGGAAACGAACGATATTGTTCAGAAAACGGAGGGAGCCGGCAAGCGAACGGTACTGGTCGTTGATGGTGGCATCCACATGGCCGCGGTAGCACGCGGTAATGAGGGCAGCGACGGGCTGGTAGTCCTGCTCGGACCAAGGCCGGATCTCGATGCCCGCCTGACTGATACGCCGCGCAGACCGAACACCTGCGAGATTCAGCACCATGAAAAGTCGGGGTTGTCGATCGAATCCGGTATCGAGAAATGGTTGTGCAATGTAGCCCGTCTCGTAAGCGAGCAGTTGCGCCTCCGCCCGATGAATGCCGGGTGACTGCTGCAAAGTTTCAATGACGTGGGTGAGCAGGCGCAGTTCGGCGTCGCGCGTGAGTGGGGTTCCACCGGCGACGAAGAGGTCTCCGATCACGCCCTTGCTGCCTTCGTACACAAAGAAAGCGTAGCCGAGTATCACGCCATGGTCGAGGGCGGCGTAGCCGGGCAGGATCTTGGCATCCACGTAGCGAAGAATCATGTCCAACGAACCGCTGTAGTCCCAATTCAGCGTCTCGGCCCAGACCTTGACCTCTTGCTCGAGAAGCGACCGGAGATCGGCGGAGGCGAAGTGTCTGAGATCGAGAATTTCCACGCGGGTCCTTGCGTAATGGAGTCGTTCGGCGCGACAGAAACTAGCGCGAATTGTCAGTCTAGTGGGTTCGAGGCGACTGAGGCAAAGGGGAGGAACAGGCAAGGGCAACCCCCTGGCGTGGCGGCTTCAGTCTAGTTTGCAGCTGGGTCGACGCGAAACTTGTCGACGTGAAGATCGGGGTCGTTGCCCAGATAATAAGCCTGACGGGGACCGAGAATGCGCAACACTTCCGGGCGCGCCGCATCGGAGGCAACGAGCAGGTGCGCTTCTCGCGGGATCTCACCACGTTCGTAGCGGCTCACGGGATGATCGCGGTAAAAGTGCAGGCCATATTCGATCTGGCGAGGAACCCGCAAGACGGCGACGGGCAGGGTCGTCGAGGCCTCGGCCAGGCTGGCGGCGAGCGGACGGGTGGAGGCGGAAGCATCGATCGCGCCGCCACCGAAACGCAGCACGGCCGAGGTTGCGAGCACCAGAGGCAGGATCGTAACAACATGCACCAGGCGCAAGCCGGCGCGACTGCGCAGAGCGAGAAACAAGAGCGCGGCGAAAATACAGGCAACCACGATCACCACAATTGTAACGACGCCCCACGGCAGGTGATGGAGCTTGAGAACATACTGAATCAGAACGGCGGGCACGATCGGACTCGCGGCGAGGACGCTGTGCGGAAGAGCAACGGCCGGCGAGAGGCGCTTATCGATGCTCGCGCGGCGCCGGGTGTAGCTGGCTGCCAGCAACGTTGCTGCCGGGATGGCGGGAAGGATGTATCCCGGGAGCTTCGATTGTGAAATCGAGAAGAAGAGGATTGGAATCGCAAACCATAACAGCAGAAACACATCCCATGCATCTTCGGACTCGAAGATGGCGCGCGGATCGGCGGCCCAGCCGCGAATCGTCTCAATCGCGGCGGCAACAACGAGCGCGACCCAGGGTAACAGCCCGAGCAGCGTGACCGGCAAGTAATACCAGAAGGGCTGGTGATGGCGGTAGAGGTTGCTGCCGAAACGGGCGAAATTATGTTCCAGAATAAAGACGCGAAAAAACTCTGGGTTTCGGGCTTGTACCGCGATGAACCAGGGAAGCACGACAGCACAGTAAACAAGAAAGCCCGGCCACGAGAGGGTGCGGACCTTCCAGTCACCTTGCACCAAGGCGTAGCTCACGAGAATAAGCCCCGCCAAGCCAAAAGCCACAGGACCTTTGGCCAACGTTGCGAGTCCTAGAAAGACGTAGCAACCCAGAAGCCAGCGACGTTGGCGGCCTTCGTGCCACGCGTACCAACAAAGCATGGCAATGGAGAAGTTGGCAGCAAGCAGCATGTCCATCGCAGCGGCGCGCGAGAAACCGATCATCGTTGCTGAGGATGCGGTCATCACGGCGCCGTCAATCTCTGACCCAGGACGAAAACGGCGAAGAAAGAAGAAAATGGCGATGACCAGGAGCGTTGCGGATACAGCGGAGGGCAGGCGTGCGGCCCAGTCACTCACGCCGAAAAGCTTGTAGGCAACAATGGCTTCCCAGTAATAGAGCACCGGCTTTTCAAGCCAGGCAGAGCCGCCCAGCGTGGGCGTGATCCAGTCGCCGCGGTCGAGCATTTCGCGTGCCACTTGCGCATAGCGCGGTTCGTCGGCGCCGATCAGTCCGAAAACACCCAGGCCATAGAAGAAGAGAAAGCCGCAGACAGCAGCGAGCAACAGAACGTGGCGGCGGTTTTGGCCCCAGGAACTCACGTGTCTCCTAGGCTGCCGAGCCAATCGTTCGCAGGAGCACGAATACGCTGATCACGATCCAGGCAACCTCGAGGATCACGAATCCGATCTGAAACGGATGGAACGCGATGTAGGCCAGGAGGGCGGAGCCAACTCCGTTCAGGATGTTATAGGCGGGACGCCGGGCGTCCATCCACTGGAGCTGGTGACCGGCGTAGGCGATCAGAATCAGCAAGGCGCCGACGAAGGATACGAGTTGATGGAAATCCATCCGGCTATTGTACAGAGGCAGCCAGGCGTAGAGCGCCGATGACCTGAGCCACCGCATCGGCGAGTGGACCATCGACCGAGAGACCGCTGGCACAGCGATGGCCGCCGCCGCCGAGCTTTTCGGCGACCTGGCCGACGTCCACCCGGCCCTTGCTGCGCACGCTCACGCGAAAACGCCCGTCGGCCTGCTCGCGGAAGAAGGCGGAGACCTCGACGCCCTGGACAGCCAGTGCATAGTTCACCAGGCCTTCGCAGTCCTCTTCGATTGCGGCAGCGCGATTCATTTGCTCACGAGTGACCCAAATCCAGGCCAGGTCCCCTTCGCGGTGCAGATTCGATAAAGCAGCTCCCAAGAGGCGCACCTTGGCCGTGGAATGCGAGAAATAAACACCGCGCGCGACCCGAGCCGGATCGGCGCCCGCCAGAACGAGTTCGCGCGCCAGGGTGAACGTGTGCTCGTCGGTTCCCTCGAACATGAACGATCCGGTGTCCGTCACCAGGCCAGTGTAGATGCACGTCGCCAGCTCCGGGGTCATCGGAATGCGGGACTCGCGCGCCAATTGGTAGATCAGTTCCGCGGTGGCGGCGGCTCGAGCGTCAATCCAGTTCACGCTCGCGAAGGGGCGGCCACTAGCGTGATGGTCAATGTTGATCAGGAACTTGCCATCGAACCCCTGCAAGCGGGAGCGCTGCAGGCTGTCACATTCCAGGAGGATCGCGGCATCGAACTCCTGATCGACAGAGTTTGCCTGGCGCACGGAATCGGCGCCTGAGAGGTTGCGGTAATTGCGGGGCACGGGATCGTACAGGACGACGTCTACCTGTTTGCCCAAGGCGAGCAGGATGATCTTGCAGGCGAGCGCGGAGGCAACACCGTCTCCGTCGGGACGAGCGTGGGTGGTAACGACAAAGCGCTGGTGTCGCCGGATCTCGGCTAGAACCTGCTGCGCCATGGTGGCCCGGGCTTGCTCGGAACTGCTCATTTCTTGCGGGTCCGCTTCAACAGTTCGTCGACGCGCTCCTCATACACGTGGGATTTGTCGACTTGAAAAAAGATTTCCGGGGGACGGCGGAGGTGGAGGTGCTCCTTAATCTCATGACGGATGAAGCCAGTCGCTGCTGCCAGGCCCTCCAGGGTGGCTTCTGCTTCCTCCTCTGTGCCTTCCACCGTGATGAGCACGCGCGCCGAGCGGCTATCGTCGGCCAAGTGGACCTCGCTCACGCTGGCGAGACCGATGCGCGGGTCGGAGAGTTCCCCTTCGACGATGGTCTCGATTTCTTCGCGCAGGGCTTCCGCCAGTCGCTCGCGATGATATTTCTGAGCGCGCCGCTCCACGGGGCCCCCCTGTGAGGTAAAAAACTCTAGAGGATACCAGAAAAACAGATGGGAGTGGGTCTATGGAAGGGCACGAAGGTGGGTACCCCCGGGCATCTTCTTGAAGGCTAAGGAAGAGACATCTACTAGAGGTAATCGAGGTAGGTGTCGGTCAACTCCGCACCGCAGTTGTTGGCGATGCGGGTGGCTTGGCTTTCGACTTTTTTCATCAGCCCGTCGAGGTAGTCGCGGGAATCGGAAACGCTCACCACACCCAGCGTGGCGCGGTTCCACAGGCCAGAAGCGTCCAGTTCTGATACCGATACGTTAAAGCTGGCGCGCAGGCGATCCTTCAGGCTGCGCACGACTTGACGCTTGTCTTTGAGCGATTGGGCAGCCTCAATGCTGAGTTCGATGGTGAGGTAGGCGATCGGCATGACAGGAGATTCTGGAGTTGTCAGGTTGAGCGGAGCGAAGCGTCGCTTCCGCCAACGGTCGGTTCCGCATGTTTCATAAATGGCCGTTCAGGGCGGGGCGTTCGTCCCTCAGGGGCTAAAGCCCGCAATTTTCCTGGCCCTAAACGGCACGGCTAAAGCCGTGCCCTACCCAAACCGATTTATGAAACACGTCTTAGTGGCAATAGGGATTCCTCGCTACGCTCGGAATGACAATTCCCAGGGATTACGCGATCACTTCCGCGGCAATCTTCTCGGTGACGAAGCATTCGATCACGTCACCGACTTTGATGTCGCCATAATTAGTGATAGCGATGCCGCATTCCAGGCCGTTGCGCACTTCGCTGGCATCTTCTTTGAAGCGGCGTAACGAGCCGACCTTCCCCTTGAAGACGACCACGTTGTCGCGCAGCAGGCGAACTTCAGCGTCACGTTTGATGATGCCGTCTTGCACGTAACAACCGGCAATGGTTCCGACCTTGGGCACGCGGAAGGTATCGCGGACTTCGGCACGGCCAAGGTAGTTCTCCTTGAAGGTCGGCTCAAGCAAGCCGCTCATGGCACGCTTGATCTCGTCCTGCAACTCGTAAATGATCGAGTGCAGCCGAATGTCGACCTTCTCCTGGTCTGCGAGTTCCTGAGCTTTGCGTTCGGGCCGCACGCTGAAGCCGATGATGATGGCATTCGAGGCGGAAGCCAGAAGCACGTCGCTTTCCGTGATGGCGCCGACACCGGTTCGCAGCAGTTTGAGCCGGACCTTGTCGCTGGAAAGCCTGGCGAGCAGGTCGGAGAGAACTTCCACTGAGCCCTGCACATCGCCCTTAAGGATGATGGAGAGTTCCTTCGTTCCGGCAGCCTTGATCTGGTCGGCCAGGCCTTCGAGTGAAACGCGGGAACTCTTGGCCAAGGCGGCCTCGCGCGCCTTCTGCTCGCGATAGTCGGAAATAGTGCGCGCCTTGTCGCGATCGGCGACTACGACGAACTGATCGCCCGCCTGCGGCAGTCCTTCGAGACCAAGAATCTCGACCGGTGTCGAAGGCTCGGCCGCTGCCAGTTGGGCACCGCGGTCATCGAACATGGCGCGAACCCTGCCGTAGACATTGCCCAGCACGAAATCATCGCCCGAGTGCAGCGTGCCGTTCTGTACAAGCACGGTAGCCACGGGTCCCCGGCCGCGATCGAGTTTAGCTTCGAGCACAACGCCACTGGCAGGCCGTGTCGGAACTGCCTTGAGTTCCTGCAGATCGGCCACCAGGCAGATCATTTCCATGAGCAGGTTGAGGTTGGTCTTCTTCTTGGCGGAGACGTCGACGAAGACGTTTTTGCCGCCCCAATCCTCGGGCACCAGGCCGCGATCGGCCAACTGCTTCTTCACCCGCTCGGGTAGCGCGTCCGGCTTGTCAACCTTGTTGACGGCAACGATGATCGGGACTTCCGCCGCGTGCGCGTGGTCAATGGCTTCAAGCGTCTGCGGCATGACACCGTCATCGGCAGCGACCACAAGCACGACAATGTCGGTGATCTTGGCTCCGCGGGCGCGCATGCGAGTGAACGCTTCGTGGCCCGGCGTATCGAGGAACACGATCTGACGACCGAAAGCCGGCGACTCGCTGTCCGTGATCGTGACCTTGTAGGCGCCGATGTGCTGGGTAATGCCTCCGGCTTCGCCTTCGGCAACATTGGTGGTGCGAATGGAGTCGAGCAGCGTGGTCTTGCCGTGATCGACGTGGCCCATGATGGTGACCACGGGCGGACGCGTCACTTCTCCCGCAGTGGCTTCCTCGCCGCCCTCGGTGGTGTCCGCCATTTCCTTGGCAGCCTGCTCTTCGAAGCTGATCACGTTGGCCTCAGCGCCGAAGAAGCGCGCCATTTCGGTGGCGAGTTCTGTTTCGAGATTCTGATTGATGGTGGCGAACACGCCCTTGGCGAGCAGCCGGGCAATCAAATCCTTGGCGCGAATCTCGAGCTTCTCGGCCAGATCTTTGACACTGATACCTTCGGTGATCGTGATGCTGCGCGTGATGGGCAGTGGCTCAGAGGGCAACGTGTACCGCGGTGGCGGCACGTAGCCCTTCATTGGGCCTTCCTGCACCTTGGGAATGTAGCGCTGTCCCGGACGACGCGGCGGCGCAGGACGTCCACCCGGGCGCGTGGTGCCCGGCGGCGGAAGCGCGGGCGCAACACCCATCGGGCGCGGCCCACCTGGGCGCATACCGGCGGGCGTAGTCCGAGTCGGATGCATCGGGCGACGTTCGCCTGGTCTTAGAGGCGGTCGCATTCCCGGTGCGGAGGGGCGGGGTCGCTGAAAAATTGGCTGGCCGGGCACGGGACGTCCCGGCGCAGGCCGCGGCGCGGAAGTTGCGGCTGCGGGCCTCTCGGTCAGGGGCGCCTTGTATACAGGGCGCGGGCCGGTTTGCGGCATGATCACGCGCGGCTTGGGAGCCTCTGGCGCTTTCGGCGGCGGTGGCGCAGTCGGTTGTTTCACTTCCACCGCGGGTGGGGCAGCCGCAACCGGAGGCGCGGCGCTCTTCGCTGCGGGCGTTGGCGGCGCCACGGGCACCGGAGGCGCTGGCGGCGCTGGCACTGTAAACACGGGCCGCGGCGTTGCAGGCGGCGGCACAATCAGTCGTGGTTTCGGAGCTTCGACGGGTGCTGGTGGCGACGGCGCTGCGGCCTTAGCTTCAACCACCGGAGGCTTCACCGCGACCGGCGCTTTCGCTGGAGGTGGCGTCGGGGGCGGAACCTGGACAGGTACCGGCCCCTTTTTGCTGATGATCGCCTTCAACACGTCTCCCGGCTTGGAAATGTGTGAAAGATCAATCCTGGTCTTGATCGCATCCGGGTCGGGACGAGCGGTAGCCGTTTTCGCGGTGGGACCCTCGGTGTGGCCGCGAAAATGCCGGCGCACCCGCTCCGCTTCGTCCAGTTCCAGGGAACTCGAGTGTGTCTTTTTCTCCGTAACTCCTACTTCCTGCAGGATGTCAAGAATCGACTTGCTCTTGACTTCCAGTTCCCTGGCCAGATCATTGATTCGAATCTTACTCATCCGCCCTCTGTCTCCTCCGCTGTCGTGCTAAGTCCTCATATCAACCCCACGGTCGGAAAAATCGTTTTCGTCAGAATTGAATCTCATGCCTGCGGCTCGGGATCGTTCCCGGCCGGCAGTTCCGCTGTCTCGTCGGTGGCCGCATCGGGCGCCGGCTCTTCGCTCGCATTCTCCGAGCCATGTTCCGGAGCACTTGCTTCCGCCGCGGTTTCTTGAGCAACTGTTTCTTCAGAAGCCGTGTTAGGCGCTGCCTCTTCGGACGCTGCTGCTTCGGACAATGCCTCTTCGAGCGCAGGCTCTGCGGACGCGGGTTCAACCGCCTCCGCCGCTTCGCCAGAGCCCTCGCCTTCAACCGGGGCGACAGCAGCTTCTGCCGCCTCTCCCGCCTCCAGGCTGGAAAAGTAATTATTGACCGCAAGACTGATTTTTTCCACCGTCTTGGGGCCGATGCCGTCGATCGCCTCGAGCTGCTCAGGGGTCATGTCGGCCAGAGCTTCGACGGTGGTGACACCGGCTGCGCTCAACTTCTCGATCAGGCCTTCACCCAAGCCTTCGACCTTGTCGAGCGGCGTGGTGGTCTGGGTGCCAAAGCCGGCCATCTGCTCCTCGACTTCCTGGCGTTTTTCCTCTTCGCTCTTGATGTCGATCTTCCAGCCCAGGAGCTTCGCCGCGAGGCGAACGTTCTGCCCCTTCTTGCCGATGGCCAGGGAAAGCTGGCTGTCATCCACGACGACTTCCAGTTGCTTGTCGGCAGCGTCCACTATGGTCACGCGGCTCACTTTGGCCGGCTGCAAAGCCTTCTCGGCGAAAGTGACGGCATCTTCGTGGTACTCGATGATGTCAATCTTCTCGCCGCGCAGCTCGCGGATGATGGACTGCACCCGCATGCCTTTCATTCCGACGCAAGCGCCGACGGCGTCCACGTCTTTGTCTTTCGACATGACGGCAATCTTGGTGCGCTCGCCGGCTTCACGCGCAATGGCGCGAATGACGACCGTGCCGTCGTAGATTTCAGGAACCTCGGTCTGGAACAGATGCTGTACGAGCTCGGGAGCGGCACGCGACACAACAACCTGCGGGCCCTTGGAAGCCTTCTCCACGCGACCGATCACCACGCGCACACGCTCGCCAATGGCGAACGACTCCAGGCGCGACTGCTCCTTGCGCGGCATGCGCGACTCGCCCTTGCCCATGTCGAAAATCACGTCGGGACCTTCGATGCGCTTCACGGTCGCTGTAAGAATTTCTCCCGCGCGGTTGACGTATTCGTTGAACACCGTGTCGCGCTCGGCTTCGCGGACTTTCTGGAAGATCACCTGCTTGGCCAGTTGCGCTGCAATGCGGCCGAGAATTCCTTCTGTCACTTTGGGGATGCGGACTTCGCCGCCGACTTCGACGTTGGCGTCGAGCTTGCGAGCGTCTTCCAAAACCATTTGCAGGTTCGGGTCCTCGACCTGCTCCGGGCTTTCAACGACCGTCTTCACCGCAAACGCATGGATCTTGCCTGTCTCCTTGTCCAGCTCGGCGCGCAGGTTCTCCTGCGTCTTGTAGTACTTGCGGGTCGCCGCCACGATGGCATCTTCCACCGCGCCTACGACGATCCGGGGATCAATCCCCTTCTCTTTGCTGATCGATTCGATCGTGTTGTAGAGTTCGCTTGCCATAACTATCCAAAATTACGTGTTCCACAATGATAACGGCAACAACGCGCCGCCTTACAACTCCGGCACCAGGTTGGCGTGTTCGACATTGGCCAGGTCAATCCGCACATGGCCTCCGTCTTCACCCACCCCGGCGGTCCTAGGCTTCTTGCCCTGGCCCCGGTCGGTGATGTCTATTACGGCGCGCCCCTCTTGCAAGCCCTGTAGCCGTCCTTCGAAGTACTGACTGCCGTTTACCGGATCGAGCGTCTTGATCTTGACCAGTCGTCCGGCAAAACGCTCGTAGTCCGCCGCCGAATACAACTTGCGATCCAGTCCCGGCGACGAAACCTCGAGCGTGTACGTGCCCGGGATTGCATCTTCCACGTCGAGGATGGTGCTCACCTCACGACTCACGTGAGCGCAATCCTCGTGCGTCACCTTGCCGTCAAGCCGATCCAGAAAAATTCGCAGCATGCGGCTCTTGCCGCCACCACGGAACTCGACTTCCAGCACGTTCAGGCCGTAGGTGGCCGCCACGCGCTCCGCGATGCCGCGCACTCTCTCCAGGTCTAAAGCCATGAAAATAATGGACTTTAAGCCGACAATTCCAAGCGGAAACTAAAAAGTGGGCTTGCGCCCACTGGTGTGTTTCGCCAAATGCTGGAATCTACACAACAGTCCCGAAGGATCATGATACGCCGCTCGGGGAGAAAAGACAAACGGACGACTTATGCTAACCAGATCTTATGCAGTCGGTACGCCCACTTCAACACCGGACAGTGATTAGACAAAAGGAGTCGTGGTGACTCGGAACAGCCTTGAGGGTTCAGGCAGGCCGGATGGAGCTTAACCGACTACTCACGAAAGCCTCAAGAAGGCCCGTGAGGACAAGAAACGACGATCTTGTCTAAAGGCTGTGTCACGCCTGGATCGTCCGGTTCTCGGGTCCATGGAATTCGGCCCTCGCGCACGCAATCATCGCAGATGTAGGCAACGCCCTCGACTTCGGTGAAGTGATTCTTGATGTGTAAACAACTGCCGCAGCTGATCACTTCTTTTCTCCTTGGTGATCCCGGAGATACTTCAAGGTTGCAGCGGCACCATAGGCGTGGATTGCTTCGGCAATCTCCTCATCTGGGTATCCTTCGGCGCGGCCTAAGTGATAGGCCTGCACTTCAATTGGTGGCGCTGGCGTACTTGATACGATGCGGTACTTAATGCGGTCGGCTTTCGTTTTGCGTGGAAGCTGTTTTCCGTCGGCACCGTACTTCGGACTCTCTGCGTATGAAGTCACGTAGACCCAGACGCTATCCTTCTCTACTTCTGCGGCGTACTTCCCGGCAAGCAAGTTTTGGCAGTTTCGCAGTCGCACTTGGCACCACAGCACAACCTGAGATTCATCTGGCATGAGCGCGTGCAGTTCGACCTGCGGGATCTCGCGTGTGATGGCGGTCGGCGGGGTCGGTGCTTCGCCCGGAGTTGTCGTCGTCGTGCAGTTGGTTCTCCCATTGATGCTGGTCATGGAGCCATAGTCTTGAGCGGTCGCGTCCGTGTTGCAGTTGGTACTTGATTGCGATGGCGTTCCCGGCGATCCGGGCAGAATGATCGTGTGCGGCCGATTCCAAGCCGAGGACCCTAAGACGCGAATAGTGATTGTCGGACGATCCTTGGCAAAAGCAGGAAGAACTAACAGCAAGACAAGCCAACCGACCCGTTTCATACCGCAATTTTCGGACGATTCCGCTTCCCGCACAATAGGTAGAAAGTCATCCCGGGACCGCTGGTAGTAATCGGCGAAATTTAAGCGAAACCTCCTGGCCTCGCTCCTCAGACTCCCGCTTGCGCCAGCCTTCTGCAAGTCAAAACTCCGTACGAGAAGGCCGTTGTGCATTTGCGTCCCCGATGCGCGGCCTCTAGAATCAAAGTTTATTCCCCGAAAAGAGACGGAGTCCATGATTCATTTCCCCGTACCCGAGGCGCTCACTTTCGACGATGTTCTCCTGGTTCCCGGGCGGTCGGACATTGTTCCGACGGAAGTCAACACGCAGACGCCCCTCACGCGCAATATCACGCTCAACATTCCCATCGTCAGCTCGGCCATGGATACCGTGACCGAGTCGCGCATGGCGATTGCGCTGGCGCAACAGGGCGGCATCGGCATCGTGCACCGCAATCTGTCGATTGATCAGCAGGCGGAAGAAGTCGACAAGGTAAAGCGGTCAGAGAGCGGGATGATCGTCGATCCCGTGACCATGTCGCCGGATGACCGGGTGTCAGATGCAGTCGAGGTCATGCGCAAGTACAAGATCTCCGGCGTGCCCATCACCAAGAACAAGAAGTTGGTCGGCATCCTCACCAATCGCGATCTGCGCTTTGAAACCCGCCTCGATGTTCCCATCAGCAAGGTGATGACGAAGGAAAACCTGATCACGGTGCCGGTGGGAACGACGCTCGAAGAGGCGGAACAGATTCTGCACGAGCACCGGGTGGAGAAGCTGCTGGTGGTGGATGATCAGTTCCAGCTGCGCGGCTTGATCACGGTGAAGGACATCCAGAAGAAGCTCAAGTATCCCCACGCTGCGAAAGATTCGCACGGACGCTTGCGGGTTGGCGCCGCCATCGGCGCGACCGGCGACTTCCTGGAACGGGCGCAGGAATTGGCACGCACGAAGGTGGATCTTCTCGCCATTGACAGCGCGCATGGCCACTCTTCGCGGGTGATTGAAGCAATTCAGAAAGTTAAGGCTGCGTTGCCGGAGGTGGACCTAATCGCCGGGAACGTAGCAACCTTCGACGGCGCGTGCGAACTGGCAAAGGCGGGTGCCGATGCCATCAAGGTCGGCATCGGTCCGGGCTCGATCTGCACCACGCGTATCGTCACCGGCGCCGGCGTTCCCCAGATCACCGCGATTGCCGAGGC
>Ga0075014_100000082_pt1 | contig 30564 bp, 15 predicted proteins | sample AleBraG_ABR_2014_FD_71472 | JGI IMG/M metagenome (GOLD analysis project Ga0075014, IMG submission 71472) | Freshwater sediment microbial communities in response to fracking from Pennsylvania, USA - Alex Branch Run_MetaG_ABR_2014 | ecosystem: Environmental > Aquatic > Freshwater > Creek >... | reverse complement strand
ACACGTGGGGATGGCGTCCGATCAGCTTGTTCGAGAGGCGATCAAGGACGTCATCGATGGAAAACGTGCCTTCCTCTTTCGCCATCTCAGCGTAAAAGAGGACCTGCAAAAGGAGATCGCCCAGTTCCCCCTCGAGTTCGTCCCAATCGCGATTGTCGATCGCCTCGAGGACCTCGTAGGCCTCTTCCAGCGTGTAGGGCTTGATGGTGTCAAATGTCTGCTCGCGATCCCACGGGCAGCCGCCCGGCGCGCGCAGGCGCGCCATGATCGATACTGCCCGCTCGAAGCGCTCTCCGGTGGAAGACATGGACTCAACAATCTAAATGAGCTTGGGGGATTGGACAATCTAAGTTAGGCGACCCAGGGTTTGCGTATTGTCGGTGACAATGCCGTCCACACCCCAGCTTTGCAGACGCGTCGCTTCCCTCGACGTATTCACGGTCCAGACCAGGAGCTTCTTCCCAGCGGCGTGGAGTTCGCTAACCAATTTCGCTTTTACCAGCTTGCAGTGCGGAATAACGTAGTCCAGGGGCAGGTCGCGCCATCGGCTGAACTGGCTGGCACTCTCGGCAATTAGTCCGACCGGAGTACGCACCTCGGCAGCCTTCATGGCCACAATCACCTGTGGCAGAAAGGAAGAGACCACATATCCGTGTCGCGGTGGCACTTGCCGCAGTAGATTCGTTACTCTCTCCTCCAGCCCGGAATCCTTCAGCTCGATATCGAGAAAACAGCGCGCGGCGTAACGTCGCAGCACCGCTTCCAAAGACGGCAGCAGCCCGCGCTTTCGCAGTTCGCGCAACGCATCGGCCGGCGTGTCTTCCAGGCAAAAACCTGCGATGGTCGCGTCGTGGCATACAACGGCGTCCCCATCCGCGGTGCGGCGCACATCAAACTCGAAGCCATCGCAGCTGTGCTCCAGGCAGAGGTCAAAGGACGCAAGCGTGTTCTCGGGAACAGACCGTGTGTTACGCGCGCCCCGATGCCCAAGCAGCAGAGATGAACGCGGAGGCGGCATGCAAGAATCTAGTCGAGATCGAAATCGCGGATCAGCTTCCCTTTATCCGGCGACTCTTTGGCTCGCTTTAGAGCTTCTTGAAATTTCTTCTCCAGCAATTCGGAGTTGTGCTTTTGCGCCTCCACGGATTGCCGGAAGACCGATTCCTTGCGGATGTCCTGCTCGCGCATAGCACGGGCAGCTTCTTCCATGTCGTTGAAGGTCTTGGGCGCCACCGGGGCCGTGTGGGCGATCACGCCCTTCGTTGCGGGATCAACTTTCACTACTGCGCCGCAACAAGGGCACGTGATCTCAAAGCTGGGGGCACTCTTGGGCATCGCTTAGATGATACTCCAGTTCAGTGCTGCCTCAACTTGATGGGAAAGATGTGAAAAATGCCGAGTAATTCCCAGCCGAGGAGTGCAACGGACGTACACACAACCAGTACGGCAAGGATTTCACCAAAGCCAGCACTGCGGCGTTGCCGAGGCTCAAGGCGCTTCGCCACCAGCCCGAGGATGTTCAGGGTAGCAAAGCCGAAGACCAACATCCAAAGAATGGTGTAGAGATCCTCTTTTTTGCGCGATGCCTGCACGGCAAACAGGGACGCCAGCAAAGTGATCGGCTGCGCCCCTGGGAGAACAATGGCTATGCCTCCACGAATCGCCTCGCCCGCGCCGGTCATGCTCAGGAGTCTGAACCAGTTTGCCATCCGTCGTCAGACTACCCGGCGGGCAAGGTGGGATGCAAGCAGACCGGGGATCGTGGACTCGCCATGACTCGTTGAGCGCAAGTGCCGGTGACGGAGGTAACCACGAACAGCTTACGCGCGAGCTATTTCAAACTCTTGCTTTTGGACCGATAATGAAACTTCCGGATGCCCCAGCAGCCGAGCCAATTCGTGGGCCTGTACGACGAGAGCGACCGCAGGCGACTTCCGCGCTTTCGTTGCTGTGGGAATGCGCATGTTTCGGCTCTGCCAGCCAACGGCACTCCCATTCCCGGCAGGATCGTCAATGTAAGCCTGGGCGGATGCTACATCGAAACGGGTGTGGTGCTTCCGCTGGGGACGGTAGCTGAACTTTGTCTGACGGTGGATGGAATCCCGTTGCGCACGGTAAGTCTGGTTCGGGCAGTTCGTGAGCACAATGGATTCGGAGTGGAGTTCACCCGGCTTACGCGTCGCGGGCAAGACATGCTGCGGGAACTCCTGGAGGAGTTGGCGCGACGCAACCGGTTGACAGAGGCTCCTCCCGCAGCCATGCGGACGGCACAGCAAGAGCACATTCTGCAGCCATTCCAGCATGTTCCCGAGCCATCGCTCAGAGGCGGCAATCTAATCGTAGTGGAAACCATCCTTCCGCCGGATTCTGCTGTGTCAGAACCTGCGCCGGAACCGGGATCGATGACTCCGGGCGAGCTATCGGTTTACGTCCCGTTTAACGTTGTCGTCTGATCGCTGCTACGGCAGGGGTTTACACCCACAAAATTTGGTGATCCAGGCAGTCCAAGTGAATGTGCTCGTAGATTCCCCGGAGCAGATCCAGGCCATAACGTCCCAGATAGTGCACGCCGGCAATTTCCCGTTCCGCAAGGCCTTTGTGGGGGTAAAGCGCTGCGCTGAGTACCGCTGCATGACGAGCCAGCACCTCACTCCTGCGCAGTTCCGCCCGGCCAGCTCGGGCCTTCAGGCGCTCCACCTGGTACGACATTTTTCTTCCAGCGCGTTCTGCCGAGTCGGTCAGGGTGGGATCCAATTGCGTCAAGGCTGTTGTTAGCTCGCGAACCTGCTGCGTGATCGCCGCTTGCGCAGTCTGGAACACGGCTTGGAGACGCACAGGCAGCGCTTTCTTCGCCAAGGTCTCGCGCAGGGCGTCCTCGCCCGCAAATGTATCGGCCACTGCCAGCCCATAACGAGCGAGCAAGTTGGCGGCTTTGCCCTCCACGAGCGTCGCAGAAAAGCGCGGGAACAACGGCGTGATCCGTCCGAGCAACCGTTCGTAGACCACAGCGCTCTGCGCGAGGTATGCCGTCTCTGCGGGACCACCCGAATACACCAGTGTCGGAAGAAGAAAGTCCTGCACAACGGGACGAAACAGCGCGTTTGGGCTGAAATCGGCCGGTTTGTCACTTATGCGTCGCAACAAATCCTGCTGAGATATCTCCTCACCCGCGACTTCGAAACGATCTGTGGAACGATTCAGCCGGTGAATCGGTACGCGAGCTCCGTCCCGCAGAGTGAATAGCAGGCTCGACGAGGAGGTCACTTTGACTTGCTCGTGGTACCCCGCAGCCGTGAGGGCCTTACTTCGTGTTAGCAAAGCGTCATTCAACTCCGGGGCTCGCTCGATGGCTGAGTGAAACAGCGGCTCCGCGACTGCGTGCAACTCCGGGTCGGCAGGATCAAGGAAGATCACGCCGAAATCTGCAAACAATCGTGTGTAGAGCTTGGCGAAGGCGCCGGCCAGCGTCTCTCCCGGCTGGTAGCTCAGCTTCAAGAACTCGGCAACTTCGCCGCCACCCACAAGGGCGCTGATCTGCTCCACCAGGGCGGAGGTTGATGCTCCGAACTCGATTGTGCCTACCGGGGCTCCTGGCGAGACCTGTGTCTCCGCTGTGACTTTTTGCAACCGATGATCGCCGCCCAGGAAGCTGACATGGTCGACCTCGGCCAAATCGTGGTCTTCGCTTGCCAGCCAGAAAACGGGGACAACCGACAAACCACCAGCCGTTGCGTCCTCGGCCAGCTTGACCGCAGTAAGGACCTTCAGCAAACCCATCAGGGGGCCGCCGAACAGTCCTACTTGCTGACCAGAAACTGCAGCCAACGCTCCCGCACGAAGCTTCTCGACATTGGCCAGTGTTCTTGACGACGCACCCCAGGCGTGGTTCTGGCGTTCCAAGACAGCTGCCACACGGGCCCGTCGTCCAGGCTCGTATGCCACGGTCTTCGCCTCATCGTGGAGCCAGGTGCGGAACTTGGGAGGACGAGAATAAAACGTCATCACCTTGGACGAACTGGAAAGGTAGTCTGCGAAAAGCGGCGTGGTATGCGGGATTTGCGAAAATGGCAGGCACTGTGCGATCACAGACACCCCTTCCAACATCGCACCGTGGGTCCTGTCATGGAGAGCAAGATCAACATTTTACGTCTTTAATGAGATGAGCGGAACCGTTTCAAGATGCACAAAAGCGCGCTCGCGATTGCCGACACCGGCTGAGGGATCGCGTCCCGGGCAACCGGTGCGTTGACTCCGACCTCGACTCGCCTCACAATAGAGACAGACGCAAACTGTCTCGTGGGGGCGTCACGGCTTCGACGGGGATGCTTGCGGTCAGAAGGCATGCCGGGGTGCACACACCCGTAATCGCGTGCAAAATGATAATTGCCAATCAAGAACTGGCATACGCTGCTTAATTAGTTAAGTAGCCGCCCTCCACGGTTTTGCCCGTGGGCTGTGGAAGGGCGTCGCACAGCGGGCTGGTTTCTCAGGCTACGTCTGGGCCGGAGAGACGAGATCTTCAGGCTAGTGGTTTGCGTTTCTTGTCCGTTCTGAGCGCCGACCGCGAAAGTTTCCGGTGAAGGCCGGAAGCGGGAACGCGACTAAGCATGTAGCCTTTTGGCCAGTAACATTCTCGGACGCGGGTTCGACTCCCGCCGCCTCCACCACCCCAAACGCTTCTGTTTTCAGTCTAGTTCGGTCGCGCAATCCGCCCTCTTTGCAGTCGGAAGCGAGATTCCACAGCCTTTCACTTCGTCGTCTGGTTTAGCGTAACTTCGATCCCGGCGGTGACGCTCCACTCATTCCCTCTCGGCGAAGATCGGTGCGCCGGAGTATAGAAACTCAGGCGTGTGCCAGTACCCACTCCGCTTTCACCACGTCGCACTTCCCCGCTCCTTGTTGTTCATGAGTGTTGCGCTTCAACGTATTCACGCTCGCCAATCATGCCAGCCGGTTCAAACCGTCCACATAGGCTTTTGCGCTTGCCTCGATAATATCGGTGGAAACGCCGCGACCTATGACGCGTCGGTCACCTATCTCAAGATGTACGGTAACCTCTCCCATGGCTTCGGTGCCTTCGGTTACGGCTCGAATGTCATAGCGCAAGAGTTTCGCCCGGGAGGCAGTAAGTCCCGCGATCGCCTTGTACACAGCATCGACCGGTCCGTCTCCAATCGAAGCTCCTTCCTTCGTCTTCCCGTTCACCAGCAAACGCACGGTCGCCGTCGGAATCGCGGTCGTACCACTGTAACTGTGTAGGTACTCCAACTTCACGTTCTGCTGAACCGGAGGGAATTCATCGTGAACCAGTGCCGCCAAGTCTTCGTCGAGTACTTCCTGTTTCTTATCCGCCACAGCAAGGAAGCGTTGGTATAGGGTGTCCAGCTCCTGCTTGGAGAGTTGGTAGCCGAGTTTCTCCAGCCGAGACCGAAGCCCCGCCCGGCCCGTGCGCGCCGTCAGGACAACCCGGCTCTCGGTAAACCCCACGTCGGCCGGACGCATGATCTCGTAGGTCTGCCGGTCTTTCAAGACTCCGTCCACGTGGATGCCGGAACTGTGTGAAAACGCATTCAAGCCGACGACGGCTTTGTTGGCGGGAACCGGCATTCCAAGCATGTCGGCGACCATGCGGCTGGTGCGGAAGAATTCGCGCGGCTCGATTCCGGTGCTCACTCCGTAATAGTCGGCGCGGGTGCGAATGCCCATTACGATTTCTTCCAGCGCGGCGTTGCCGGCTCTTTCGCCGATGCCGTTGATCGTCCCCTCCACTTGACGCGCACCATTGCGAATGCCCGCCAGGGAGTTGGCCACGGCAAGACCGAGGTCATCGTGGCAGTGTACGCTGATAGTTGCACGCTTAATGTTGGCAACGTTCTCGCGAATGCCGCGAATCAGCGCACCGTACTGCTCGGGAACCGTGTAGCCGGTGGTGTCAGGAATGTTGACCACCGTTGCGCCCGCATCGATGACCGCCTCCAGCATCTGGTGAAGATACGAGGGTGCGGCGCGGCCGGCGTCTTCGGCGTAGAACTGAACGTCGCCGACGCAGTTGCATGCACGCTTCACCGCGTCCACGGCCAGGGCCACCAGCTTTTCCTTTTTGTCTTCGAGCGTCTTGCCATACCGCTCGTCGCGGAACTTGCCCATGATGTGAATGTCGGAAACGCCGATGCCGGTGTGAATGCGCGGGCGCGCAGCCTTGGCGAGCGCCTTGCCGCAGGACTCAATGTCGGCGGGAACCGCGCGAGACAGCGCGCAGATCGTAGGCCCCTCGATCTCCTGCGCGATCTTCCGCACCGCATCGAAGTCTTCCGGAGACGACGCCGGGAAGCCAGCCTCGATGATGTCCACCTTCAGCCGGGCGAGCTGGCGCGCAAGCGTTATCTTGTCACGACTTCCCAGGCGGGTGCCCGCTGCCTGTTCGCCATCTCTTAGAGTCGTATCAAACACTGCGATCTTTGGCGTGGCTTTCATTGCCGCATCCTCGATGAAGTTGCCGATTTGTTATCGACGCAAGACCGCCGAACCGCTCCAGCATACCGCAGGAAGTTCCTTTCGGAAGTTACAGACAACTCGAGCATGTGTGGACCTATTACAAGTCGTGATCCGGCCATCCCTGCGTCAGGCCGGTCTGCTATACGCCCCATCCTCTAATGTGCTGTCGCGAACGTGATCAGGCTGGTTGGTTAGACGAGTGGGCCGGGCTGGCGACGGATCGGCGACCACGGTACTCACGAGGCTGCCCAGTTGTCTCCACCAGCCGTGGAAGATTCTTCCCTGCGAATACCGAACCTGGAGCGGGCTCCAGCGTCTTCGTTCCGTTGCAGGGGGAAAGATGAACGCAGGTAAGGCCCTTGGCCGCCCCTGGTCTTCACTGCGTGCCATCGCGTCGCCGAGGCCGACGGTCACGCATCGTGTGTCGAGCCGCAGCCCTGTCGTCAGGGCCTTGAGAGCGCTCTCCTTCCCGCTCCAGAGGGCAGCTAACAGCCAGGGCCGGTCTGCCACTGGCACTCGCGTAACGAATGTTTGCTCTTCAGACGTGAAGTAATCGGCGAGGAAAACGTCGCTCCGCGGCTCGATCATTTCCAGATCACAACCGAGGGTCGTTCCCGACGGGGCGATGAGGCAGAGCGCTGTTCCGGCGCGGTGGCTGAGTGAGATAGAAACTCTCGCGGGCAGGTCGGCTAGAAAAGCCTCGGGCGCCCCGGACGGCGCGGCGCGTATTTCCAGATGCGCCAAGGCTTGCGGGGAGCTGGGCAGGCCGAGGTGAATGGCCAAAGCCTGTTTAGCCGTCCAACGGCCCAGCCGCCAGTCAGTGCGGCGCTTCGCAAAGCGTAGGCGGTTGAGGCAGGCGGCTTCGCTTGCGCTAAGCCAATCGCTTGAGGCAGGCAGTTCCGCTTCAGTCTGTTCCAACCAGTAAACTTCCGTCATAGCGTTGTCCGAGGGCCAACCCTCTCCGAGTGTGCAGAGCAGCAGACCAGCAAACCTTGGTTCGGCTATGCCGCATTCCGCACTGGGTCGGAGGTCTTCGCTTCCGGTTCCTCGGATTTCACTTTCTCCTTTCTCGCGATGCCGCGTTTCACGGCATCGATGAGGTAGGGGCGTAGTCTCGCGGACGGGATAATGCAATTCAGAGCGCCGACATCGAGAGCGCGTTGCACACTATGCACTCGGTCAAATTCCGCGGCCATCTCGCCCAGTTTCTCGGAGTGTACGATTTTGAAGAGTTCATCCCATTGCGCGCGCAAGCGGCTTTTCTCCGGGCCGTCGGCCTTGTCCATGGCTTGGCGCAGCGCTTGCAGGCGCGCATCTTTTCTTGCGCGGGCCTCGACTTCAGTGGCGAACACAACCGCCGCCGCGGGTGCGCCGCCAATCACCGAGGCATACGTCCCCTCCAAGGCAGCGACTTCGAGATCTTCGTTCAATGCCCGCGAGAAAACCACGTAAGCGCCTCCGTGATAGCGGGAGATCACGCAGAATACGATGGGGCCGTCGAAGTTGACAACCGCCCTGCCGATCTCAGCGCCGTACTCAAGCTGCAGGCGGCGCATCGACTCCGGCGAACCGTCGAAGCCCGACAGATTGGCCAGGAGCACCACGGGGCGGTTCTTGCTGGCCGCGTTGATGGCGCGAGCGACTTTCTTGGACGATTGCGGAAAGAGCGTTCCGGCGCACCATTGGTCGGGCCCATCGGCGGGGACAAATCCCAGGCGGGGCAGCGGCCGGGATTCGATGCCGACGAGACAAACGGGATAGCCACCGAGATGAGCATCCCAGACCACCGCTGTCTCCGCGGCTCGCATGCCGGCCCAGCGTTCCAAGGGAGGATGGTCCTGATCGATGGTGGCCAACATGACTCTACGAATGTCGAAGGACTTCTTGCGCCCGGGGTTCGTCTCGTTCGACAAGATCTCGCCCACAGAAGCGAAGCCGTCTCTACCCTCTATGCTGTGCGGGTAGTCTTGCACGTCGCGTTCAACCGGGTCGGTCGTTACTGCTTGCCGCGGAAAGCGCTCGCCCGGCGCCACGTACGTGTGCTCGTAGTGGCGGAAGAGAATATGGCAAGCCTCATCAATGTCGTGCGCCCAATATTGCGCCTGGCCGTTAATTCCCATAATGCGGTCATAGCCGCCGATTCCCAGATTGTCCTCAGCCGAGACGCCGCCGGAGTAGTCCAGTGCCCGCTTGCCGGTGAGCACCATGGCTGCCTTTGGCGTCATCACCAGGATCCCCCGAGTGTGCATGAGCATGGTGGCCTCGGCGTTCCAGTAGGGCTGCGCCCCCACGTTGATGCCGTTCACCAGGAGGTTGACTTCGCCGCCGGCCTGGGTGAACTCGACCAGACGGCGCAGGACGCGGGCAATCCAATCCATGTTCTCGACGCCGCTATCCATCGAGATCTTGGCACCGGCGGAGATGGGAAACCATTCGAGCGGCACGCCCTTCTCCCGAGCCAGATCGACGGCTGCGATGATTCGCCGGCACTCCGGTTCGGCGAGCGCACCCAGGTCCTTGCTCGGATCGCCCAGTAACAAAACCCGCGTCATGCCCTCGGGATAGCGATCGGTGAAGTTGCGAATGACGCCGACGACGATGTTGGCCGAATTCTGCCCGTGGGGACGTGCGACGGGAACCAGCCGGCCATCCGGGTCAAGATCATGCTCGATAAATTCGCCCGGGGGAAATTCGGCCCGCGTTTCCTCGGGAGCGGGCGTCAGCAATCTGACAATCTCGTACGGGTAGATGAGCCCCCGCTGGCGCATGCGAACCACTTTCTGGTCGTATTCAGTCAACGGTTTAATCGGTTGCAGCTTGTCGGCGGGCCGAAAGGTAATGAGCAGACCACTGTTACCGGGACTGGAAATCCGCACCGTCATGTCGCGCAGTTCGCCGGTTACGGGATTGGGGATGCGGGCCCGCACCACGACTTGTTCCAATCCCAGGCCAACCGTCTCGGGCGCCAGTCGTCGGACAATATCCCGCAACTCATCACGCTCCAGCGCGAGCGGCGGCCATACGTTAAGAAGGATACGGTTCCAATAAAGACGCTGGTGGGACGCTCGCCGTGACTGGTAGAGCCGAATGCCGGCCAGCGCTTCCGTGAACATACGCTCCAGATGCGGCAGTCGCACGATGCGGCCCGCATCGTCTCGCACTGGCGTTACATCGCGCACTTCCGCGCAGACGAAAAGTCGCTCGTCCTTAGGGTTATCGTGGGCAACGGCATGGAGAAGGTACACGTCCTCCGCCGACGGCAGCCGGTCAATCTTGAAGTTGCTGAGCCGCCAGAAATGTAATCGCTTGCCCATCATGGGGTGGAGGCCCCGGTAAAACTTCTCCTCTCCGTACACATTACCGTTTGGGCGATAGGTGAAGTGCTGCATGGCGCTCAAGCCCTGATTGTGACCTGGGCTTCCGACTGCCACGACGATGCGTCGAATGGAACGAGGAAAGGCGGCTTGGCGGAGCGCAGAGCAAACTTCCTGCTGGGTGACCTCCGGATCGCCGTGCCGGCCGGGATGCCATACATAGAAGTCAATGACGACGTCATGATCGTCTGGTACCTCTGCGATCAGAGGAATCAGTTGCCCCGCAGCTTCAGGGAGCTGCGCGTAGTCGGCGTGAGTGGTGAAGACGTGGATGCGTTTGCCCTCATGATCGTATTCCGCCGCTGCATAGCAGAACCCGTCCGCCGCCGAGGAATGGAAATCAATGAGGGTCCGGATGCGGTAGTACCGCAAGGTGAGCGCCTCCAGCATCAATTGGCGCAAGTGAGGAGGCGCGGCGGCAAAACGGCCCACGAACAGACTCACCAGCGGCTGCGGGCATTCCACCAGAGCGCGTAGCCTCTCGTGGCGACTCACGACGTCTGGACTGGTGGCGAGGGCGCTCAGGTGATCGTCTACCTGGGCGTAGACCTGCTGGCGCGCCCGCTCAAACAATGGCTGGTCAAAATAGCGATAGAGCACCTCCCGGGCCAGATCGGCGACGGCGGGAAAGAGTTCACCGGTGATCGAGATCATCCGGTGCAGCAGCGTCCGAAATGCTTCATTGCCGCGGGGCGCGCGGCTCGCAGCGCCCCGGAGGCGCCGTTCGAGCACGGCCAAGATGGGCGCGGTTTGCTGCGCCATACGCTGGTAAGACTTGTAGATCCAGAGCAGACTCTCCTCTAACTCCCGCGAGGGGTCCAGAGTTGGAATGCCGTAGTGAGCCAAGGCACGCCGGAGGTTGTCCACAAAGTTCGGCGGCAAGCCCTCCCCGCGTGTCTCCAGTTGACGCAAGTAGGAAAACAGGTAAGCCTCGGCACTAGGTTGCTCTCCGCCGAAGGCAGCGTCCACTACCGGCTCGCGCTGGAATAGCGAGCAGACGTCGACGAAGATGTTCAAGACCTCATCTTCGTCCTGCGTGATCTGGTCGCTATTCGCGGGACAGTTCCGGCTCCATTCGGCGAGCAGGCGCGCGGTGTTGGCCGGGTCAACGTCAAAACCCAGCACAAGCTGGCGGAGTTCCTTCAGGTTCTGGCGACAGGTGGAAAGGCACTCTTCACGCTTCCCGTCCGAAGCACGCGATGCGCCGAGCACCACGCGCTCGGCGACCGCTCCTTTCTGATCGTCGGGGGCAGGGTCGATCTGCACCAAGGGGGCTCCAGTGTCGACCTGCACGTTGGGTATGATCAGCACACTGCGAACTCTGCCGGAGAATGGAGCGACGACTTCCATCTCCATCTTCATGGCTTCGAGCACCGCTAAACGGTCTCCGGCGGCCACGGTGTCACCCGGCTTCACAGCGACAGAGACCACGACCGCTGGTGAGGAAGCGTGCACCATGCCGCCGTCATCGCGATCAATGCGATGCGCTACGCCGTCTACCTCGATCCCGTAATTCAGCCCCTGGACTACAGAAACGACGTGGAAGCGACGTCCAAAAACAGTGAGCCAGTATTCAAAGGCACCGAGACGGTCGATGTGCACGTCCACCTGCGCTCCATCGACCTTCACCCGATATTGCCGGGGGCCAAGGCGATAGGTGGTAGGCGAGTAGGATGAACCGCGATAGCGGAGTGCAACGGTTCGGCCCAGCCCGCCGCGGACCTGCGGGCGTCCGCGTAGGGCCGACGCGTAGAACTGGGCCTGCTCGACGGCCAACTCGGCATCGTAGGCTTCGATGGCGGCCGCTACCAGAGCCACGTCGCCGTGGCGCCGCGAGAGGTGGCCGCCGCTCGCCGCCAGGCGGTCCATCCATCCGATATCGACGGTGCCGCATTGCACCTCGGCGCGGTTCAACAATTCCAGCAGGAACGCTTTGTTGCTGGCCCCGCCCCTAATGACCACCACGCTCTCGCGCAGCGCCCGCCGGAGCCGGGCCAACGCTTCTGTCCGGCTGTGACCGTAGGCGATGATTTTGGCGACCATGGAGTCGAATTCCGCTGGGACGGTGTCGCCTTCCGTCACGCCGGTGTCAATGCGCACGCCCGGTCCAGTCAGAATCCGAAACCGCTCAATGGCGCCCGGGGCTGGAGCAAAACCGTTGTCCGGATCTTCCGCATTCAGTCGTACCTCAATGGCGTGACCTGTCGTCCGCGGTGGTTCTCCTTCCAATCGGCCGCCACGCGCCACATGAATCTGAAGCTTGACCAGGTCGAGCCCGGTCGTGCATTCCGTCACCGGGTGCTCCACCTGCAGTCTTGTGTTCATCTCCATGAACGAAGAGGTCTGAGTTTCGGGCTGATAGAGAAATTCGACGGTGCCGGCGTTGTGATAAGCGGCGGCCTGGCTTAAGCGCACCGCCGCCACACGCAGGGCTTGATCCTGCTCGGGAGAGAGGGCAGGCGAAGGCGCCTCTTCGAGAATTTTCTGGTGGCGCCGCTGAATCGTGCAGTCGCGCACACCCGCAGCCCAGGTCGTCCCGTGATGGTCGGCAATGATCTGGACCTCAACGTGGCGTGCGCCTAGCACCAACTGCTCCATGAACACGGTCGGGTTCCCGAAGGCCTTGAATGCCTCGGCGCGGGCGTTCTCGAAGGCTTCCGGAAGTTCGTGGGCGGAACGCACGCGACGAATCCCGTGACCGCCGCCTCCCGCCGTGGCCTTGATCATGAGGGGATACCCCAGGCGTTTGCCCTGGTGCAGGGCCTCCTCCAGGGTGTCCACCGGCCCATCGCTCCAGGGTGTAACGGCGACGTGTGCCTGCTCGGCCAGACGCTTGGAGGCAATCTTGTCGCCCAACCGGCGCATCACATCGCCATCCGGCCCGATGAACACGATGTCCCGCTCGCGGCAGAGATCAGCGAATTCGGCGTGTTCGGCTACGAAACCCCATCCGACCCAAACTGCTTCGGCACGCGCCGCCTTCAACGCCTCTTGCAACCGTCCATAGTCAACGTAGGTGCTCTTGGCATGGTGGGTCGTCGGGTCGATCAGCAGAGCGGCGCCCAACGGCACCGCCTCGTCCGCCTCGCGGACGAACATGGCGCGGCGGTCGGGCTCGGTGAAGAGCGCGATCGTGCACAACGATGTGCCGTACTCGTGATTGAACTCGCGGGCCGCATGGATGAAACGCATGGCGGCTTCACCGCGATTCACGATAGCTACGCGCTGGAATTGGCGTTGCACAAGGGCCCCGAACAACAGATCGTCACGCCGCGACAGACTGCAGTGACATGGCGGCTTGCAGTGGTTTCAAGGCTTCAGCTTCGGCGGCGCTGGAGAGCGCCACTGTGCGGTAGCCGCGGAGGTGCAGGTACTGGTTACCTGCGGAATCTACAACTTCCGCATTGAAGGTTCCTTGGCCCGGGTCGGGAGAAACGAAAGCGTAAAGCCGGCCTTCGGCCAGATCCGGGGCGCGCAGGAGCGAGACTCGATCAATGTGCTGTGGCAGACCCATCCGGCCTTGCGTGCCCAATTCCCAGACTCCAGCGGTCTGGAAGCAAAGCTCGATCAGACGCGGCGCAATCAGGGTAGGCAGGTCGGACGGATGATGATTGCCGCCCAAGCGTTCCGGCATCAGACCGACGATTCGCTTTCCGTCCCACCAGGCTCGCTCCATGACCTGGTATGCAGGTCCGTGGAAGTAAAGACGATAGATGTCGGCAGCTTCGACGATGTTTCCAACGGGTCTGCCAGGCGCCAGCAGGATCCCCGCTTCGGGCGCCTGTTTCGTGAGCCGCACGCGGGCTTTGAAGTGTTCCGTCACCTGCGGCTCTTTCTGGCCTGAAAGGTCGCGGCGGCCAATCAAGCGGCAATCCGCCAGCAGAGTGCTTCCCTGCGGATGAATTGTCGTTTCGATAGTGACCGTGCGCGGCTCGTTCCGGTAGAACTTGAACGGAGCAAGGAAGTTCACATCTTCGACTGCCTCGATGTGCCAGCCGGGAAGCAGGCATTGGGCCGCTTCAGCAAAAGCCTCGATCCCCATGACCCCTGGCAGGACCGGGTTGCCATCAATCTGATGATCGTGCAGAAACGGTTGCGCCTTGGGATCCAGAGTGGTCTCGATGGTAAGTGGCTTGAAAAGACCCGTGATCACGATCTTGCCAATCATCGGCCCTGGTGCGGGCACTCGCTTGTCAGCAGACACATCGGGAGCCGATGGATCGAGGCCGCCGGATGCATCCCATTCGTTGAGCAGAACGCCGAAGCGCTGGCCGATGACTACTTCGCCCCGCGTTCCTCCTTCGGTCAGCTCGCGGCGAATGACGGGCACACCTGCTTCCGGAGGGAGCATATCGATGCCAGCCATTTCCATCATTTTCGGGATAGAGCCGCGCGTGGCCATGCCAAAGCCACCCCATGCGGTCCAGTCGATGACGATGCCGCGAGTTGCTGGCCGGGTGGTGCGGAAACTCGACGTGATCTTGCACAGCAGATCGTTGGCGGAGCTGTAATCCGTCTGTCCCGGATTGCCGAAGCGGCCCGCAATGGAACTGAACGTCACTGTAGCCTCGAGCGGCATGTCGCCGATGGCGTGCAGGAGGTTGAACAAGCCGTCGCTCTTGACGTCGAAGACCAGGTCAAATTCAGGTGGCTCTTTGTCTGGAAGGAAGTGGCTGCGCTCGATGCCGGCGGCGTGCAGCAGCACATCGATACGCCCGTGCCGCTCACGGACTTGGTGAATGATTTTGGAAACACTGTCCGCGTCCGTGAGATCGACGCGGCAGTAGTAGGGCGTACCGCCAGCCGCGCGCACGGCGTCGATCGCACTGCGTGCTGCCTGTGCCCGCTCCAGTGCCGCCAACTCTCTTTCAACCAGCGCGGGCGTGGCCCGCTCGCCGCGCCTCTGGATGCGCTCGAACAGATCGCGCTTCAGGCCTTCCTTGTCGGTCACGAAGCGCTGGAGATCAGGATGATTCGGATCAGGCTCCGGCACCAGATCGAGCAGGTAGAATGTGCCACCGGATGCGGTTGCCAGATCGGCCGTGATCGCGGAAACGATGCTTCCCGCCGCGCCGGTGATCAGGAAGACTGTGTTCTCGTCCAGCGTAAGACCGGGATGTCCGTCGGCCGCCGGTTGTTCTTGCAGTCCCACGGTCCAACGCAGTCCTGCCTTGTAGCCGATCTCGATCGCGCCGGGGTCGCGCAGCGTTTCAGCGATAAGGATTTCGGCGATCTCCAAAGGGGCGCGTTCTGTTTCAAAATCGACAGCTTTGGCGACAGCATCCATCCTCTCGCGCTTGTACGTCTTGGTGAAGCCCACGACCGCGCCGCCCAAGGGCGCGATCGCCCCGGCGTCGTCGTAACCGTGCTGCCCGCCGAGACGAGTCGCGGAGACGAGGAACGTTCCCGGCTTTGCGATCTGCTCATACAGAGTGCGCATGGCGGTGTAGAGCAGCTTGAGGCGCACGCGCAGGGCCTCAAGCCAGGTGGCAAGATCCATATCGTTGAGACGTCCCTCGTTGTCCAGTGCGGGGAGCCAATACACCCCGTGCACGGGACCTGCGGCCGCCCAGTTCTTAAGACAAGTGGCGAGCGCGTCCGAATCCGGGGCAGCTTCGAGGCGAAGGACCTCCACACCGAGGTTCTTCAGGCGTTCCGCGAGGGCGTCTGCCACGCCGCCTCGGTCGGGCATGATGACTACGCGGCAGCCAGGTTCCAGGGTGGCGCCAGTCGGCTTGCAGATGGTGAGCGCTGGGCGCAAGATCGGCAGCGGCACTCGGCGTGGAATGCGATTTGCGGCATCCAGACTGGCTAGCGCCGGGCGAGGGGCCTTAACAGGCGTGGGAACCGGAGTTGAGGCCGTCGGCTCTTCACTAACGGTTTCGTGCTTTTCTTCTGTCGCGTGTGGGACTGTAGCGGGCACACCCAGCAACGCCAATCTGTCACTCGCGAACTGAATCACGCTGGCCAGCGTGGGAAAGTCACGCAGTTTAAGATTTTCGTCGCGTGGAATGTTATAGGCCGCTCGCACCGCCGCGAACATCTCTGCCTGTTTGACCGTATCGATGCCGAGGTCAGCTTCGAGATCGAGGTCCAGGTCCAACATGTCTTTCGGATAGCCAGTCTTCTCGGACACGATGTCCAGTACTTTGTCCTTGATAGAGTCATCGCCGATCCGTGCGGTCGCGGCTGGGACGGCTGCAAGGTCCCCTGGCTGGCTGATTGTTGGAGCTATCGGAATTGCGGAAATTGTTGGGGACGATGGTGAAGCACCGGCCAAGTCGGGCCGCTTCTCATAGACGAAACGGATGACGTGTGCCAGCGTGGGGTAATCGCGAAGCTTGCGATTCTCATCGCGTGGGATGTGGTAGATCTCGCGAATGGCCGCGAACATTTCCGCCTGCTTGACGGTATCGATGCCCAGGTCCGCCTCAAGGTCGAGATCCAGATCGAGCATGTCTTCCGGATATCCAGTCTTTTCTACGACGAGGGCAAGGATGCGTTCCTTCACCGAGGCGCCAGTGCTTTCCTTCGCAGTCACGAGCGCGGGGCCCGGAGTGTTGAGCTGAGGTGCCGCGGATGGCTGCTCCGGAGGTGTACCTCTGAGGACCTCCCGGGTTTCTTGCTGCGTGACGGTCGTGGCCGGAACCGGCGCCCCGCTCCCGAGCTCTGGACGCCGTTCGTGCACAAATCGGATCACATGGGCCAGTGTGGGAAAGTCGCGTAACTTGATCTGGTCGTCACGGACGATGCCGTAGGCTTCTCGGATCGAAGCGAATACTTCGGCTTGTTTGACCGTGTCGATGCCCAGGTCGGCTTCGAGATCAAGGTCCAGATCCAGCATGTCAACCGGGTAGCCGGTCTTCTCGGCGACCAAGGTCAGTACACGGTCCTTGACTGGATCGCCCTCGACAGTGGGTTGGGACGGGGCGAGTGGAGCGGCAGGCACAGCAATCGGCACCGCCAAAGGCGGTTTTGCGATTTCCTCGCGTACCGCTGGCACTGGCGCCGTTTTCGCAGCGACAACCGGGGCCGGTCGCGGCGGTGTCTGAGGCGCGAGGGTTGGCGGCGTTGCCACTCGAGTTTCGGAAGTCGCTTGGACGCGGCGTGCTGCGGGCCCTTGATCGTGCACCCGCAAGGTGCGGTGAACCACTTCCAAACTCGCCGCGGGATACCCCGCTATGTGGCTGAGCCAGGAATTCCAAGTGTTCTCGTCGACAATGCGATAGGCGTAGCCCAGGGCGTTGGGACTCGGGCGAACGGCATTTTTCGTCGCTACCCAATGCAGCAGCGTCATGCTGATCTGCGAGCCGAATCCAGCCCCCAGGCGCAATGCATACTCGACCGGATAGGCACCGCCCTTGGACAAGTTCAGCGAACCCAACTCCGGATCGACTTCCTTGAAGTTGGCAACTGGCGGCACAACTCCTGTCTCCAGAGCTTTGACCGCCAGAACGTCTTCGACACCGGCGCCCATCGCGTGGCCGGTGAAGCCCTTGGTATTGGCAATCACGATCTGATCGGCGGAGTGGCCGAAGACGCTGCGCAGGGCGTGGATTTCCGCCGCCGCACTACCGCCGCGCGCCGGCGTGTAGGTCTCGTGGGAAATGAAAACGGTTCGTGGCGCAATCTCACCACGCCGAATGCCGTTGCTCATCTCAGCTCTGCTGACCAAGTCTTCCATCACCTGCCCGATATGCTGCACGTCGAGACGAGTCCCGTGGAATGCGCTGTTCGCGGTCACCGCGCTCAATACTTCACAGATGGGCTGGAGGCCTCGTTCGCGCACAGCCTCGGCACTCTCGACGACCAGGGCCGCGGCGCCCATGCCGATAATCATGCCGTGGCGGCGGCGGTCGAACGGAATGGCGGCTTCCTCGACCACTTCGTCGGTAGCCGCCGCGCCGCTGGCCAGAAAGCCAGCGCCCATCCAGTCGATCAGGTGATCGGTCGTGATGTCGTCGGCTGCGACAACAATCACGCGCCGGCATCGCCCTGTGCGGATCCAGTCTTCCGCCAGCGCCACGGCTTGTGTGGTACTGGCGCAAGCTGCGTTGACCTGCGTGTTCGGCCCGCGGGCGCCGATGAATTCTGCGAATTGTGAATGTCCCATCGACAATATTCGGAACAGATAACGGCGGTCGAAAACAAAAGGCTCTTTCTCGATGACGGCGCGCACCTCTTCCATGCGCCGGACAATCTCTTGCCCCAGCACGGAGTGACCGTTCGTCTCTGCCAGCTTGACGAGCAAGCTTTCGAGCGTGGCAAACTGCTCGCGGCGAGCGTGGTCTGCGTAGTAGCGCGACATCTCCTCGGCGAAGGAGTTGTAGCCGGGGAAGGCGGACGCAAAGATCACGCCCGTCTCGTCGCGCAGAGCGTCAGGCAGCGCCCACCGGTCCGGCAGCTGCGTGCCCTTGGTCGTGGTCTTGTATCGCAAGACCAGCGGGATGCCGGCGTCGCGCAAGGCGTCGAGACCCACGGCGATCGCCAACTGGGTCACGCGATCGAGGGCGGCCAAGCGTTCGGCAGAAACGCCAAATTCATGTTCCAGATCGAAGGCGCCGCCCCGGCCCGCCAATTTGATCACCTCGGCGACATTGTGAATCGTCTCAAATGTAGGCCCGCCGTTGTCGCTCTTTACCAGGCGCGTGATGTGCTTGTCGAGCATGGCGCGACGGAAACGCATAGGGATGGAATCGATGAATTGATCGCCGCGCAGGATGCGGCCGATGTTGGCATCGTCAAAAATGCGGTCCGTTCCGGGCAGTCCCAAAGCCGCACCGGTGATCATTACCGGGAGGCCGGTGGGGGAGCGGTCGTGGCCGTGGGTAATCTGCCAGCCGCGCTCGAGAACATCGGCGAACAGGCGACCCAGTTCGACGTAGCGGTCGCTGGACAGCGGAGTTGCCAGCGGCGTGGAGGCGGCTGCTGCCGGCGCCACTGCGGGAACTGTTTCCGGGACTTTCGCTGTTGTAAAACCAGCAGGCGTGGATGCCGCCAAGGACGCCGACGCGGATGCTACGGCTTCGCGCCCGGCTTGCGCCGTTCCGCGGCCCAGCCCTGAGGCATACAGGCAGCACAGTGCCTGATTGAACGCGGGGATGTCACCGACTTTGGGATGGTTGGTGAAGACTGAGACCACGCCACTGCCGAGCACATCTTCAGTAAATCCCTGCAGTGCTTTCTTTGGTCCGACCTCCACAAAGACGCGCGCGCCCGCATCGTACAGGGTGCGCAGGCCCTTGACGAACTGCACGGGAGCAGCGACCTGCTGCGCGAGAATGTCTACCATCTTTGGCGCAACATTCGGCCCAACCGGGTAGAACTCGCCGTTCGTGTTTGCGACAACCGGCAGACGCGGTGATTCGAGCCTCAGCCGCTCAAGCACTCGCCGGAGTGGCTCGCTTGCGGGAGCCACAATCGATGTGTGGAACGCGTGGCTGACCGGCAACGCAGCCACCTCGTAGCCAGCCTTCTGGAAGACTTCCATGGCTTGTTCGACGGCGCGACTCGCTCCTCCGATGACGGCCTGATGGTTGCTGTTGATGTTCGCGATCACCAGGTAGCCGTCGACTGTCTTGAGAACTCGCTCCATCTCGTCGAGCGGGGCAAATACCGCAGCCATGCGGCCGTTATCCACCACGCCAACGTCGGTCATTCCGCGACCGCGCGCACTGACCGCTTCCAGCGCGTCCGCGAAAGGCAAAGCCCCGACGGCAACCAGCGCCCCGTATTCTCCGAGGCTGTGACCCATGGCGAAGTCGGGCTGGATGCCGTAAGCCGCCAGCAGACGGGTGAGCGCGAGATCGGTCGCCAGGACGGCGGGTTGCGTAATTTCGGTTTGTTTCAGAGCCTCCTCGGCCTGCGCGACGGCGCCAGCATCGGCGCGGTCAACGAAAATGAACTCGCTGAGGGGCTTGCCGAGCAGTGGCGTCATGACGCGATCGGCCTCGGCGAAAATCTCGGCTACAATCGGCTCGCTTTCGCAGAGTGATTGGAGCATATTGACGTACTGCGAGCCTTGCCCCGGATACAAGAACGCGACCTTGGGCGCGGGACCGTGGCCGCGGAAGACGCCTTGCGCGCGTAGAGCTTTCCAGATCGGCGGCTGGTTGGCCGCGAGCGCTTTCAGGGCACTGCCCGCTCGGTCTGCCAGATCGGCGGCGTTGGCATAGTCGATCGCCAGACGCTCGGGCGCGCGCAAGTCCGCGTCCGCCGGCGCGGCGGGCGCTGGTGCGCCGCCCGCATCCGCTTCCTTCTTTACCACTCGCAGGCGCTCCGCCAATTCGGCCGCCGAGGCAGCGCCGATCACGATGGCGCCGCGCAACGGCGCTTTGTAAGAAGAGACAGCGATGGGAAGAACCTGTTTTGCGTTCATGTCCGCCTCGTGAGTCACCGTGGGTGGCAACGCACTGACCGCCACCGAACGTTTGCCGTTGCCGGTCAGCCGGTGGGGAATATGTTCCTCGAGCACAGCATGGAAGTTGGTGCCGCCAAAGCCAAAGGCGCTCAAACCCGCGCGCCGCACGCCATCCGCTGGGATGTTCCAGGGTTTCAGCTCGGTATTGACGAACAGCGGAGAGTGGGCAAAGTCAATATCCGGATTAGAATGCTCGCAGTGGATGCTGGGTGGGAGCACCTTATCTCGAAGCGCCAACGCAGCTTTCAGCAATCCAGCTGCGCCGGCGGCTCCCTTGAGATGCCCGATGTTTGACTTGACTGAACCGAGCGCCACCGAAGCAGGAGGGACATGATCACGACTGAGCACGTCGGCCAGACTCTGCACTTCGACCACGTCGCCGACGCGGGTTGATGTGCCGTGACCTTCAAACAACGTCGCGGTCGCCGGCGAGAGTCCGGCATTCTGCCAGGCGCGTTCGATGGCCAGCTTTTGTCCGACCGGGTTCGGGGCGGTGATGCCCTTGCCTTTGCCGTCGCTAGACCCACCCATGCCGCGCAGGACAGCGTAGATCTTGTCTTCGTTGCGCTCGGCATCCGCCAGCCGCTTGAGCAGGAAGATGGCGGCGCCTTCCCCCATCACGAAGCCGTCCGCGCCCTGGGCGTAAGGACGCGTGCCGGTCGCCGAGAGCGCGCCGATCTTGCAGAACTTGACGAAGGTAGGTGCGCCCATGTTGCGGTCAATGCCACCCGTGATCACCGCGTCAAAGTCGTTCCGCACCAGTCCCTCAATCGCCGAACTCATCGCCGCCATCGCGGATGCGCAGGCCGCATCCACGACGTAGTTGGGGCCGTGGAAGTTGAATACGTTGGCCAGGCGGCCCGCAATGCAATTGGCCAATTCACCGGGCATGCTGTCTTCAGTAATGGGAGGCAGGTGTTGGTCCATCCGGTCGTGCAACTCGCGGGTGATGTCGCATCGTACCGAATCCGGGAGCGTGGCAAAACTTGCGCTGGCGGCCAACTCGCGCGTGTACTCCGGGAAGTACACCCGCAACGAGGTGAGATAGTGTTTCTCGCCGGCCATGGCATTGCCGAGGATGACCGCAGTGCGATCGAGGGCCAGCGGCCGTTCGGGGAAGCCGTAATCCAGGAGGGCCTCGCGGGTGCAAGCGATGGCCCACTTTTGCGCCCCATCCATGGCATCGACAACGCGGGGCGGGATCGCTAACCGCCACTTCATCGGATCCCACACGTAGTCACGCACCCAGCCGCCAATCTTGGAATACGTTTTATCCGGCGCACTCGGGTCGGGATCGTAATAGAGCGCGGGGTCCCATCGTTCAGGATCGACGTCAGTAATGCAGTCGCGGCCGGACTTCACGTTCTGCCAGAAGGTGGCTACGTCGGGGGCATCGGGCAAAATGGCTCCCACCCCTACAATCGCGATAGCGCGATGCGCGGTGCTTTCCATGATGACGCTCCTGCTCTGAGACCAATGGCACCTCGGCTGCTGGGTTCCAGCCGGGCGCCTGCACAAGTTTCGTGGCGCTAAGCGGCTACGGCGCGCTTCAGCGTGCGGTTGTACAAAACATCAGCGATGTAATCCATGTCTGCAATCAGGCCAGCCTGTGCCTGGTGGATCGCAGGCAGACCTAAACTTGTTTCAAACGCAACCATCTCCGAGCCGCTCACGCCGCCTGCTCCGGCGATCCAACGCAAGCCCTCTTGCCCGACCTTGAGGGCTGCGTCGCGGGCGAAGGTCCGGCTGAGGGCTGCGAGCGCCACCGCGTCAAAGCGCCGGCTGGCTTTCTCGTTGAGCTTGCCTTCCGCCATCAGCGCGGCGCGGCGAGCTAAACACGCAGCGCACTCGGCGTACGCGATCAACTCGCCGAGGCGCAGAAGGATGTGCTGGAAGCGGGTCAGGCGGGCAAAGCGGGCTCTTTCCATGACTTCTGCCAGCGCATGTGAAGCCAATGCAGCGGTTCGCGCGCCGACGTCCGGATGCTGGGCGTGCAACGCTTCGAGCTTCTGTGCCTGCTCGTGGTAGTGCTGTCCTCGTGTTTTCAAGTGAAGTTGCCAGCGGTCACGGCTGATGGTCATCTCCATGATTTCGGAGGTGCCTTCGTAGATGGTGGTGATACGAACGTCGCGACTGATCTTCTCCACCATGTATTCATGCGTATAACCGTAGCCACCGAGCGCCTGGATGCTGGCCTCCGCAGCGGCATTGCCAGCCTCGGTCGCCATGTACTTGGCAATGGCGCCTTCCGTGTTGAAGCTGCCTCCTCCGGCGTCAATACGCTCGGCGGTGTCTTCGATGCAAGCGCGGGCCGCCTCGAGGCGCGTCACGTGCGGAACGATCAGCTTGTGTGTGTATCCTTGTTTCTCAGAAAGCGGCCCTCCCGCCTGGATGCGCTTGGTGGAATACGGGATCGCGCGATCGAGAGCCGACCAACCTGCCCCCAGTCCGAACGCCGCGACCATCAGGCGCGTGTAGCCGAACACGGCTTGCGCTTGGTTCAAGCCCTGGCCTTCCACACCTCCGATGAGCCGGTCGGCAGTGACATAGACGTTGTCAAGCGCGAGGGCCGCTGTGTTGCTGAGACGAATGCCATGCTTGTCTTCAGGTTCGTCGTGGGTAAAGCCTTTGGCTTCCTTTTCCACGACGAACCAACTGGGACCGCTGGGCGTGTTGGCCAGAATGGTATACACATCGGCCACTCCGCCGTTGCTGATCCACTGCTTGTTGCCGGTGATCTTGTAGCCGACGACGCGGCCGTCTTCGCTGACGCGATCCGCCGTGGTCCGAAGAGCGCCCAGATCGCTGCCCGCTTCCGGCTCGGTCGCACCGTATGCGAACAACAAACCTTCTTCCGCGATGCGTGTGAGCCAGTGTTTCTTCTGTTCGGGTGTAGCACCAACCGTAATCGGGTCGCTGCCTAGAAAAGTGGCCAGTACGGCGGTTGCGACGCCCAGGTCGATGCGCGCCATTTCCTCGCAGACACAATACACATCGAAGGCGCCGCCACCGAAACCGCCGCAGTCTTCTGGAATGAAGAGCAGTTGAAGGCCGAGTTGGTCCGGACTGCACATGTGTCGGACGATGTCCAACGGGCACTCGTCGCGCTCATCCAACTCGATCAGTTTCTCGTCCGGCAGGCGCTTCTTGGCGAAGTCCTTGAGCGACTTCAAGCTCAGCTTCAGGGTCTTTGGGGCGATCATTGGCGGTTCCTCACTTTGCCGAAACGCTGCGCATCTCGCGGACTCTGCTGGTCAACTCCGGCAGGAATTCCAGGATGTCGTCGACAACTCCGACATCTGCTACCTGAAAAATGGGTGCCTTTGGGTTCTTGTTAATGGCGACGATGAAGGGATTGCCCTTCAAACCCGCCAGGTGCTGGAACGAGCCACTGATGCCGCATGCCAGATAGACTTTGGGTTTGACGGTTTTTCCCGACGAGCCAACCTGGCGGCTCTTCTCCATCCACTTCGCATCAACCACGGGTCTCGAGCACGAGACTGCAGCGCCCATCGCGTCAGCCAGTTCCTGAGCGATGGCTACGTTCTCCGCCTTCTGAATGCCTCGGCCAATGGATACCAGGATGTTGTGCTTGGTGATGTCGACATCACCGGCTTCCGCCGCGACGGTTTCCAGATAACGCCGGCCTGCCACCAGAGCGCCCACCTCCGGCGATTTCTCAACCACCAGGCTGGCAACTGCAGCGCTCTCGAGCGGCTTGAACGCGCCCGGACGTACGCTCACGACCGCGCCGCTTGCAATGTCGCAACGGACGTGGGCGCTCATCTGCCCTCCGAATTCCTGGCGGACGACCTTGAGAACGGAGCCCTCCATGCCGTCGATGGCCACCACGTCGGAGACGAAGGCGGACCTCATCTTGATAGAAAGACCCGGCGCCAGATCGATCCCGAGATGATCATGCGCGACGAGCAGAATACTGTCGCTGGGCAGGACTCTCACCAGGGCTGTGCGAACCAGCTCGGCATTGGGGTAGGCGAGAGCTTCGCTTGCGATCTTCCAGACCTCAGGATAGGAAGCGCGGAGCGAGTCACACGCGGTGTCGAGGTCCTCCCCCCAACCAGTCAGGATGGCCGTGAGAGGCGCCGCAACATCGATCGCACGGGCCGCGGCTGCCAGCTCCGCCGCGGAATCAGCCGCTAAGCCACTCTTGTGTACGATGTAGGCGAAGATTCGAGGCATCACTTCAGCCCCCCTTTGGCTGCGACTAACTCCACAACTCGGTCGATGTTTTCTTCTCTGCTGCCGCGCAACATCTCGGCTCCCTTGCCCACGACCGGAACAAAATAGTCAACCCGCTTTACCTTCGCGGCCTTCTCCCCAACCGTACCGGGGTCGACGCCCAGGTCGGCCGCGCCGCGCGTTGGAATCGGTACCGAGGCCACCTGCCGGATGCCACGCATTCCGACATAGCGTGGTTCGTTGATACCGGTCTGAATGGAGAGCACACAGGGAAGATCAATCTCGTTCATCTCTTTGTTGCCGCCTTCGATTTCGCGGCTGATCTTCAGCTTCTTGCCGTCGAGGACTTCGATCGAATTGACCAGGGACGCGAAGGGGTAGTCGAGCATGGCGGCCAGCATGCCACCAACCTGAGCGGCCCCATCGTCAGCCTGCACCCCGGTTAAGATCAGGTCGTAACGACCCTTCTCGACAAAGGCTTTCAGGATGGTGGCGATGCCCCTGCCGTCCGATCCGTCGAAAGCGTCGTCGGTGACCAGCACGCCGTGATTCGCGCCCATGGCCATTTCACGCCGCAGAATCTCCTCGTCGTCTTCGCCGCCGACCGTGACCACCGTGACATTGCCACCGACTTTGGCCACGATCTGCAGGGCCTCTTCGACGGCATAGTTATCCGATTCATTGATCGAATACACCAGGTCGTCGCGCTCGATGTCGTTCCCGGCGCCGTTCAGCGCGATCTCGTTTTCCGAAGTGTCCGGAACTCTTTTTGCGCAAACTAGAATCTCCACGTTCACCTCCGAAACGCTCCTTCAAGCCGCTTGCGGGATCTCCCGGGCGATTTGCTGGTCGACTAGCTCCACCAGGTCGAGCACGGTCATCTTCCCTTCCAGGCCTGCGACTTTGATTGCGTCTTCGATGTTCACGAGACAGAACGGACAAGCGGTGACAATCACGTTTGCTCCTGCTTCGGCGGCCATCTCGACTCGCTTGACCCCAATTCGCTGATCCTCTTTGGGCTCGTAGAACAGCATCAGTCCCCCTCCACCGCAACAGAAGGAGCGATCTCGCGACCGGTTCATCTCGACTCTCTTCAGGCCGGGGATCGCATCGAGCACGTCGCGGGGAGCGTCGTAGATCTGGTTATGCCGTCCCAGATAGCAAGGATCGTGGTAGGCGTACACGTCGTTCTTGTTCTCCACGGCGCGGAACTTGATCTTGCCGGTCTTCACTCCGCGCGCCATTACCTGGCTGATGTGCTCGACCGGGGGTAAATCCTTGTAGTCACGCTTCAGCGCGTTGTAGGCGTGCGGGTCAGCCGTGACAATCCGCCGTACTCCGCAAGCCTTGATGGCCTCGACGTTGTGGTCGCGCAGGGCCGCGAACAGCAGTTCTTCGCCAAACCGGCGGACCTCGTGCCCGCTGTCCTTCTCCTTGGCGCCGAGAATTCCGAAACTCTCCCCGACGTGGTCGAGGATCTTCGCCGTGGCTCGGCCAATCGATTGCATCCGGTCATCGTAGGAAGTAATACTGTCGACGAAAAACAGCGTGTCCGCGCCATTGCTCTTGTCGAGCGTTTTGACCTGGCAGGTTTGCTGGAAGGCTGGGACGTTGGCCCACTCCGCTCTTTTTTTCTCCATCCTGCCGTAGGGGTTGCCACGGTCCTCCAGAGCCTTCAGCGGCTTTTGCAGGGACTGGGGTACATTTCCACCGTCGACCATGCCCCGCCGCAGATCGACGATCTTGTCGATGTACTCGATCAGCAACGGGCACTCCTCCTCGCAAGCGCCACAGGTGGTGCAGGACCAGAGTTCGTCTTCGGAATAGAGGTTGCCAACCAATGGGGCCTCGTTGTTGGGAGCGCCGAACATCGGGTAATGGTGGAATGCGTAGTCTCTTGCCTTAATGGTGAAGAATCGTGGCGACAAAGGTCTTCCCACCGCATGAGACGGGCAATTGTCCGAGCAGCGACCGCAGTCGGCGCAGGAATAGAAATCCAGCATGTGCTTCCAGGTAAAATCCTCAAAGTTCTTCACGCCGAACGATTTCACCTGATCGAGCTTTTCATCGGTGACACCCCATTTCACCGGCTTGAGTGCGTCCCTTTCCAACTTCGCGAAGAAAACATTGAACAGCGACGTTTCCACGTGGAACTGAATGCCAAAAGGCCGATAGCACAGTAAGAAGTAAAACGTCAGTTGATGGACGAGGTAGGCGCCGAAGTAGAGATGGCGAAGGGTGAACAACTGAGCCGGGACAAGAGCATTCTTCAACATCCACGGCAGTGACAGGACAGCCAGCGATTCAGCGGTCTGGCCTAGCTGTAACTGGCCGGCCGCCTTGGCAGCCGCAAACAGACTGTCCGCGACCATCAGGACTGCGATGAGCACCAGGAGGAGGATGGCGTCAGCCGGATGGCCTTTACCGTACTTTGCCGGAACCGCGTATCGTGCCGGCTTGAAGACCAGCCGGCGCGTGATCGCCATCACCATGCAGATGAAAACCAGGGTGGCGGCGTAGTCCGTAACCAGGTCGTAGGTATGGCCAGCCCTTCCCGATAGGCCGGGCATTACGAAGTTGGCGGAGATACCGGCCGCCAACACCGAAAAGGCGCGAGCCGCCAGGACCACAAAGCCGGCAAAAATAAGGATATGAACGGTTCCTGCGGCCCGGTAGCGTGGGTGTTTCCACTGCCCCAACCAGAACTTCAGGACCATTCCCAACCGTGCCCATGGCCGATCAAAGCGGAAATCGCGCTCAGCCCGAAGCAGAGGGGTTAGACGTTTCCAAACAATGTAGACGAAACAGACAACGCCGAGAACGTGAATTACCCAGAAGAGGGGTTGCCCCGGTATCAGCCAGGACGTAACTTGCGGAGCCGAATAGAGCCCTTCCACGCTGCACACTCCGGTTGCGTGGCAACCCTTCAGTGGCGAACTCGCTCAGGGTTGAACCAAGGCCACCCAAGACCATTCTCTGGCGATGCGATCGCCCGTTCCCTGATCGCATTGCGGAAACACGACGCCGGTGCTTCCGGTTTGACTGACCAGTCCTGCAGGGCAAGCAATCCCGTTTTCACCGAGGCGGGAAGCGCCCTCTGACATACTGCGATTGAAATCCGGGTTGGCGGCGACTTGATCGAGGCAGCCGCTCTGCTTGCTATGCGGGACCCGGACCCGCTCTCGTACCAGTTCGCTCGGATTCACTGCCGTCCCCTGACATGTCGGGGAGGCATTGCCAGCGAGAAGCACTTACTAAGGAGCTCTCAGCCTCTTGCGACCACCAGCAGGGTGACCCGCCGGGTGGGCCAGGCTGGTAAGCTCTATCTGTTCTTATGCGTAGTCAATAGGATGCTCTTCCAGCCAATGCTCATCGCGCACTCTGCCTATGTTCTTCCGAGCGCCCGCAGCAACACTCGCAACCAAGCGGCGACTTCCCCAGGCGACACCGGCTCCAAAACCGATTGCACCTCCAAGGAAGCCATACGCAAACGCTTTGCGAATAGACTTATGCCCGTTGCCCGAAAAACTACTCAGCATACCGATGAATGCTCCAACTGCAGCGGGCTTCAAGGCATTTCGAACTGACTCACCAAGAAAGGGAGTCAGGGACCTTCCATTGAGAAATGCTTCCCGACCAACACGCGCTCCCTCTAGTCCCGAATTCAAAACCTTCTCGCCGTAGTTAACTCTAGCTTGTAACCGCTTGCCTAACCCCATGGTGTTTCCTCACTGGCTCACCAATCTGGGCTGCTACTTTCAGGAATCCGTTTCAGTAGACCACTGGAACTGAGTCGATTCAGCATCGCAAGTCACACTTCACCGTGACGGCCTTCACTTTTTTGCAAGACGCGAGTGGCAAGGGTCCGAAACGGCTTATTGCGGACGTTCACCCCGTCCCGGAAGCCACTCGTTACAACCCAGGCGATTGCTTCGCAGACTGTCTCCCCACCTTGGCGCGAGACTGATTCGCTTCCCCTGCGGAAACCCCGCGACTCCGAGCGGTACCTTAGCGTGGCCCTGTCCGTCCCCTGAGGGGTGAGGGGGAACCTGTCGGCACAGCTGGTGCCACTCGGTGACAGTGCCACCCGGATGCTGACGATGTAAATGATTGAAATGAAACAAGAAACGGGAAGACCGTTTGCTAGGGCAGCGTTGGGACGGCGCGGCGATAGTGACGGAGGAGGGTGGCCATGAGGAGAGGGCGATTTCAGCGAGAAGCAGATCGTAGGGATTCCGAAAGGACACGAAGCCGAGACGGAAGATTGCAGAACTGGCGCGGGAGCACAGGGTCAGCGATGACGAAGTCGTACGGTGAAAGAACAAGTATGGCGAGATAGCAGTAGGCAGAGCGCAGCGACTGAGGATTCTGGGGAACAAGGAGAACCGCCGGTTGCATCACCTGGAAGCCGACCTCAGCGCGGACAGCACGCAGCCAATCCAAAGGACGTCAACATCACAGCGTTGCATCTTGACTGACCGCACCGCCGATGCTAGTGACCAGGGGTCAAGCGAATCCCGAGCAAGATCTTGAGTGCGACAGGCTTGCCGTCAATCTGCGCTGGCTGAAAAATCCAGTTGCTCAATGCCTCTAACAGTGGCTGGACGATGTCGCCATCCGGACTTCGTTTCACAGAGAGTCGTTCCAGTTTCCCCGCCGCACTTATGATCCCCGACGCAACCACCAGTTGCCGGTTACACTTCTTCAACACCTCTGGAGCAAATTGCGGAATTTCTTTGAACATGGCGTAGGGTGGCGTAGGTGTACCGGGGGTTTGCTTCAAACTGGCATCGGCCCCGGATTCGGTCGCGGGCGGCTGCAACACCGCATACTGCAAGGTCCATGACGGCGCAGAGTCTTCGTCGTTCTCCCGCATGTCGAGGTAGACGGTGTAGACCTTCTCATTGTGGAACACGCCAAGGTCCGGCAGCCCACCGCCGCTGCCCGCCGTCGCAACGATCATCATGTCGTAAGAAGTCGGTCGAGCGACCCGCGCATGCAAAGAGGCCTCACCGCCGTTGCCGAACTGGCCTCCCTGAATTGTCATGCCGGGAAAACCACCGCCTCCGGTGGCGCTGCCTGCTCCTCCACCACTGCCGGCGCGGGTTCCGAAGCCAGTGCCTGCGCCGGAGGCTGTGGCCGTTCCGCGACCGGTACCGTCGGCGTCAACGGTTGCATTCAGGCCGCTACCTTTGCTGCTGCCGTAGAGGCCACCACTTCCCGTCCCTGACCCCGCAGTGCTCTCGCGGCTACCCTTACCTCCACGAGCGACTTCGGCCAATGCATCGCCGCTAGTGAGATCGGTGGAGCTGCCGTTCCCTGCCGCCGAAGAAGCGGCGTCCCCTGCCACGGCTCCGGAGGCTGGTTCGGCTATCACTGTGGCGTCGCCGGGAGCAATCGCAAACCGCGAGCGCGCTTCCGCCGCCGGCTGTTTCGTAGTCACGTCCGGCGGAGGAGGAACTGCGTTGAGCACGAGCAGGCCGCGCTCGTTGCCGCGAGAGGCGTGCATATTGGCAAGCTCGGAGGGAGCAGGTGCTTTGGCCACAGGCTTTGCCGGGATGGAGGCTTTTGCATTTGCCAGATTGTTTACTACGCTCGCAGTCGCCGCCGGCAGCGTGATCTTGGGCGCTACGATGGGCTTGTCTGTGCGACGAACCGCGAGGCGGCCAGGTTTGACTTTGATGGCTACTCGCGCGGGCTCAGCGCTGGCTACCACCGCTGGCCGCACGATATTGGGCAACGGCAGGTATTCATGCAGACGCGGTGGATTCTTCAACGCGGGTTGAAGAATCGTCTGGATGCCGAGTTCAGCGGCCGGGGGATCGGAGACCAGCGGCTGATTGCCGCGATAAGCAAACCCTTTCTGGCTGCGGGCACGTAATCCGTAAGACGGCTTGGCCTTTTTCCCTGAGCCCCCGCCCCTCTCGCCAGCTCCCGTACTGCCACCGCCCAATTCGTTCCTGTGAGATAAAAAATCGCTCCGCCGATGTTGTTCGGTGACACACCAGCGTAGATGCTCGGCCGGACCACTGAATTCGCGTCAAGCGCGAGACCACCGTCGACGTAATAGACTCC
>Ga0075014_100000081_pt1 | contig 30762 bp, 26 predicted proteins | sample AleBraG_ABR_2014_FD_71472 | JGI IMG/M metagenome (GOLD analysis project Ga0075014, IMG submission 71472) | Freshwater sediment microbial communities in response to fracking from Pennsylvania, USA - Alex Branch Run_MetaG_ABR_2014 | ecosystem: Environmental > Aquatic > Freshwater > Creek >... | reverse complement strand
GGCGAAGCTAAGCCCGATGTATTGATCGCTGTTGTGGATGCGACTAATTTGCGCTTGGGCTTGCGCTTAGTGATGGAGCTAAAAACGCTCAATCGCCCCATGTTATTAGCCCTCAACCAAATGGATGCCGCGCGCACGCGCGGCATCTCGATCAATACCGCTGGCCTCGCTCGCGCTATAGGTATGCCCGTAATTGAAACCGTGGCCGTAAATCGCCACGGCACCGACGACTTGCGCAAGCTGCTAGCTGAATACGCGGAAAACTGCGCGCAACACCCTTTAGAAGAGGGCATGCAGCCATTGGCACTGAGCAGCCAAATTGAAGAATTAAGCCGTGAAGAATCGATTGAAGATCTTTACAGCTTAATTGAAACCATTGTTTCCGAGCAGGTCATTCAGCCCAGCGAATTACCGCGCTGGCAAGATCGTTTAGACGCTGTAGTGATGCACCCCATTTTAGGGTTAGGAGTACTTTTCAGCATTTTACTGGTGGTGTTTCAGGCGGTATTTGCATGGGCCAATCCACTCATGGATTTCATTAAGGCGGGCAAAGATTCACTGGGCGAAACTGTCAGCTTCTATATGCCGGCAGGTATTTTGAAAGACTTTATCGTGCAAGGATTAATTGCAGGTATGGGCTCAGTAGTAGTGTTTCTGCCGCAAATTATCATCCTCTTTTTCTTTATTTTGGTACTTGAAGACACCGGCTACCTAACCCGCGCCGCCTTCCTGCTCGACCGCCCGATGCGCGGGTTAGGGATTTCAGGTCGCTCGTTTATCCCTTTGCTATCCAGCTTTGCGTGCGCCGTGCCGGGGATAATGTCTACCCGCACCATTTCCGATCCACGCGAGCGTTTTATCACCATTATGATTGCGCCGCTGATGACCTGTTCCGCACGCCTGCCGGTGTATGCCCTCATCATAGGCGCGTTTATTCCCGCGCAAACCGTGTGGGGCATTTTTAACCTGCAAGGTTTAACCCTGTTTGCACTCTATTTTGCCGGGGTGGTGAGTGCCGCTGTTGTCGCTCTGATTATGCGTCGCAACCAAGCCCGCGAAGAGTTTCCGCTGCTACTAGAGTTACCTTGCTACCGTTGGCCTATGGCATATCACCTGCTCATGGGGTTAAAAGAGCGCGTGGTGATTTTCTTGCGCCGCGTGGGCACAATTATTTTGGCGCTGTCGATTGTATTGTGGTTTTTAGTGAGCTTCCCTGGCGCTCCAGCAGATGCCACTCGCCCGGCCATTGAGTACAGCCTAGCCGGACAACTGGGCGGCTTTATGCAACACCTGTTTGCACCGCTGGGCTTCAATTGGCAGATGTGTATTGCGCTGATTCCTGCCATGGGCGCGCGCGAAGTAGCCGTCAGCACGCTGGCTACCGTTTATGCCGTTGGCGAAAACAGTGCAGAGGGCGCACTGGGTACAACACTCTCACACGCATGGAGCCTGCCAGTGGCGCTTGCCTATCTCGCGTGGTTTGTCTATGCACCGCAATGTATTTCCACTATCGCAGTAGTGCGCCGCGAAACTAACTCAGTGAAATATACGGTGTTTTTTGCGGTCTATTTATTAGTGCTAGCTTACTGTGCCGCGTGGGCAACCTATAGCCTAGCAAGCTGGCTGCTCTGAGTGCGTATAGTTTATTACATGATTACTGCTAGAAAACGGAGGCAGATATGTGGCAAGAAGTGATTGTCGGCCTGTGCATACTGGCAGCGGTGATTTATTTAGCGCGCCAATGGCTGCCGATTCTGGGCAAAAAACCCGCGTCTGGCTGTGGGGGTTGCGGCGGCTGCGATACCGCTAAATCCTGCGCGAATCCAACCGAGAAAGGACTACATTAATGAGCGGCAAACCCATGCGTGCGCGAGCTTGCCAGCGAGCACGGCAACTCCCTGTGCCAATCTACCTCTAGTCATTGCGAGATCTAGCGCAAAAACATCTCAGAATAAGCTTCATGCTTTATGCACTATTACGCGCACTCACTTAAGCAACGTCAACTTTGCTAACAGGGGTTCTACGCCCACCTCACCCATAATCGTCAACGCCTTTTCCTGTGCACCGGAACGATTGAAAAAGACTAGCGAAGGCGGTGCAAACAGCCCAAAGCGTTTTAATAGCGCTGTAGATTCGGGGGTGTTTTGGGTGATATCCACTTGAATCCACTCCACCGGCGTTGCGCGCAGGCGAGTATCCGCAAACGTGGTGCGCGCCATATCCAAACAGGCGGTACACCAATCGGCGTAATAATCAATCAGCACTGGTTTTGCCGCGGCGTGCGCTTTGTCTAATAAAGCTTGTAGCTCGGCATTGGTGGTCACCTTGTGAAAGGTCACTTCACCCTCTGGTTTAGCAACGGCGCTATTGCCCGTTGTTGCAATATTTGCCAAAGGTTTGGTGAGACTGGTAGAACCGGTGGCGGCGCCCACCAACATCAAACTCGCCCAAAAAACGCAGGCAAATCCCAAGGTGCGCCACAGCATACCTAAGCCTTCGCGGGGTTTTTCAAAAGCACCCAAGGCAATGCCACAACCCAACAACAATAGCGCCCACAGCACCAACATCAGATTGCCAGGCACAAAGCGATTAAGCATCCACAAGGCGACGGCCAAGAGCAATACTCCAAAAGCCGATTTGACCGCCAACATCCAGCCGCCACTTTTGGGCACCAAAGCGCCTGCACCCAAACCAATCAGCAGCAGGGGAACGCCCATACCCATTCCCAAAGCAAACAAAGCCAAACCGCCCAGCAAAGCATTCCCCGTGGTGCCGATATAAATCAACGCGCCCGCCAGTGGCGCCGACACACAGGGCGATACCACCAAGGCAGACACCATTCCCATAAGCGCTACACCGATAAATCGGCCACCTTGCTGTTGCTGGTTGAGATTGTTGAGGCGGTTCATGACAACGGAGGGCAACTGCAGCTCGTAAAAGCCAAACATAGACAAGGCCAAGAGTACAAAAATACCCGCAAATAACGACAGTACCCACGGATTTTGCAACCACGCGCTAAGGTTAGCGCTCGCGCCAAAGTACCCTACACAAGTGCCCGCCAGCGCATAACTTACCGACATACCCACGACATAGGCGAGCGCCAAACCAAAACCGCGGCGCGCACTCAAGTTACCCTGCCCAGCGATAATGCCCGACAAAATAGGCACCATGGGTAACACGCAAGGCGTTAACGAAAGGCCAATACCCAGCAGCAGAAAAGTACCAATCAACCCCCAAAAGCCCGTGGTTTGTAGAAAACTGGCGATAGCATCGGCAGACTCTAAAGAAGTTGTTGATGTACTTGAAGTACTTGTAGGCGCGGGTGAATTTGCGCCCCGCTGAGTTTCCGACACATTATTCGTTAGACGTAAATTGCCTTCAGCATCAACACCTAAATGAACCGTTTGTTCGGGATAACACAAGCCCGCTTGCGAGCAACCCTGATAGCGAATGAGCACCTCGCCCACTGACTTTTGCGGTAAATCCAAGGTGGCACCAACCGCTTCGTGAAATACCTTCACTTTGCCAAAATTGGGGTCATCTTTGATGTCAGCTTGCGTATCAAATTGCGGTGATAAAGATTTTGTGTCACCGGCGATAAGTGCCTGAATACTGATTCGCTCTTGATAAAGATAATAACCAGAGGCAATTTGCCAATGCACGCTCAAGTGCCCCTGCTGCAATTGCGAACTCAGCGCAAACGCCTGCTCCACCGGTAAAAATTGTTGCTCATCGCTGGCAACAGTGTCGAAATTTAATGCTTCCGCATGCACAACGGAGGTGTACAAATTTAAACAATAAAAACAAATCCCAAGGCGCAATATCAACTTGCACAATGTTTCCACAAATCTACTTAAACTAAATGACATGCCCATCCCCTAAGGTCGCTACTGGGGCCATTGTGCGCAGTAATTCTTAATTCCTGCTTAAGAGAAATACATTTCTTACCGCCTTAAGGAATCCTTAATTTTTCAAAGCCTAGACTACAACCCACACAATAAGTGAGGAATTCAATTATGCTCAAACCCGTGTTAAAACTGATGTTACTCAGTGCCTTTTTAGTCAGTCACGCGCTGTTTGCCAATACGCTAGATCTCAACGCCTACAAGGGTAAAGTGGTCTATATCGATTTTTGGGCATCTTGGTGCGGGCCCTGCCGCCAATCTTTCCCGTGGATGAAAAATTTACACGAAACCAAAGCCAAAGATGGATTAGTCATTATTGGTGTTAATGTCGATCAAGATCAAAAATTAGCGAATGCGTTTATTGATGAATTTATGCCCGACTTCAAAATTATTTTCGACCCGGCTGGCGCACTCGCTAGTGAATTCAAAGTGGCTGGCATGCCTAGCGCTTACATTATTGATCGCAGCGGTAAACCACGTTTTAAACATATTGGCTATCACACTGATAAACGCGAACAGTACGAACAAGAAATACAAACCTTGCTCAACGAAAAATCTAATTAAATTTTCACCGATAATTTTTATTCATTGCTCAATTTTTTGAGAGGCCATTTCATGTCACTACTAAAATTCAAGCTGGGAGCCATCATGATTGGCATCTGCTTGTTAAGCAGTTGCTCAAGCATTGGAGTTAAACCCTGGGAACGCGATTTACTCGCTAAAAAATCTATGCAACCCAATCCATACCCGTTGGAAACGGCTGCCGATGAACACACCTATTTCAGCAAAGAAGGCTCTAGTGGCGGGAAAGGTTTTGGTGGTGGAGGTTGCGGATGCAATTAATTAAATCTTCAAACCGCAAAGCGGGCCCAGTACGAGTTGCCCTGGCGGCTGCCAGCGCCAGTTTGTTAAGTGGTATTCAGGTACATGCCGATGAAAATCCATGGCTAGTGGATTCTGCTGTTTTAATTTATAACGAAAGTGGAGGCCGTGTTTCCGCTACCGAACCCGTGGTATCACTTAAAAAAGATATGGGCGATGAACATTTTCTCGCGCTCAAATTTACCTTTGATGCACTGACCGGCGCATCGCCAAACGGTGCAATTCCCAGCAAACAAACTATTACTTATACAGGCACCTCTGGCCGCAGTAGTTACACTACTACTGTTGGAAAATTGCCCGTTGATAGCTTCCATGATCAACGCCGTGCATTCGGTCTTAATTGGGATCAACCACTCGGCGATAATTTTCATGTATCTATTGGTGGCGACTATTCGCATGAAAATGACTATCAGTCCAATGGGCTTAGTGCAGCGATTGCGCGCGACTTCAATGATAAAAATACCACTTTATCACTGGGCGTAAATCTGGAAGAAGATTCCTCTAACGCTATTGGCGGTATTCCGTACGCATTTTCTGCCAGCTCACTCACCAGCAGAGTGGCTAGCTCCGAAAATAAAAATGTGCACGATATTTTATTTGGCATTAGCCAAGTCATGAGCCGCAATTGGCTCACTCAATTAAATTATTCGCACAGTGCTTCTACCGGCTACCAAAATGATCCTTACAAAATTTTGTCAGTATTAGACAGCAATGGAAATACCATTGCTGACCCGAATAACACCAGTAGCAGCTTATGGTTACATGAAAATCGCCCAGATGCGCGCAATCGCCAAAGTATTTTCTGGGAAAACAAAATTCATTTAACGGAAGATGTGATTGATGTTTCTTTACGACATTATTCAGATGACTGGGGTATTAAATCGGAAACCTTTGATATTCGCTACCGCTTAGAAGTAGGTGAAAACAGTTATTTTGAACCGCACTTCCGTTACTACACACAAAATGCCGCGAATTTTTATCGACCATTTTTAGTGAATGGTACGGATGTTATTAATGGCATTTCGCAACTGACTTACGCTTCATCAGACCCGCGCTTAGCGAAATTTACCGGCAATACCTTCGGTTTAAAATGGGGCTATGAAATAGGTCGTAATAGCGAATTTAATATTCGCGTAGAGAAATACGATCAAACGGGCAAATCTGTTCCTGATGTTGCAAAAAATATGTTCGCACTGAGCGGGTTAAATTTATATCCGGGTCTGTCAACGCAAACCGTTATGGTTGGTTACTCATTCGAGTTTTAACCATGTTGTGGGAGATGGGTTACACTAAGCTAACCCATCTCCCTAAACAGTTTCTAGCATGATCAAAACTCAACTGCTGCACCAAGACTCACTCTACATTGGCCGCTTTACCGCGATGGCCAGCCCCTGTGAATTATTGATGGAAACCGGCGATGCGGAGCTTGCTCAAACCTTGCTGGAAATTGCTGCCACTGAAGCTTGGCGAATTCAACAAAAATTCAGTCGCTATGAGCGCGATAATAGTGTGTGGGCAATTAATAATAGCCAAGGCAACTTATTAACGCCGGATGCAGAAACAGCACTGTTATTAAATTTTGCCGATCAATGCTATCAATTAAGTGATGGTTTATTTGATATCACCTCAGGCAGCCTTGGGCGCGCATGGAAATTTGATGGGTCCGCAAATATTCCAGCGCAATCCACGATAGATGAAGCACTACAATTTGTGGGTTGGGATAAAGTTATTTGGCAAAAAGGCGAATTACAATTACCAGCAGGAATGCAAATTGATTTTGGTGGAATTGGCAAAGAATACGCCGTTGATCGCTGCTTATTACTGCTGCGCGAGCATGCAAAAATTCCTCTGCTAGTAAATTTTGGAGGCGACTTGGCGGTTACAGGTGCGCGCTTAAATGGCAGTCCGTGGACGGTAGGTATTGAGCGTCCCGATGCAGATTTGCAAGCCGATTATCTATTAGAAATTGCTTCAGGAGCACTCGCCACCAGTGGTGACTCACGGCGCTTTTTAATGGCAAACAATATTCGCTACAGCCACATATTAAATCCTTTTACGGGCTGGCCCATTCAACAGGCGCCCCGCTCCATTACCGTCGCCGGTTCCAGTTGTATTCAAGCGGGCATGCTTGCCACTTTTGGTTTATTGCACGGCAAAGCTGCCGAAACATTTTTAGAAGAGCAAGGCGTAACCTATTGGTGCCTACGTTAACTTATGCGATTACTATTAGTTGAAGATGATTTAATGCTGGGTGAAGCCCTGCAAGAAGCCTTAACGCCGCATAACTATGTGGTCGATTGGGTTAAGTCTGGCGCATGCGCGTTAAAATCTATGCGCAGCGAACATTTTGAAGTCATGATTTTAGATATAGGCCTACCGGATATAAATGGCCTCGACATTTTACGCGTTTTAAGACGCGAAGGTTTTTTACAGCCCGTACTCTTATTAACCGCACGCGACTCTTCCAGCGATAAAGTTGCAGGACTAGATGCAGGCGCAGACGATTACTTACTTAAGCCCTTTGATTTAGACGAATTACTTGCACGATTGCGCGCGCTAGCACGACGTGCTGCTGGCCGTGCCACGCCCATGATCACTTACGGTGAACTCAGCATCAACCCAGAAAACCAAGCGGTATTTTTTAATAACACGCTCATCACACTCGCACGCCGCGAGTATATGTTACTCACTAAACTTTTAGAAAATACCGGGCGCGTATTGAGCCGCGAACAACTAGAACAAAGCCTTTACGGCTGGATGGATGATGTCGATAGCAATGCGCTGGAAGTACACATTCATCATTTGCGCAAAAAAATTCCGATGGATTTTATTCGCACGGTCAGAGGCGTGGGTTACACCATATATAAATGGGAAGAGCGCCGATAATGTTTTCAATTCGACGATTTTTATTGATTGGACTGCTCGGTGCGCTCGCATTAAGTTTTGCGTTAATTTTTTTATTTAATCGCTACCAAACCTCCGTCGAAGTGAATGAGCTTTACGACACGCAACTGGCGCAAACCAGTCGCATTTTGCAAGGCTTTTTAGATCGACCCACCAATGAAATTGATTTCGACCATTTAAATAATGCATTACTGACTGTAACCAATAACTACATCGGTAACGATAGCCTACGCAGTAATGAAGGCCACGAATATGAACATAAATTTGCGATTCAAATTTGGGACAAGGAAAGTAACTTATTGGTAAAATCTCCTGCAGCGCCTATGTATTCCATGACAAGTTTTAATGATGGTTACTCATCTGCCATCATTAACAATTACAATTGGACTATTTTCAGTCATCGCTTAGCCAGTAATGGCTATTGGATTATGGTGGCTGAACGTGCCGATGTGCGCGAAGAAATGGTTAGCGAATTAACGTTTAGTTCGTTAGTGGGTCCTATTATTGGAATGATTTTTTTAGTCTTGGTCGTGATTGTTGTCATTACAATCGGTTTAAAACCACTGGTGTATCTTTCTGAACAAATTCATTCGCGCCATATCGATAAACTTGAACCGTTGGAATTACAAAAATCGCCCGTTGAATTAAAACCTTTGGCACAAGCGGTTAATTTATTAATGACCAGAGTGTCGGCAGATGTGGAACGGGAACGGCGTTTTTTAGGCGATATAGCCCATGAATTGCGCACCCCACTCACCGCAATCAAATTAAATGCGCAAAGTGGCTTGAATGCAAAAGAGCCGCAAAAGTTGCAACATTTTCTCATTAAAATTGTTTATGGTGTGGATCGCAGTATTCGTTTAATTGAACAACTGCTTACACTTGCACGACTTGATCCTCGCGCATTAGGTGAACCCGAAATTTGTAATCTGGGCGATATTGCTCAAGACGTTGTCAGCACCTTAAACAGTCCGCATTTACGCAACCCCGTTGAAAACCTCGAATTAGATGTCTCACTCCACACCGCTAATGTGTTAGCTCATCCTGTATTGCTCGGCGTGCTCCTGCGCAATTTGATTGAAAATGCCTGCCGCTACACGCCCGAGGGAAGCAAAATGACACTCACCGCAATAGCCAAAGACACAGGCAGCCTAACCATAGAACTGTGCGACCAAGGCCCCGGCGTTTCTGAGCTGCAATTGCAATCGCTTGGCAAACGTTTTTTTCGTGAGCGCGCCGCTGACAGTATGGGCAATGGTTTGGGGTTATCAATAGTGGCGCGCATCGCCGAGTTGCATCACGCCAAAGTGCACTTTAGCAATCGCGAACCGCAAGGATTAAAAGTGTCCGTCGCATTTCCGCCAACCCTTTGATCACCGAAGTAAGATCACCAGGTCACAGGTTATTCTTAAGTTGTCGTATTTCACCGACTGGCTTCAAACTGATTTCACACAGCGAAAACGCCGCCCAATTACGGGATGACACCGCTTATGGTCTGCCGTATAGTCTCGCCATTGGCTGCCTTTTAAGGATTACCTTATGCATGAAAAACTGGAAACCCGCACTTTTCTGCTGTTTTTACTCATCGTCACTGTCGGTTTTGCCCTGCTACTAAAACCCTTTTTCGGTACGATTTTTTGGGCTTGCGCCATTGCGGTGATCTTTGCTCCCGTACAGCAGCGGTTGCTCGTGCGCTGGCCAAACAGCCGCAATCTCGTTGCTTTAGGAACCTTGTTGTTATGTGTTGTGGTGCTGATTTTGCCGGTGATCTTTGTTATCAGTTCCGTGGTGAAAGAAGGCGTGGTTGTGTATGACAAGCTGCAATCCGGCGAAATAGACCCAGCGCATTATATCGACATGGTGCACAGCGCTTTTCCAACGCTGGAACACAGTCTCAGTAAAGTCGGCATTAATGTCGATACCCTGCGCAGCGATGCTATCGATGGCGCCATGCAAAGCGGAAAGTTCCTCGCGAGCAACACGCTGATCATCGGCCAAAATGCTTTTAGTTTTATCGTTAGCCTCGTCTTAATGCTCTACATCACTTTTTTTATGCTGCGCGATGGCGACAAACTGATTGAACTCATGATTCGCGCGCTCCCCTTAGGCGATACCCGTGAACGCACGCTGTTCGCCCTATTCGCCGAGGTGACCCGCGCCACGATCAAAGGCAATATCGTGATCGCCATGATTCAAGGTTCCATCGGCGGTATCACCTTGGCCTGTTTGGGGATGCCCGGGGCAATTTTGTGGGGCGTGTTTATGGCCTTTGCGTCATTGATACCGGCAGTCGGTTCGGCGCTAATTTGGATTCCCATCGCTATTTACCTCGCCGCCATTGGCAGCACCACCTCTGCAATGATTCTGGTCGGGGTGGGGGCTGGCATTATTGGCACTATCGACAGCGTGCTGCGCCCCATTCTGGTGGGGCGCGACACCAAGTTGCCGGACTACCTTGTCCTGCTGTCTACGCTCGGAGGCATTGGTCTGTTTGGCATCAACGGCTTTGTAATTGGGCCTTTAGTAGCAGCCTTATTTATCGCATTCTGGGGGATATTTATCCGCGAGGTACATGTACTCGCCCCCAATGAGCCCGCCAAAGGCCATGAAGAACTGCCAAAATCTAGCGATTAATCTGCTAGACTGCGCGACCTTTTTAACCCTTATTATCGGAAAATTTTATGTCCTCCAAGTACGACACAATCGAATTGCGCGCCAGCTATGGTGTGGGCCGTCAAATGGGCGAACAACTGGCCTCCAACCCCTTTGAAGGTGTCGATGCCGATGCTGTTGCCCAAGGCGTACTCGATGCGCTCGGCGGCAAAGAAAGCCAAGTGGCCCGCGCTGATCTCGAAGAAGCCTTCCGCACCATTGGCACTCGCATGCAAGAAAAACAAGAAAAGCAAGCCAAGGCACAAGCGAAGATTGGCGAATTGTTCTTGGCTGAAAACGCCAAAAAAGACGGCATTGTAGTGACCGACTCTGGCCTGCAATACGAAATCATTACCACTGGCACCGGCGAAAAGCCCACCGCCAAATCGCGCGTAAAAACCCATTACCACGGTACTTTGATTGATGGCACCGTGTTCGACAGCTCCGTAGAGCGCGGTCAGCCGATCGATTTCCCCGTGGGCGGCGTCATCGCTGGCTGGACGGAAGCCCTGCAATTAATGCCAGTCGGTTCAAAATGGCGCTTGTACATTCCGCACAACCTCGCCTACGGCGAACGCGGCGCAGGCCCAACCATCGCCCCTTATTCTGCATTGATTTTTGATGTGGAATTGTTGGAAATTGTGGGGTAAAAACCTTGCTTTGTAGGAGCTGCGCCAGCCGCTCCTACAAACTTGATAGAGTACAAACCAGCACTACAAACACCTAACAAAAACTCACCTACCTAACCTGCTCCAACACCCACTTCTGCAAAGCTTCCGTGTTGTTCATATCGCCCTCGTATAAAATATCTGGCACATAGAGCTGGTTATCGGCGCGTAAGCGTTTGTTCCATTTTTTGATGGGCACAATAAAATCTAATTGTTCATAGGCATAATTTTCGCGCTGCGGAGTGACTTGTGTATAGACAGTATCGCCATTGGTGGTTTCACCTACATGCAGCAAATCGGGAATAAATTTCATCATATCCACAAAGTCTAAACAGGCACTTACGCAGGCTTGATCCGTTACCAGCACCACTCTGCCGTTAAAATGCCAAGCCACCGGCGCATCCTGTTGGGTGGAAGTAGAGGTTCCACCCAACAATTCACTCTGCCATATATGGGTATGATGTTGTTTCAGCTCATCACCGAATTTCGACACCATTTGAGTCAGCATCAGCACATCGCCCGAGCTATCGACTTGAACTTTTCTCCGCTCGCTCAACATTGCCTCATAAGACCATAACAACCGCTGGGAAACGCGAAACTGAGCATCAGCTCCCGCAAATTTCGCGGCAATCTGCTGTTTAAAATATTTGCCATTTTCAGCACCGAATACTGCAAGTAAATCAAAACCATTTTGAGAGTCCCCGCCGCCATTTGCGCGCAAATCAAACACCACCAATTTAGCATCCGTTATTGTTGATAATTTTTCGATAAGCGCCTGCTGGGCAGCGTAAGCCTCTTTAGTGCCTAACATAAAATCGCTGGCGTTAATCCAGTAAAGTTTAGGTGAGATTTCTTTTACGCTGGGCAACACATAGGTTGATGAATACAATTTATAGACTGCGTCACTGGTCTGACTATCCAGCTTTCTCCATTGCAGCGGAAAGTGTTTAGCAATGCCACTCGCAAGGGAAAATTCACAACGTTTAAGTGTCGGACGGTTCAGTACCGAGGTGTATTGATCGTTAATCGCTAACGCCCTTGCGGCGTGATTTTTCGCAATGGGTACTTGCCAACGGCGATCAAAATAGGGGGAAAAGTGTTGCTGCAATAAGGTGTCAATTGCCACACCATCGCAACTCAACAGCGTCGCGCCAACTGGCGGTGTTTGCCCATCGTTTAGGCTGTAAATCACTTTATAACCCGCAGGTGTATATTTCAGGCTCCAGCCCAACCACTGGGGTGATGGCGCTAATAATTTAAAGCTCAGGTTGCGTAAAAAAATTGGTGCATCTGGCAAATACTGGCTGTTACCACCTAAATGCGGCTCTTCATAACCGGCAAAATAAAAACGCAAAAGCGCTTGCTCATCATTCAAATTTTTCACTAACGGCAACAGGGCTTTTGCTTGCTCATAACCCTGCGTATGCCATGCATGAAATGCGTTGGCATACGGCTCTAAGACAGCAGGATGTAATTCTTCAATCGCCTGATGAATGGCATCAAGATTGTGCGCTGCGCGCTGCTGCCATGAAGGCACAACCAGTGCCCATATACACCACACTAAGAGCAACAGAATCACCATTGCAACGCCTATTTTTTTAACTCTGCCCACTGAATACTCCTTTCGTTATTTATTCTTTCAATGTACTTAGCTGAATGGCTTGCTAAACACACGCAATTCTATCTTACGCACACTACAAGCGTAAGGAGCCATTTAACTCAGCAATCTAAAAAGCAACTAAGACGTTCAAAAAGCAGCCAACAACAAAACCACCACCATCTCGTACAGCACTCTGCCAATTTGTTACACTGCGCGCCCTTTACTCGCGTTACTGGATGCTCTTATGTGGTTTAAAAACCTGCGTTTATACCGTTTAACAGAAGCGTGGGAACACACCCACGAACAACTCAACAACGCACTGGAAGCGCACTGCTTCAATCCCTGCGGCAGCTTAGATGTGCTGCGTTACGGTTTTATCGAGCCACTAGGTCGTCATGGCAGTGAATTTATTCACGTCACCAACGGCTACATTATGATTTGTGCAAAGAAGCAAGAAAAAATTCTGCCTGCTGCTGTCATCAATGAACAATTGGAAGAAAAGGCATTGGCGATTAGCGAAGCGGAATCGCGCAATCTAGGGCGCAAAGAGCGCCAGACCTTAAAGGATGAGATTATTTTCTCGCTGCTACCAAAAGCCTTTGCCAAATCCTCGTTGGATTACGCCTACATAGCCCCGCAAGAAAAACTCATTGTGGTGAACGCATCGTCCGCAAAACGCGCTGAAGATCTACTGAGTAAATTGCGCGAAGCATTAGGTAGTTTGCGCGTAATTCCCTTTAGCGCCAAACATGTTCCCACGCAAACCATGACCCACTGGTTACACACCGGAAATTGGCCCGCTGGTTTTGAAGTGGGCGAAGAATGTGAACTGCAAGCGGGCAAAGATGGCCGTGTGATTCGCTGCAAAAAGCAAGACTTAAGCGCGCAAGAAATTCTTAGCCATATCAACAGCGGCATGTACGTGAATAAACTCGCGGTGACTTGGAAAGAATCCATTCACTGTATTCTGGATAATGAATTAGCCATTAAGCGCGTAAAGTTCGACGATGTCATCGCCGAAAAAGCCAACGAGCGCAACCCCGAAAGCAAAGCGGAACAGTTTGACGCAGATTTTGCGATTATGGCCGGCGAATTAAAAAATTTTATTGCAGATTTAATGAGCGCGTTTGGCGGCGAGGCGGATCCTGTGTGATGGATACCTCTCACATAGAAAAAGCTGAAGCTGTTTTAGTCGCGAATTTTTAACATTCGCGGTTAAAATTGTTCATCTTTTTGATGCTGTATTTGCATGCTGCAACGCCTCTTCTAACGAACTGTAAAACTCCAACGGGGTATCCTCCGGTTTTAATTTTGCGCGCAATAAGGTTTTTAAGGGTTGGCGTTGAATATTGGTGAGCACCAGATGGCAGTGATTTTTTTCGCATTGCAATGTGAGTTTACGCAGTGCGGAAAGCCCGCCGGCATCAATCATGGTAACGCTATCCATTTGCACAATAATATTTTGCCGTTCACCCGCCAGCAAACTGAGTTCACCAAAAATGCGCTCTGCCGCTGCAAAAAATAATGGGCCGTTAATTTTAAATATACGCCAGCCTGCGGGCGTTGGCTCTGGATGCAATTCGATAATTTGTGTGGTTGCGGCAATTTCTTTTACAAATAAAAGTGCTGCTAACACAATGCCTGCGGTGATAGCGACCACCATATCAAATAATACCGTGAGGCTAAAACACACGAGCAATACCAATACATCACTGCGCGGTGCCGTTTTAAATAAATGCACGGCTTTGTGCGCGTCACTCATGCCCAACGCCACCATCACCAATAACACTGCCATAGTTGCCATAGGCACGTAAGCCATCAGCGGCGCCAACAATACCAAACCGAGCAACACCACCAGCGCATGCACCATACCCGCCACAGGTGATTCCGCACCGGCGCGGAAACTAGCGCTGCTGCGTGCTATAGCGGCGGTTGCACTGATACCGCCAAAAAATGGCACTATGATATTACCAATACCTTGCCCTAATAATTCGCTATTGGCGCTGTGATGTTTGCCGGATGCATTATCCAAAATCACCGCACACAGTAGCGATTCAATTGCGCCCAGCATGGCGATGGCAAAGGCGGCGGAAAGTAAATCTTGCGCGAGCCGCCAACTCCATTGCAAGCGAATACCATCATCACCTACCACCAGCCAAGGCCAAGCAAATTGCGGAAATTGCGGGGGGATGCCATTACCTTGTGTACCATCAATCAGCACATAGTGAAAACGTGAACCTATGGTATCCACCGCCCACCCCTGTTGAGCCAGTAAGATTGCTGACAAGGTGCCCATTAACAACGCGGGCAAATGCGGCGGTACTGGCAACTTGAAACGCGGCCAAAGCAACATAACCGCGAGGGTAACGGCGGCCACAGTACAACTGGGCCAGTAAAGTTGGGGTAACGCGCGTAGCAACGCTATAGCTTTATCCACAAAGTGTTCAGGCAATTGCATCACAGGCAAACCAAAGCAATCCTTAATTTGCAAAGTAATAAGCACCACGGCAATGCCACCGGTAAAACCAAGCGTTACCGACTCGGGAATATATTCAATTAAGCGACCCAATCGCAAAAAAGCCATAGCCACCAAAATAATACCGGCCATAACACTCGCGACCAAAAGACCCGCAAAGCCATAGTGATGGGCGATGGGATAAAGAATCACCACAAACGCGGCCGTTGGCCCAGAAATGTTGTAGCGTGACCCGCCCGTGAGTGGAATTAGAAAGCCCGCGATAATCGCAGTGTAAAGCCCGTATTGAGGCGCAACGCCACTGGCAATCGCCAACGCCATCGCGAGCGGAATGGCGATAATGCCTACTGTCAGCCCCGCCAGTAAATCGCGCAAAAAACGCTGGCGATTGTAGGCTTCGGCGATACAGGCCTCACGCAGCGCGTGAGCAATACGCAAGGAAAATAAGTGGGCGCGATGGGGCATACATCAATCCTTCAATAACTAACAAGCGTGACAAGTTATGATGCAAGCTTCGGCATCACTCAAACTGATCTAGCACTAACACTAACACACAGCCATAGTGTCGTCGCTTTAACAGCGTAAAAACAATGCGGGCTTTTAGCAGTGCGATATAACAACCTCACAGTGCAATGAAATAATTGGCCAAACGAAATAATTGACTAATAGTGCCGCGAAATATTCGCATCGCTCTATAATGCGCCAACCAAATTCTTATTCACATGACTACTTTCAGTCTATAAAGGCAACGAAACAATGCGCTCCTTTTTGATTTGCGTCACGCTCATCTCCACCGGCCTGCTCTCCGCGTGCGCTAAAAAAACAGAATTAAGTTATACCGAAGGTTTTGCGCAAGGTACAACCTATCACATCACTTATGACAACAAATCGGCGCAAGAACAAGCACTGATTGCGCGCGAAATTAACGCCGAATTTGAACGTTTGGATAAAGCCATTTCCAATTATCGTGATGACTCGCTAATTGAACAATTTAACGCACAGCAGACAACGGAGCCTTTAGTTGTCAGCGCCGAAATTATTCGCTTAATAGAAATTGCACGCAGTGTAAGCACCGTTAGCCACGGCTGTTATGACTTAACCATAAAACCGTTGTTTGACTTATGGGGCTTTAAAAAAGATCAATTCCACATGCCCACTGACGATGAATTGCAAAAGGCACGTGCGTTAGTCGGTATGGATAAATTGCAAACACTCGATGCCACGCATCTGCGCAAAACCCTGCCAAATTTGCGTGTGGACTTATCTTCTATTGGCCAAGGCTACAGTGTGAGCCGCATGGTCGACATTTTAAAAGCGCATCATGTCGAAAATTATTTAGTGGAAATTGGCGGTGAATTACAAGTTCGCGGCAAAAAACCTGATGGCAAACCCTGGCGTATCGCCATGGAGAAACCTATCTCCACCGAGCGCAAAGTGGAAAAAATTGCTGTGTTTGAAAATGGTGACCCCATGTCGCTGATGCCCTCTGGCACCTATCACCATTTCTTCGACAATAATGGTAAACGCTACAGCCATATTTTGGATGCGCGCACGGGCAAACCAGTTGAACACAACACCGCGCTGGCTAATGCCTTTATGGCCGACTCCACCTATGCCGATGCTTGGTCTACGGCACTCTTGTGCATGGGCAGCCGCGAAGGCATGCAGGTGGCCAATGAACAGGGAATTGCCGCGCTGTTTGTGGATCAGCAAGGTGACGAGTTGGTGGAGCAGCAATCCGCCGCGTTGAAAAAGCTTTCCAGTGTGAAATTGGAAGCGCCAAGCACCTATGAATGAGCACCGATGAATGAGCACCTGTATTGAGTGAATAGCCGCACTCGCTGACCACAAAATGCCGTGGTTAGCTCCAATATCGATACCCCTAACAGAAGTCTGCGCCTTAGCAGCTCTTTGTGTTAATATGCGCCCCTTTTTTCCACGGGTTATTTTTCGTTCAGGTATAGCTATGAGCAACAAAGTCGCCGTTATCATGGGCTCCAAAAGCGATTGGACTACCATGCAAGCCGCCGTTGAAATCCTGCAAAAGTTGGGTGTGGAATACCACACTGAAGTGGTGTCGGCCCATCGCACTCCGCAAAAGCTAGCCAGCTTCGCTGAAGAAGCCGCTAGCAATGGTTTCGGCGTGATAGTTGCCGGCGCTGGCGGAGCGGCGCATTTGCCCGGTATGGTCGCCGCACACACCCGCCTGCCCGTCCTCGGCGTACCTGTGCAAAGCAAAGCGCTCAACGGTATGGATAGCCTTTTATCGATCGTACAAATGCCCAAGGGTATTGCCGTAGGCACTTTGGCAATTGGTACTGCAGGAGCGTTTAACGCAGGCCTGCTGGCATGCCAAATCCTTGCATTAAACGACCCCGAACTGGCCGCGCGCATTGAAGATTTCCGCTACACCCAAACGCAAGCGGTACTGGATAACCCAGACCCCAGCGTTGATTAAGCACGTTTCTGAAGGCGATTGCTCATGAGTCACAACAAACCAATCTGGGTCTTAGGTGCAGGCCAATTAGGCGCCATGCTCAAGCATGCCGGCATGCCGCTGGCACTGGATGTACGCCCGGTGGATATCAACGAAAACCACGCGCCAACACTGGCAGCCGATGATTTAGTGACAGCTGAACGCGAACAGTGGCCAGATACCTTGGTTACACAAGTACTCGCTCAGCACGCCAACTTCGTCAATAGACCGGTTTTTGGCCGCTTAGCGGACCGCAAAACCCAAAAAGAATTAATTGATTCGCTAGGCTTGGCAACCGCGCCTTGGCGTAATGTCGCTAATGACATCAGTGCCAATGAGTTACGCGATCAATTAGGTGAGCGGGTGTTGTTAAAACGCCGTACGGGCGGCTATGACGGCAAAGGCCAATACTGGCTACGCGCGGTGGATGATGACGTGCCTGCTGACTGGCAGGGTCAAGCCATTGCTGAGCAAGCGATTCCCTTCAATGAAGAAGTTTCACTGGTTGGGGTGCGCAATCGGGCAGGCCAATGTGTCTTCTACCCGCTCACCCTCAACCTGCATTTGAACGGCATTCTCTACGCTTCAATTGCGCCATTGGCGCGCTTACAACCGCTGCAAAGCCAAGCCGAACTTATGCTGAGCAAGCTGTTGAACGAGCTAAATTATGTGGGCGTAATGGCGATGGAATGCTTCCGCGTTGGCGATCAGCTTATGATCAACGAACTGGCACCGCGCGTACACAATAGCGGCCACTGGACACAAGCTGGCGCAAGCATTAGCCAATTTGAATACCACCTCCGCGCCATTGCGGATATAGCCATACCCAAGGCGCAAATTCTCGGCCACAACGTAATGATCAATTTGATTGGCACAGAGTGCAACGCCGATTGGTTTGGCCTATCCATGGCACAAGCTTACTGGTACGGCAAACAAGTACTGCCAGGGCGTAAAGTGGGGCATATTAATTTGGTGAGTCAAGATGTGGGCGAATTACGGACAAGTCTGCAGCAACTCAAAGAGTTGCTGCCCGAACACTATTACCGCGAAGCCATTGAGTGGGCGTTAAAAGCGCTGGATACGGCAGGATAAACTCACCCAAAGCCAGCACTAAACACGCTGGCTTTTTTCATCAGCTAAGCGTATATCCGATCATAAGGAGCCTGTCATGTATAAGCTTCATATCGCCAACAAAAACTATTCATCTTGGTCGCTGCGCCCTTGGTTGCTCTTGAAAGTATTGGGGATTCCCTTTGAAGAACATTTGCATCCATTCCCCGAACAGGGCGCATGGGAGCTATACCGCACCTTTGCGCCCAACGGCAAAGTACCCTGCTTAGAGGATGGCATAATAACCGTATGGGATTCGCTGGCCATCGTTGAATACCTTGCCGAACAATACCCGCAAATCTGGCCAACGGATAAAACTGCTCGCGCTTGGGCGCGTGCCGCCAGCGCCGAAATGCACTCAGGATTTCACAACTTACGCAACAATTGTGGCATGAACTGTGGTTTGCGCATTCGCTTATCGGTGATTTCGCCAGCTCTGCAAAAAGACTTAAACCGTATTGATGAGCTTTGGTGTGAGGGTCTACAAAAATTTGGCGGCCCCTTTCTGGCCGGTAAACACTTCAGTGCAGTCGATGCTTTTTTCACCCCTGTCGCCTTCCGCGCGCAAACTTACCAGCTCCCTTTGAGTCATGCTGCGCAAGCTTATGCGCAAACAGTACTAAATCTGCCTGCCACTCAAGATTGGTATACCCAAGCGTTGCGAGAAACCTGGCGCGAACCTGCACACGAGCAAGAAGCGCTAAATACAGGGCAATTAATAGCAGACCTACGTCACAGCGAAAATTAAGATCGACACTTTGTTACATTTTGCAAACTTGAATCTGAGCTTTTGAACTAGACTATAAGTCACCATCACGTGCTCAGGTAACCCATGCCCACATTTCTCGCAAAACACATCAGGCAAGTCTTGCGACTAGGCATTGCGCTGCTTGCTCTGTGCGCCTGCTTGAACACCACCGCTGACACACTCAGAGTGGTAATTCCCCCTATTGAAAAAACAGCGGAGAAGCAGGTCATTTATTTTTACAAATTACTCGAACTGGCGCTCAAGAAAACAGAAGTGAGTGATGGCCCCTTTGAAATTGTCTTTACCCCAGAATATTTGTCGATGGAACGCAATCTCGCCGACCTCAAACAAGGTGTTAATATCAATTTAATATGGACGACGATGAACAAAAAGCGCGAGCAAGAACTGCTCCCCATTCGCATTTCGTTAATTGGAGAATTGAATAACTATCGCGTTTTTTTAATTCGCGATGGTGATCAAGCCAAGTTTGATCAAATAGAAAGCCTGAATGATTTGCGTAAACTGACCGCAGGTTTAGGCTCGCAGTGGCCAGATACTGATATCATGCGCAAAAATGATTTGCCCGTTGTAACCTCGCCTACTTATGTATCGCTCTTTAAAATGCTCGCTGCAAAACGTTTCGATTACTTTCCGCGAGGACTTTATGAAGTGTGGAACGAAGCAGAAATGCATAAAGATTTGGGTTTAACTATCGAAAAAAATATTATGCTTTACTACGAAGCTCCATTTTATTTTTTCGTCAACAAAAAAAATATAGCCTTAGCTGACCGTTTGGAGCGCGGCTTAAACATCGCCATCGCCGATGGTAGTTTTGAAGAGTTACTCTTAAGCGTTCCGGGTTTCAAACACGGGCTGGAGGAACAAAACAACTCGCAGCGCCGATTATTTATTTTAGCGCCCCAATAGAGAATGCGACTCAGGAATAGCTCCTGAATAGCAAGGAGGAAAAAATCGTGTCAGAAGATTTAACCATAATCCCCTATGAACATTATCTTCACTTTATTATCACTGGTTCAGCCAACTATGATAATGCTGTAATTTTGTGGAAGACCATTGCAGCAACCTGTAGAGAACATAATTGCTTTAACGTGCTCGGCGAACAAAAAATTACCAACGCCATGCCGACAATGGATGCTTGGCGTCATCAAAATATTTTTATAGACGCTGGAATTACTGCAAAATACCGCATTGCTTGGGTAGATGCGAATCCAGTGACCTACAAACAAACAGAGTTTATTCGCACGGTGCTCTCTAATCGCGATATAGGCTACGGAAAGCTTTTTACTGAACTGGAAAAGGCCAAAAGTTGGCTTTTAGAGAAAATACCTAAAAACGGTGCATAACAGTAAAACAGATTAATACATTCAAAAAAGCCTCCGGATATTTCACCGGAGGCAGCAGGGGGGAGGAGAGCCTTACAAAATCCACACTTCCACTCGGCGGTTAATATTTTTACCCGCATCGGTATTACTGGCGGCAAGTGGAGCAGCATCGCCCATACCTTTGGCGACAAGAGGATAAATACCGCGTTTAATCAATTGTTCTTCAACCGTTTTAGCGCGTCGCTCTGATAACTCTTTGCCTTTACCTGAATCGCCTTCGCTGTCTGAAAAACCAAATAGTTGCACGCGTTTCGGTGCATTCACTTCTACATATTTAGCAACACGATCCAAATCACTGAGTGACTTGGTGTCCAACTCATCACTACCACTTTTAAAGCGGAAATTAATCGATAAGCGTTCTGAGCGCACTGTCAGCTCTCGCATTTCCGGCGGGTAGAACTCGTTATCAAAAGGCTTACCTAATTTAATATTTTGCGAGACCAGCCCCACGTCCTCGACGATGGCTTGACCGCGTTCTGACTCGACAAAATGCACAAACTCTTCCGCCTCAATATTAGGATTAACTTGTGGCGTGTAGAAAAATAGACGGCGCGCTAAAGGATAATCTTCGGTACTTACGGTGAAATGCGTCGGAATGATCGCTTTGGTATTGCTGGACGTCGCAATAGCAATAAGCTTTGCGTGACGCACAAAGGGCAGGCCAATAAATCCTATAGCACCTGCCTCACGCGCAACCGCATCAGAGAGCTCACTGCTCGACTCAATCCGCGTGGCCAAGGGTGACAAATCTGCTTTGTGAGTATCAAGCACCAAGGTTTTAAAGGTGTCCCATGTACCTGATTTATCATCGCGAGCATAAATTTTTATTGGAATATCTTTGCCGCCCAATTGCGACCAATTGGTAAACTTCCCAGAAAAAACATCCACCAACTGATCAATGGTCAACGTAGAAATATCATTAGAGGGAGCCGTGATAATCGCCAACCCATCTAAACCAATAATGTGTTCGCTGCCCGCCACTGAAAGATCGCCTACCTTAGGCAACAAATCATTACGTTCTTGCTCTTTGATACGACGTGATGACATTCCAAAATCCGTTTTATCGTTAAGTAAGTCAGTGAAAGCCGTAGCAGAACCATGAGCCTCCAGTTGAACATACTCAATGCGACCATTCACTTCACCTGACACCACTTTTTCAACGGGGTTAGCGCCAACTTCCGTGCGGACATTATTCGCACCTTGACTCATTAAATAGGCTTCTACCAAGCGCGGCGCCAGCTTTTCGCCAATGGTGTTAGAACCGTGCAAACGGAACAATGGCTTATCCGCCTTGACCAAACTTCCGTTGCTCGTTGGTTGCGCGCCCTTGGCTTTTAAACGCGACTCAACCGTAACATTTTGCACGGCCTTAAACACAAATACCTCACCGGCATCCATGGGAAGAAATGAACGCAGAAAATAACCGCCCATAAAAATAATCAGTGCAAATGCAGCGGCGGTGAAAAAGTGTAAACGGAAAATATGACGATTTTTTTTGCGAATTTTCAGTGCTTCAACATCATTATTCGATTCCAAAATGGCATCTTCCATTTTGCGAATATCCCACACCAATGCCACTAATTCTTCATTTTCCGTTAATAAAGCTTTTTCTAATAAATCTGCGCGGTATTCTTCATCCTTGAGCACCATATTCAATGGAATGTGCATTTTTAAATGCTGTTCACACAGGCGTTTTAAATTCCATACTTTATCCACCAGCGCTACGTTGTAGTGCAGGTGTTTATGAGCTTTAGGGGACATAATGTACTCTCGTTGACAACATCAGATAAAAGACTGACGCACTATATGAACAAAAAATGACATATAGATGAACGAATGATGACAGAAATATTACAAAATGATTTATGCGAAATTATTATACTTGCTGTGCTTTGGACCCGCGTCCTTGCGGGGAGGATGCCTTAAAACAGAACGTCAAACCTTGCAGTGATGAACTGCAACAGCATTAACCCATAGTTAAATGACAAGCCTGTGACAAAAACCAGTTTAGTTATTCATCAGTAGCATTAATATTGTGCTGCAGGCTTATCCAGCGTTTTAATTTTTATGTTGCGATAAAACACTTCCGCACCTTCTGATTGAATTTGGAGTTTACCGCGCACCAATGGCACCAGATTACCTGCTAAAGGTTGCTGTGAATGACTAATACGCAATACTTCGTGACCATTTACTTTGTGAATCATCGTTTTACCGTCAGCAATAATTTCCATAGTATTCCATTCACCCGTAGGCTTTTCAAAATTGCCAACTTTTAAGATGCGGCTGTGCAAGCCAGTACGAATGGCTGCCGTAGGATCATAACGGTAAAATTTCCAGTCACCCTCATTGGCATCGCCCACTGGCGCATCGACAGTCACACCATCCAAACTGTGATAGTCGCCGCAATTACCTTCTTCAACTTGAAACTCGTGACTACGCATCCAATGGCCGCTTTGCGCACCATGAGGCCCCACAGCAAAATAAAGCATGCCGCTATCGCGTGGCGCCTGCTCTTTCGGCGACCACCTTTTATCGCCCCATTTGATGTCAAACACTAAATCAAAATTTTCAAATTCCTCCAAGCTGGTTAGCCCACCCCACTCTTCGCCAGATACGCGCAGCATGCCATTCACCACACTGAATACTTTTTGCGGATCATCATTTACACCGCGCACATGCGTAGGTTTGACGTTGTAGGCATTGGCGGCAGGCTGTTCGCTAATATAGGTTTCCCAGCCGCGAAGATCTTTGCCATCAAATAGACTGCGCCAGCTTTCGCCAGCCTGCGCTAAAGAATTGATAAAAAGAAGACTGAAGAAAAGAGCAACGCAGCGCATAAGAGTAACCCGTGCAATTAATTAGATAAGGATCATAATTAAGCAACCATCACTTTGCTAATAGGATTACAGATATTTACCTGGTCATTTACGGTTTTAATTTCATTACTTTTTTTAGCATTTCATTTTGCATAACATTATTGGCTTGCTTGTCATAAATATCAGCAGCAAGTTGAAAAAAACGCACTTCTTTTTTAAATTTATCGCGATCCATAGCGCGTTTAATAAATTGCAAGGCGAGTTCTAACTCACCACTGGCAAAAGCCGCTTGAGCCAAGGTATATTGATAATACGGATTAGATTCTCGATAACGATGCGCTAAAGATACATATTTTGCTTCACCCGCCTTATTGCCGCTGTGCTGATAAAGATAGGCGAGATTATTCATAATCGTGAGGTCTTCTGGATTTATTTCCAATCCGTGTAAATAAGCTGTCTCAGCTTCAGCATAAAGTTTATTACGGCCATACAATGCGCCAAGATTGCTCCAGATATAACTTTGCTGGTCATTCATAGCAATGGCTTTACGCAAAGACAAGAATGCATTGCGCATATCATTGTCTGTTAAATACTCCATTGCTCGATTGCTGTAAAATTCAGCGGCGACAAGATCATCGTCTATTTCGTGTTGATCATAATTAGGGCTATAGCGATTCATCTCTAAATCAATAATGACATCATCATTGCGAAGAATATTAATGCTCTCTCGCATAGGAACTTTAACATTCACATGGCGCAAAAAAACCATATCATCTTTATTACGCAAATCCCAAGTTGGGGGAATTTGAACTTCATTCACTTCAGCACGAATCCCAACTTGACGAGCCAGAGCAACATACAACAAAGTGAAACTTAAACAATTAGCTCTGCGCTGCTGAAAAGTTACGCTAGGAACTTCCGTGCGATAGGCGTTATACACAAGCCCATATCCACCAGACTCGCGCGAAGAAAGCAAAGCCACATGTAATGCCCTCACTTTATCAAAATAACTATTTTGCCCGCGCACAATATGTTCGGCAAATTTCACCATGTCTGGAGTAACCGCAAAAAGATCGTCATTCGGTAATTGCGCCGGTTCATAAGCTCGACCTAAGAGAGCTGTACCGGAAAGGATATGCTGTACGGGCGATGTATAAGTACCCGGCTTCACAACGGGATCATTCGCGCAGCCCCCTAACACCAATACTGTGATTGCGAGAAATAAAATAGAGGCAGGGGCAAACACAGGTATTTTCATTATGTTTTTCCGTAGCCCAAGCCAGCTTTAGACAATATTTGCTGCTGGGTTCAGATTAATTAACTTGGCAAGTTCAACGTCTTTCAAATTTTTTGATAGACACGGAAAGGTGGAGATGAATTAAATATAGTTGAATATTGTGTATGACAGCCAAAAAATTAATGCACAGGAATTAAAACGTCTAAGCCTTGCTGCTGCAAATAAACATGAATTTTTTGCTGCTCGTATTGAGTTACTACATAGGCCAAGGTGCGCCCATCTTCGCGCAACCCAGTGATATAGGGCATGTAGCTGACCGCGGAATAGCCAGAAACGAAATACGGATTGGCCACAGGATCGGTAAATACTTTTTCGGGAGCAATGACTTTATAACCCAACTTATTGAGTTCATCGATAAGCCCAGTGATGCAATAGGCCGTTAAGTCAGTCTCATGCAAAACTAAGACTTGACGCGGATTAAAACCCAATAGTAAATAAGCTTTGGCTGCATAGTTTTTTACCGGTTCCAGTACCATGTTGATATAGGCCTTTTCCAACTTGCGAATATCCACCGTGTGATTGTCTAATAAACGCTGTTGGTAAAGCCAATCCATATACTCATCGTGAACAAAGGTGGTGGTATAGGTAGGCAAATAACCATGTGACGCAAGAAACTCCTGCAATTGTTGTTTTAATGTTGTATCCGTACCATCCAACAAATAGGGAAAATAGACATGCTGATGATAATTAAAAAATGGCTGCAACTCTGCATTAGCCTTCATAACATCAATAGGATATGCATAACTCTTCTGGCGCAAATAAATAGAATAACTGTGCCCGGCATTCACCAATAACTGCCCCGTTTCATCATAATGAGCCACACGATCAAATGTTTTCTGCGTGAGATTCTGAGTTCTAATTAAAAACATGGCCTGCTTAACATCAGCCTTAGCCATATTCTTGATTAGCATTTTGGTGCGAGCCAAACCATCAAGACTGGTTGCAGGCCCCAAGGTTTGATCAAAGGCTAATACAATTTCCTGTGCGTAAACGCTCTTGATACAACTAATAAAAAACAACAACAAAACGCAAGATATGCTGTTAATTCTGTGCGTTTTATTGCGCTCTAATGAGTTCATCCTAATTCCTATTATCTAGTGACGTTCATCATCGGCATGAAAATACTATGGTCGTATTTACGATGATATAACGTTTAAAAAAATCAACGCGATCACTTAGTTTTTCGTCGCCGATTTTTCCTCGGGCGGTTTTTCATCAGCCTTTTTTACATAATAATCGTGTAAGGTATACCACGCTTTTTTCTTAATGCCTCGCTCTGAAATAAGACCTTTACGATTCCAAAAATCTTGGATATTCGGCAATGGGCGGCGCGGCGAGCGAAAATCTTTGAGTATCCACGGTGACATGCCGCGCAAAAAGCTCATGTTTTCCAGCATAGTTAAGTTATTCACATACACATCTTGTTGGTACTCTTCTGTCCAGCGCTGGCCTTTATCGCCATGAAAGCCTTGCAGCGCATCCGCACCAAACTCACTCATAATAACCGGCTTATGGTAATGCGACATCCATTTCAAACTGGCACAACTACTTGGTGTACCGGCATACCATCCGCAATAATTATTCACACCAATGACATCAACTATGGATGACAATGGGTCATCAATAGTCTTCCCGTTGTTTTCATCACTTTGAGTATCCAATGCAGCGGTAATTAAGCGCGTTGAATCTAAGTCACGAGCTTTTTGTGCCAATTGACTAATAAACTTTAACCGTGATGATGAATTAGGCGTTTCATTTGCCACAGACCACATAACGATTGATGCGCGATTTTTGTCGCGAGTAATCATTTCTTCTAACTGGCTTTCGGCTTTTTTATAAACGGTAGGATTATTAAATAACACCGTCCAATAAACAGGAATTTCTGACCATACCATCAAACCCATTTGATCCGCGAGTTTCAGCATGGTTTCATTGTGTGGATAATGGGCAAGACGCACAAAATTACAACCCAGCTCTTTTGCCCAAGTTAACAACATGCGGTCATCTTCTTCGCTCCATGCGCGTCCTGGATGCAGCGGCGATTCCTCATGAATACTAATACCGCGGAGGAAAATAGATTTACCATTTAATAAAATATTTTCGCCTCGTACACGAATAGTGCGAAAGCCAATTTTGTCGTGCACAGTATCTTGCAAGAAATTTATATCTACAGCGTAGAGCTTAGGCATTTCTGGGCTCCACAATACTGGCTTGGCAGGAATTTCAAATTTCGCTTCACCATTTTTATTAAGACTGACTTTTTGTGAAATATTCAATTCAGGAATACGCAATTCTACTTTTTGCGAGTCAATTAAATCCTTATTAAAGTTTTCAATTTTTACCCAAGCCTCAATAATATTGTCTTCGGTTTTACTCAGCTGTACAGAGTAATCTTGAATATGTGTTTTAGGTACCATAATGACTTTTGCCGAACGCGTAATGCCGCCATAATTCCACCAGTCGGTATTAACCGTAGGAATTTGATCGCGTTCACGACGGTTGTCAACTTTCACAACGACGGAGTTCAATCCAGGCTTCACCAAATCAGAAATATCAAATTGAAAAGGTGTAAATCCGCCTTCATGATCATCAATTTTTTGGCCGTTTACATAAACGGTGGAGTGGTAATTAATCGCTGCGAAATAAATAAGGTATTGCAGATCAAGTTTTTTGCCTATATCAAAATCGCGGTGATACCAAATAGTACCCTCATATAAAAATAATTTTTCGTCTTGTGTATTCCAATCGCCAGGTACATTTAATTTGGGCGAGCGTGCAAAATCATATTCCACTAAATCACCGGGGCCATTGGGTTTGGCATTTTTAAAATAACCCTTTTCCGATTCTTCATAGCGATGGTTGTAAAAGCCATTTTCATAAGGGTCGATAATCGTATCCCATCGCCCGTCTAATAAAATTGAGAGGCGCGCATCAGGGTTTTGCAAGGCGATATCAGCATAGGTGGTTTCGGTGACAAGGCTCCACAAGCAGACGATAAGGGCGGCAAGTTTGATTAAACGCATGATAATTCCCTGAAAAATACACAATTGCTAGCAAGCTGCTAGAAAGTAAGGGCTGTACATTGCAACGAGTTAGTAACCCGGCAATCAAAAACACCGGCATTATATAACAATAAGCAGGGAGAGAAGTGCGATAAAGCCAAGTGATTGCCGCTGTTTAACAGAATACAATCACTCAAACTTTCAGCTTTGACGCACATAGGGATTATCTGTGCGGAAGATTATTACGTACTTTGGTTAAGCCTGTTTTTATCCAGATTAAAAGATCATCAGGGAATAGCGGTTTGGAAAAATAAAAACCCTGCACTTGATCTACGCCCAAATCCAACAAAACGTGGTAATCCTCAATAGTTTCCACGCCTTCAGCAACCGTAATCAGTTTTAATTGTTTGGCCAAATCCACAGTACTCGCCAAAATGGTGCGCTGCTGATCACGGGTTGAGGAATGATGTACCAATGAACGGTCAAGTTTTAATTCTGTTGCAGGAACACGCGATAATTGCTGTGCATTGGCAAAGCCGGTGCCATAGTCATCAATAGCAATATTGAAACCCTTCAACCGCAAACGTGCAAGCGTACGTATGGCACAGGCCAATTCATCCAACAAAGCATTTTCAGTAACTTCAAGTGTGATCTCTTCCGGTGGAATACCATACTCAGTGGCTAAGTCAAACAGCCAATCCGATAATCCGGGATCCGCCAATGAAAGTGGAGATAAATTAAAAGCCAAATGAAAACGTAAGCCATACCGCTGCCAAATACGCTTTTGGTCGAACGCTTTTTTGAGCAACTCGCGCGTTAAAGTATCAATCAAACCATGACGCTCGGCTAAAGGTATAAAAACGCCGGGGGAAATAATACCTTTATCGGGATGACGCCAACGCGCCAACGCTTCAACGCCACGTAGAACTAATCCCTGGACTGTTAATTTAGGTTGATAAGCTAATTGAATATGATTGTTATCGAGCGCATTGCATAAATCTATAACCGTAATGTCTGAATGTAGAGGAACCACCTCTTTGGTCTCAGAGTGTTGCAAATCGCGCACATAGCGAAGCAAACTGGTTTCAAGCAGATCGCGGCGCAATGGTTTTTGAAACGTACCAATCACATGCAGGCCATCAGCTTCCGCCATGGTACCTACACTCGCAATTAAAATGGGGTCTTTCGCGCTGACAATAATTACGCTCTTAGCACATTTTTCTAGCGCAATACTACGCAATAATTCAATGCCATCCATAATGGGCATTTCTAAATCAACTAGCGCAACATCTACTTTATGAGCCAATAATATTCTCAACGCATCACGGCCATCAGTGGCGCCATAAATTTCGCCAATGGAAAGTCCCGCGCATAAATCTTGAGCATATAAACGCTGAGTCGTACTATCATCTGCGACCAATACACTCAATTCAGCAACCGCTGTTTTCATCTAGCCCTCCAGCACTGCAGGTATTTGCGACAGCGATAAAATTTCTTTGGCAGCACCTAATGCAATGGCTTCTTTAGGCATACCAAACACAATGCAGGACGCTTCATCTTGAGCAATGGTACGCGCCCCTGCATTACGCATGTCCAACAATCCGCGCGCGCCATCGTCGCCCATACCCGTCATAATAATTCCAGTGACATTACGCCCCGCCGCGCGGGCAGCGGAACGAAATAACACATCAACCGAAGGGCAATGACGGTTCACCGCAGGACCACGAAATACTTTGGCAACATACTGCGCACCAGAACGTTCTATTTCCAAATGATGCCCACCGGGTGCAATGAGCACTCTTCCAGAAATTAAACGGTCACCACTTTCTGCTTCTTTCACTTCCACTTGACACAACCCATCAAGACGCTTGGCAAATGCCGCCGTAAATTTTTCCGGCATATGCTGCACAACAGCAATGCCAGGGCTAGTGCGCGACAGCTTCACCAAAACTTCTTCCAATGCTTGCGTGCCTCCTGTTGACGTACCTATGACGGATATACGATCTGTGGTACTTGTCATACTGACTAAATCAACATTGGCTGTTTTAGCGCGAGGTAAATCTTTGAGTAATGGGTTTTTTGATATATCAGGTTTGGCGATATGTGCGCGTCCACCAACGCGAGCCACTGCCGCGCTACGCACTGTCGCCCACAGTAATTGCTTCGCGACCAATAAAAAATCTTTTACACCAATTTGCGGTTTGGTAATTACATCAATAGCACCAAGTGAAAGCGCTTGCAGAGATAGCTCTGCACCTTTTTCCGCGAGCGATGAACAAATGATAACTGGTGTTGGATGTTCTGCCATAATTTGACGCAAAAAAGTTAATCCATCCATGCGCGGCATTTCAATATCCAGTATCACAACATCCGGCCATTTTTTTTGCATTTGTTGCATGGCAAAAATAGGGTCAGATGCAGCTGCATAAACATTAATATCAGGAGCCTCGCACAATATGTCGCGCAACACTTGTCGCACTACAGCAGAATCATCGACTACCAACACTTCTATCGACATAACAAAGGCTCTCAATCAAATTAGAGCAAATTTTCAGAGGTGACCATAGGATAACTTTTTAACGTAATCAGCCCCAACGACAAATCCAACATCAACGAACGCGAATAGGCGCCGCCAACATCAGACTGAATTAATTCCAAATGTTCTGCTTGCAACCATTGTTGGGCATAATCAATATTTTCGGCACCCACATTATAATTAGCGGCGCCACCGCCGCCAAACAAACCTAATTGGTAATCACTTAATTTGGCATAACGCAACATGGCCTGCTTCATTAAGCGTAGTGCGGTTTCTGCATATCGGCC